>Ga0307934_1000828_pt1 | contig 21468 bp, 21 predicted proteins | sample OrgLakmetageno90_FD_201838 | JGI IMG/M metagenome (GOLD analysis project Ga0307934, IMG submission 201838) | Saline water microbial communities from Organic Lake, Antarctica - #90 | ecosystem: Environmental > Aquatic > Non-marine Saline and Alkaline > Saline | place: Antarctica: Organic Lake... | reverse complement strand
TGCCAAACGCTATGACGCGCAGGGCGCAGACGAATTAACCTTTCTTGATATTACCGCGACCCATGATAATCGCGACACCATGCATCATGTCGTCGAAGCGGTGGCCAGTCAGGTGTTTATTCCGCTGACGGTGGGCGGTGGCATCCGCAGCGTTGCCGATATCCGCAAAATGCTTAATGCCGGCGCTGACAAGGTTGGTATTAACTCTGCAGCCGTCAAAAACCCTGAATTTGTTCGCAAAGCCGCTGAAAAATTCGGCTCACAATGTATCGTTGTGGCCATTGATGCCAAACGGGTATCGGCAGCAGGCGAAACACCACGCTGGGAAATTTTTACCCATGGTGGCCGTCAACCGACCGGCATTGATGCCGTTGAATGGGCCAGAAAAATGGTTGATTTTGGCGCCGGTGAAATTTTACTGACCAGCATGGATCGTGATGGTACCAAGTCTGGATTTGATCTGGAGCTAACCCGCGCCGTCAGTGATGCTGTGGTGGTGCCGGTGATTGCTTCCGGCGGTGTTGGCAAACTGCAAGATTTAACCGATGGCATCAAACTCGGTCATGCCGATGCCGTCCTGGCAGCCAGTATTTTTCATTTTGGTGAACATACCGTTGGCGAGGCCAAACAACAAATGGCTGAGCAGGGCATTGAGGTCAGGCTGTGAGTAACTGGCTCGACCAGGTTAAATGGAATTCGGATGGCTTAACACCCGTTATTTCACAAGACTATAAAAGTAAGCAAGTGCTTACTTTAGCCTGGATGAATCGCGAGGCATTGCAGTTGACTGCTGAAACCGGCCATGCCGTTTACTGGTCTCGGTCCCGGCAAAAGCTCTGGCATAAAGGCGAACAATCTGGCCATCAGCAAATCATCAAAACGATCCGATTGGATTGTGATAACGATGCGATCCTGCTGGAAGTCGAACAAGTCGGTGGCATTGCTTGTCATACCGGCAGAGTGCATTGTTTTTTCATGCAGCTACAAGATGGTCAGTGGCAAACTATCGAACCCGTGGTGAAAGATCCTAAAGAGATATACTCATGAGCGATATCCTTAACCAGCTTTTTCAAGTGCTGCAACAACGCAAACACGCCGATGCCGACAGTTCTTATGTCGCCAGTTTATATCAGGCGGGTACCGATAAGATCCTCAAAAAACTGGGTGAAGAAGCGACCGAAACGGTGATTGCCGGTAAAGGCGGTGATCGTCAGCAAATCATTTATGAAACCGCTGATTTGTGGTTCCACTCCATGGTTTTATTGGCGCATAATGATATCGAGTTGCAGGCCGTGCTGGATGAACTGGATCGGCGTTTTGGCCTGTCAGGTCACGAAGAAAAAGCCCGCCGGAGTTCGAAATGACTGACTGTATTTTTTGCAAAATTGTGGCTGGAGACATTCCGTCCAGCAAAGTCTATGAAGATGAGCAGCTGTTCGTCTTTAAAGATATTAACCCAAAAGCCTCGGTACATTTGCTGGTGATCCCTAAACAACACATCGCCCGACTGGATCACGCCGACCAAAGTCACGGCCCATTACTGGCGACGATGTTACTAAAACTTGCTGAACTGGCTGAATTACAAGGGCTGACGGATGGTTTTCGAACCATTATCAATACCGGGCCCGGCGGCGGTCAGGAAGTTGATCATTTACATATTCATTTGCTGGGCGGCAAAGGCCTGCCCGGTTTTCATTAGGAGCAAATTATGGGATTCGGTGGCATCAGCGTCTGGCAGTTACTGATCGTTCTGGTCATCGTAGTGTTGCTGTTCGGCACTAAAAAAATACGCTCCCTGGGCGGCGATTTGGGCAGTGCTATTCGCAGCTTCAAAAGCTCTCTGAAAGATGGCGAACAGGATAAAGATAAAGATGACCAACAGCTGAACCATGATGCGGACGATCACCTGCATAAAACGCCCCCCCATAAAGAGAAAGACACTGATAAAAGTTAATTGCCATGTTTGATGTCGGTTTTTGGGAGCTGATGCTGATTGCCGTCGTCGCCTTGGTTGTGGTCGGCCCAGAAAAATTGCCGCGGCTGGCACGTATTACCGGTCTCTGGCTGGGCCGTGCCAATGCACAATTGCAAACTATCAAAAATGAAATTTCTGCAGAGTTACGTGCTGAAGAACTTAAGCAAGCATTAGGTCAACCGGATGACTTGCCGGATCTGAACGAGAAAATTGATCTCGATTCACCAGCAGACACCGCTAAAAAACCACCCACTGAAAATAATCCAGATGAGCAATCCGATGCAAAACGCTGACCAACAGCCACTGATTTCGCATCTGGTTGAACTGCGGGATCGGTTATTACGCGGCATTCTGGCAATTTTGCTGATCGCCGTCTGTTTGTTGCCGTTTGCCAATGATTTATATCTGATTTTATCGGAGCCGCTGCTCAAGCATTTGCCCGAAACCAGCAGTATGATTGCCACCGAAGTGGCCTCACCCTTTCTAGCACCATTCAAATTAACACTGACGGCTGCTATGTTGCTGGCGATGCCGGTATTGCTGTATCAGCTATGGGCATTTATCGCGCCTGGTCTGTATCAGCATGAGAAACGAATTATGTTTCCGTTGATGTTTGCCAGCACACTGCTATTTTTTCTCGGCATTTTGTTTGCCTACTATGCGGTGTTTCCACTGATATTTGGCTTCTTGACGCAAGCAGCCCCTGAAGGTGTGGCGGTGATGACTGATATCAGTCACTACCTGAATTTTGTGCTGAAATTGTTTTTTGCGTTTGGTCTGGCATTTGAAGTGCCGATCGCGACGTTATTGTTAATTTGGAGCGGTGCCAGCAGCGTTGAAAGCTTAAAAGAAAAACGGCCTTATGTGATTGTCGGCGCTTTTGTTATTGGCATGGTCCTAACGCCACCGGATGTGATTTCACAAACCTTGCTGGCATTGCCGATGTGGCTGTTATTTGAGCTTGGATTATTGTGTGCGCGGTTTTTACCCAAAAAAACCGACCGCGAAGACCCTGAACCACCAGCGGCTTAAACGCATTAATTGCGATAACGCATTCGGGTGCCGTGCTGTAATGATAAGTTGATTTCTTCCGGGCTCAGCTGTTTGGGGAAATAGACACCGGAAATTTTGGCACCATGAATACTGGCCCCTTCCATGCCTTTACAACCCTGAAAATCAATCCCCCGTAAATCGGCTTGTCGGAAATAACAATTAGACAAATCCAGCTTGTCAGCGACAAGCCCCTGCAAATTCATATGCCGGAAATCACATCCGGTTAAATCGGTAACTTGACCGGATTTAATGCGCTGGTTAAATTGCTCAATTTGTCCGTCACGTAGTAATTGATACAGCGGATCATGAGAAATAATAGGCTCAGCCATAATTGATCACGCCGTCAAATCAATGGTGCCGCCGGGGTTTTGCGGATTAAAACCTTCCGTAGCCGTTTCCGGTGTTTCATTCACCACTTGCACATTACTCAGCGCCGAAGCGGGCTGCTCTTCAGACAACGTCGTATTACTGGTTTCAGCCACTTGCTGACTGCCGGTTTGCTGTCCGGTTTGACGATTTTCATTGCTTAATGGATTGGTCAGGGTTGGCTGCCCGGCGAAAGGTGCAATACCTGGAATTTCCATACTCAGCTCCTTTATAAGGTTTGCATATCAATACTGTATTGATTGACAGGCCTACTATGCAACGAGTTGCATTTGCCGTCAAACCAGCTGATTTTTAATGCCTTTATAGTACGCATCTTAGCACTGGTATGGCCGTTTTTTTGTGATATTGTTGAGGCTATTGCTGATATACGCTTTATTTTTCGCGGATTGCCATTAATGCGCTTATTCAAACATTGGTTGTGGGCTTCAAGACATTATTTACTGCTCACAGTCAGTTTACTGATTTTTAGCTGCCAACCGGCGAGCGAGCCGCCACTTCGGGTTGGCAGTATTGTCTGGCCGGGCTATGAAGTCCTGTATTTAGCCCGGGAACTGAACCTGTATCCTGACAATACCGTTGCTTTAAAGGAAGTGAGCGCAAACACCGAAATCTTACGCGCTTTACGGCAAGGACAACTGGATATCGCCGCACTAACATTGGATGAAGTTTTAAGACTTTCTGAACAAGTCGATGATCTGCAAATACTGTTGGTCACCAATATTTCCGACGGCGCTGACAAAATTATTAGTCAGCCAGGGATCACGGATCTTTCCGAACTCAAGGGTAAGCGTGTTGCCGTTGAAGAAAACAGCGTTGGTACTTACCTGCTCTACAAAGCATTACAAAAAGCAGGCTTAAGCATTGATGATTTAGTGATAATACCTTCAACCATCAATGAGCATTTACAATTAATGCAAAGTAATGGTGCCGATGCAGTAGTAACCTTCGATCCCACTGCCTATAAGCTACAACAACTTGGCTTTGAAACCTTGCTGGACAGTTCACAGATTGATGGCAAAATTGTCGATGTTCTGGTCAGCCGGAAAACATTGATTAATGAACGTCCTGAAGCGATATCACAGTTAATCGATATCTATTGGCAAGCCCATAATGTGCTGGTCAACCAACCCCAAAAAGCCTATCCAATAATCGCCCAGCGGTTAAATATTGATTCATCTGTGCTACCAGCTATTTATCAACAGCTAATCATGCCGGACAAGGCAATGAACGCAGAACTTTTATCCACAGATTTAACAGCCCTCATCGACGATACCGGGACGTTTCTGTTAAGACAGGGATTATTAAAAAAACAACCTGATGCCAGTGCGCTACTTGGTGGTAAAGCACCTTGAAGCGCATACAGACTTATCGCCTGACATTTTGGATACCGGCTATTGTGGTCAGCCTGTTTTTGATTCTGTTTGGTATTCAGGTTTATAGCGCGTATCTGGAGAGACAACAAATCGTCATTAAGCATTCCCAGGACAGCTTGAATGATGCAGCGCTGCAGTTGGCCCATAATCTTGAATACGCATTAGCCAATAATGATCAGCAACAAGCACAAAGCCATATAGCCCGATTCAGCCTGCGTCGTGATGCCAGCTTTAGTGTCCTGATTAACCCACAACAGCAAATTGTTTATGCTTCACGCTTTGCCTGGATGACCAAACCAGCAGACAGCCTGCTAAATCGTCAGCAATTAAAACTGATTAATCAGGCAGCCGATAAACAAACTATCCAGCAACGCTATGCCGATGGCATTTTGAATATTGCCGTGCCGTTAACTTTTACCGGCAGAGGCTTATTTGAAACCAGTGAAAACGTACCGGTACTGTTTTTAGAAAGTAATATTGTTTATCAACTCAGTCAGGTCAATGAGCGTTTATGGCGAGAACTGCTGCCGATCCTGCTATTGTTTTCACTGGCAACGTTATTACTGATCGCCATTACCCGCGGGATTGTACTGAAACCACTCTCGGCCCTGAAAGATCTTGCCAGTCAGCTTAGTCAGCAACAGTTTGACCTGCACAATCCACTCCATGGAAATACCGAACAGACCGCGGTTGGTGACACGCTGGTCAATGCGGGTCGTCAATTTAAACAGTATATTGCTGAAATTTCCGATCGGGAGCAACGTCTAAGTCTCACTCTAAAATCCATTGGTGATGCCGTGATTGTCACCGATGCCAATGGCTTGATTACCCGAATAAACCCGGTTGCTTGTCAACTCACCGGCTGGTCTGAACAGCAAGCGTTGGGACAGGAATTATTATCCGTTTTTGATATTTATAACGCCACCACCCTTGAGCCAATGCCAAATCCTGTTAAAAGGGTATTGGAGACCGGTAAAATAGTAGAGTTAGCCAACCATACTGTGCTCTATCCCCGTGATGGTGGTCGTTATTATATCTCCGACAGTGCTGCACCCATTCGCGTGCAAGATAACTCTGAAGCGCCGATTCTTGGCGTCATTCTGGTCTTTCAAAATGAAACTCAACAATATCAGCTGCGCCAGGAACTGCGGCAATCGGTGGACTTTTTACAGAATATGCTGCGGGTCACCCCAAGCGTGACGTATGTCCTGGATCTGCTGCCCGGCCCAACTTTCCAGTTGAGTTATGTCACTGAAGCCGTGCAAGCGATGACCGGCGACGACACTGAATATTGGCTGGCTAATTCACAAAACTGGTTAAGCCGTGTTCATCCCGATGATGTTGAGCGGGTACAAACCACGTTGAAAAAAGCGTTAACCAGTGACAAACCGGTCAGCAATATCTTTCGCTTCCAACACCATGATGGTCATTATATTTATGTTCAGGATCATTTAAGCGCCACTTACAGTGAAGACCATAACGGACGTCGCCAGCAAATTATCGGGGTGGTGATGGATATCAGTGAGCAGCAGCAGGTTATCGCTGAAAATCAGCTGCTGGGCGATATTCTTGAGCGATCCGTCAATGAAATTTACATTGTTGATGCCGAAACACTGGCATTCATACTGGTTAATCAGGGCGCCCGTAATAATCTCGGTTACAGCATGGATGAGCTGCGTCAAATGACGCCGCTGGATTTAAAACGTGATTTTAATCGCGACCAACTGATGCAAAAATTTCAGCCACTGCAACAAAACCAGCAAACCCGACAGCAATTTGAAACCTATCATTCGCGCAAAGATAACAGTCGCTATCCGGTCAGTGTTTCAGTGCAGTTGGATCGTTACGGTGATCGTAAAGTCTTTGTGGTGATCGCCGACGATATCAGCGAACGTAAACGCGCTGAACAGGCATTACTGGCCGAACGCTCTCTGCTGCGTGGCATTATTGATTCCTCACCGGATATGATTTTCTGCAAAGACAACAAAGGTGTATATATCCGCTGTAATAATGCGGTCGAGCAATTGTTGGACATGCCAGAAGCCGAAATCATCGGCAAAACCGATTTTGAATTATTTTCTGAAGCAGAAGCCCATCGCTTCATTGAACATGACCGGTTGGCAACTGCCCGCGGCGTCAGTCATTTAAATGAAGAAACCATGACCTATCCGGACGGTCGACAAATATTACTGCAAACCCTGAAAACGACGTTTCGTAATGCCCAGGGCGACACATTGGGTACGCTGGGGATAGGCCGCGACATTACTGAGCAGCGCAATGCCGAGCAAGCCTTAAGGCTCGCTGAGATGGTTTTTGAAAACAGTAATGAGGCTATTATCATTACCGATGCCGAAAACCGGATTATTCATGTAAATCCAGCGTTTACGGCCATGACGGAATACCTGGAAGCTGATGTTATCGGCCAGAATCCGTCGTTACTGCAGTCAGGTAAGCATGACAGTCATTTTTACCAAAAATTATGGTCGGAACTGGACAGTAATGGCAGCTGGTCGGGCGAAATTCAAAATCGACGCAAAAACGGTGAAATATACTTGCAGTGGTTATCCATCACCCAGGTCAATAATACAGCAGGAAAACGACAAAACTATGTCGCCATCATGTCTGATATCAGCAAATTCCGTGAAGCCGAGCAGCGGATCAGTTTTCTGGCACATCACGATGTACTAACCAAACTGCCCAATCGGGCATTGCTGAGTGATCGAATTCGACAAGCCATTATTGCCTGCGATCGACATCATCAAAAGCTGGCATTACTTTATATGGATTTGGATCGCTTTAAGTTTATCAATGACAGCCTCGGTCATGCGATTGGCGACCTATTGCTTATCGCTTTGGCTGGTCGCCTGGTTGAACAGATGCGCGAACAAGACACCGTCTGTCGCACCGGTGGCGATGAATTTATTATCTTACTGCCCGATTCAGATGCCGATGGCGCCGCCCATGTCGCCGAGAAACTGGTTGAAAAAATGACCGAACCGTTCGACATTGACGGTAACCAGCTATTTGTCAGTTTATCTATCGGCATCAGTATTTATCCTGATAATGGCAGCGATGCTGAAACGCTTAATAAGCACGCCGATACGGCGATGTACCGGGCCAAAAATGCCGGTCGTAACCAATATCAGTTCTTTACTGAAGAAATGCATTCGCAAATCGTCCATAAGCTGGAATTAGAGCATGCACTGCGGTTTGCATTGGCGCGTAACGAGTTATATCTGGAATTTCAACCACAGATTGATGTGGCAGCCAATCGCATCACTGGCGCTGAAGCCCTGTTGCGTTGGCAACACCCACAACTAGGTAATATTTCACCATTGGAATTTATTCCCATTGCTGAAGAAACCGGCATGATTAATCCCATAGGCCACTGGGTCCTGAATAATGCTATTGGTCAGTGCAAGCAATGGTGTGATGCCGGTCATCAGGATATTGTTATGGCGGTTAACCTGTCAGCAGTGCAATTTAATAACCCGACCTTGGTTGGCAGCATTGTCGGCATTCTAAAAGCCCATAAATTACCGGCGGCCAATCTGGATCTGGAAATCACCGAGTCGGTCGCCATGCTCAATATTGAGCTGACTATCAAACAACTTCGGTCATTGGCTGATGCCGGGATCCGGCTGTCGCTCGATGATTTCGGTACCGGTTATTCCTCACTCAGTTATTTAAAAAAATTCCCTATCGACAAGCTGAAGATCGATCAGGGTTTTGTCTTTGATATGCTTGATGACGAAGATGATGCAGCAATTGTTGATGCGGTCATTACCCTGGCCAGATCACTGGGCTTAAAAACCCTGGCAGAAGGTGTCGAAACCCATGCGCACTTACTGGCATTACAAGAAAAGGGTTGTGATTTTATGCAAGGCTTTTATTTCAGCCGGCCGGTTAGTGCCGAGCAATTTATCAGTCTGCTAAATAAACGCCCCTTACCCTGAGCTTCACGCTACACTGATTAAAAATGGTAAAGGAGCCTCTATGCGACAACAACAAATCGACCAAATCGAAGTGCTGCTGCACTTTAATCTTGAAACCACCTTACAAGGATTAAAAATTCATAATGATGCGCGCCCAGGCCTTGTCAGTGCGGCGAAACAATTACACGAACTGGGACTAATCACTGAACATGATGGCGGTTATTTAACCGATTTAGGCCATGAAGCAGCTGAGCATTTACAGCTGGCGCTGCAAATTATGAAACCCGTCAGCTGAGCCGCTGATAAATTTCAAAACAATAATCAAACTGGTTTTTGGCATCTGCTGTATGGCTTTCCCGCGACAGCAGCTGCCATTGCTGCCAGTTGATTTCCGGAAACCAGGTATCGCCATCTAACGCAGTTAACACTTGGGTTAAGTACAATTTATCAGCCCTGGACAATAACTGCTGATACAACGAAGCACCGCCCATCAGCATCACCTCTGTTTCATCGGCACACATAGCCAAGGCAGCATCCGGATCCTGGGCCAGTTCACAACCTTTTGCTGGCTGATAATCTGTTTGGCTGGTCACCACAATATTACGCCGTCCGGGCAATGCTCGACCTATCGATTCATGGGTATTGCGACCCATAATTAAAGGCTTACCCATCGTCGTACGTTTGAAAAATTGCAGATCGGCAGACAAGCGCCAGGGCAGCTGATTATCTTTACCAATCAATCTATTTTCGTCCATTGCCACAATTATCGATAACATCCGTAAGTCCCTGAGAAAATGCCGAAATAGCATATCAGTTATACACCGGCGAACGCTAAATTAAGCCTCTAAAAACACACCTTCCAGCCAATCCAGTAGCAAATAAAAGGGCCCATCGTCGCTGATATGGATTTTAATATAATCAATAATTACAATAGCTTAGAATCACGCCACACTTTGTATAAGGTCTGTACAGGATCGGTATGCTTGCTGGCACAGAGGGGATCATAAGTTGTGGATAACTTTAGCTGTGGATAACTACACTATTTATCCACAAGTGTTCCATGCCGCAAAAGTAAAGTTACACACAAGCCAGGTAGCAGATAAGTGGTTCATTTACAGTCACAAAACAAATTTATCCCACTATCCACAGGCAATAAACATTAACATCACTAAAGATCTTTCTATCTCTTAAGTTATATTGATTAATGTCCTGCATCATCGAAATTGCCATCAACTGTCCACTCAGGCAAACATTTGATTATTTATCAGATGAATCAGCCCGGCTTTGGCATAAAGGTATGCGTGCCCGGGTATCGTTTGCCAATAAAACCGTTATTGGTATCGTGACCGCTGTAAAAACAGTTGAAAATCAAGATCGAAAATTAAAACCCATTATCGAACGTCTGGACGATACCGCCTGCCTGGATAAAGAATTATTTGCATTAATTCTCTGGCTAAGCCGGTATTATCACCATCCGGTTGGCGATTGTTTTGCCACCGCCTTGCCAAAAAAAATCCGACAGGGAGAATCACTAGAAGCCAATCAACAGACTTTTTGGCAAATAATCAATAACAATGCAATTAAACTCGGTCAGAAACAACAGCAAATCCTGACAGCCTTACAGCAACATCCAACAGGACTCAGTGAAACTGAATTAAAAACCCGATTTGGTTCTGTCAAAAACAGTCTGCAAGGATTAGAAGAAAAAACCTTGATCAGCCGTTTTCAGCAAGTGGATGTTCAAATAACACAGGAAATTACTGAAAAAACCTGGCCACTCAATGACGATCAGTTACAGATCTGCAAAAGCATTGAACAAACCGCCGATACGTTTCAGCCGTACCTGCTGCATGGGATCACCGGCAGTGGCAAAACTGAAGTCTACTTAAGGCTGGCCCGTGAACAGATAAAACAGGGCAAACAAGTACTAATCCTGATCCCAGAAATCAGTTTAAGTGGTCAATTCGTCGAACGATTTAAATCCGGCTTAACCGGCAGGGTGGTGTTAAGTCACTCAGGCATTAACGACAGTCAACGTAAACAAGCCTGGTGTTTGGCCAACCGTGGGGACGTTGATGTCATCATCGGCACCCGTTCAGCGGTATTTATGCCGTTAAAGCGGCCTGGGTTGCTGATTATTGATGAGGAGCACGACAGCGCCTATAAACAACAGGATGGCCTGCGTTATCACGCCCGGAATATCCTGCTGATGCGCGCTAAAAACCTCAATGTGCCCATCGTTTTAGGCAGTGCTACACCGTCACTGGAAAGTTTGCATCAGGTGAAACTGGGCAAATATCAATTACTGGAATTAAAAAACCGTGCCGGAAATGCTGTATTGCCCAATGTCTCATTAATTGATCTGAGCCTTGAGCCAAAGGCTGTTATCAGTCAGGCCTTACAGCAAAAAATCCAGCAACACTTACAAAAAAAGCAACAGGTTTTGCTATTTATCAACCGCCGTGGTTTTGCACCGGTGTTAATGTGTCACAGCTGCCAATGGCAGGCGCAATGTAAAAGCTGTGATGCCAAAATGGTTGTGCATCAACAACGGCAACAACTGTTTTGTCACCACTGTGGGCTAATTCAGCGATTACCAAAGCAATGTCCCAGTTGTAACGCCGAAGATTTAAATACTTACGGCGCCGGCACCGAAAAAATTGAACAATTGCTGCAAAAATTGTTTCCAGATACACCTGTGCTACGCATCGATCGTGATACCACACAAACCGTCAATGCCTTTGATAAATTATTCCAACCAATCCGTGACGGTCAGTCTGCAATTTTGGTGGGTACACAAATGCTTGCCAAAGGTCATGATTTTCACAAAGTCACATTGGTGGGAATTCTGGATGCCGATCAGGGGTTGTTCAGCGCCGATTTCAGAGCCAGTGAATATTTGGCACAGTCAATTGTGCAAGTAACCGGCCGATCAGGTCGCGGAGAGCTTCAAGGCGATGTTTTGATTCAAACCCGGCAAATCAGCCACCCGTTCTGGCAACAGGTGTTGGCACAGGATTACGGCAAACTGGCAGAAGATTTATTGGCTGAACGTATCAGTGTGCAATTACCGCCTGCCAGTTTCTGGGCGATTTGGCGCGCTGAATCACCTTATGCAGAACAAGCCATGGCTTTATTGCAGGAAATTGCTGATCAGGTCGGCCAGCCAAATCACGTTCAGCTGATGGGACCGGTGCCGGCACTGATGGAAAAACGTGCCGGCCGTTATCGGGCACAACTGGTATTTTGCAGTCAGTCACGTAATGCCTTACATCGATCAATTGATGTTGCGATGGACAATATCAGCCGCAGCAAACTGGCCCGTAAAGTACGCTGGTCGCTGGATATTGATCCGATAGAATTATTATAAATACGCTGTCTAGCGCTACGGTGATGTTATCGCGGCTTTGATCAGTTAAAATGCCTTATTTTGATAATCATCAAAACGGAAACCATCTCTTTTGAAAGCACACTTGATAACGCTGCTGCAACAGACTTTAACTACGCTTCAACAGCAACAACAATTACCGGCTGATATTGACACCAATATCAACATTGAGCGTAGCAAAGATAAAGCGCATGGTGATTTCGCCTGCAATATCGCTATGGTGCTGGCCAAACCTGCAAAAATGAATCCCCGGCAAATTGCCACGCTGATCATCGATAATTTGCCGGCGGATACCGTGTTGGCGAAAGCCGAGATCGCTGGTCCCGGTTTTATTAATCTGTTTTTAACAGAGCCGGCCAAACAACAAGTGGTTAAAGATGTGTTGGCAAAAGCAGGCCAGTTTGGTCTGAGCACAGTTGGCGCCGGTAAAAAAGTACAGGTCGAATTTGTTTCGGCTAATCCCACCGGCCCGCTACATGTCGGTCATGGCCGCGGCGCCGCTTATGGCAGCGTGGTCAGCAGTCTGCTGAAAGCTGTTGGGTTTGAAGTGCAACGCGAATATTACGTTAACGATGCTGGCCGGCAGATGGATATTCTGGCGACCAGTGTTTGGTTACGTTATCTGGAGTTGCTGGGCGAAAACTTCACGTTTCCAAGCAATGGTTATCGCGGTGACTATATCCGTGATATTGCCGCTCAGATTGAACAAAACCATAACCGCGATTTTTTGCGTCCTGCTGCGGACGTGTTTGCTGATGTGCCGGTGGACGAACCGCAAGGCGGTGATAAAGAAGCACACATTGATGGGTTGACCGATAATGCCAAAAAACTACTGGGCAAAGTTGCTTACCGCACCGTCTTTGATACCGGTTTGAATGCTATCCTGGCCGATATTCGTGAAGATTTAGCACAATTTGGCGCCGAATATGATCAATGGTTTTCTGAACGTTCGTTAGTGGAAAGCGGTGTTGTTGATAAAGCTATTGAGACACTGAAAGCCAGTGATATGTTGTATCAACAAGACGGCGCCTGGTGGTTTAAATCGACTCAGTTTGGCGATGAAAAAGATCGGGTCGTCGTTCGTGATAATGGTCAGGCGACTTATTTCGCATCAGATATTGCCTATCATTTGCACAAATATCAGCGTGGTTTTGATCAGATTATTGATATCTGGGGTGCCGATCATCACGGTTATATCCCGCGGGTTAAAGCGGCGGTACAGGCCATGCAGCAAGATGCTGATAAACTGAAAGTGTTACTGGTGCAATTTGCCGTATTGTATCGTGGTAGTGAAAAAGTTGGCATGTCGACCCGTAGTGGTGAGTTTGTTACGTTGCGAGAATTGCGTGAAGAAGTCGGTAATGACGCGGCGCGGTTTTTTTATGTGCTGCGCAGCGCCGATCAGCATATGGATTTTGATCTGGAGCTGGCCAAATCGCAAAGTAATGATAATCCGGTGTATTACGTGCAATATGCTCATGCTCGCGTTTGCAGTGTTTTCAGCCAATTAGCGGAACGAAATAGTGACTGGGATCAAACAACGGGTCTTAATAATCTGCCGCTGTTAAATTCAGAGCATGAACAGGCTCTGTTAACCATGCTGGCCCGTTATCCTGAAATTTTGGAATTGGCGGCGGTTAATTACACACCGCATTTGCTGGCACATTATCTGACGGATCTAGCCCGTGATTTTCATACCTACTACAACGCCCATCAGTTTATCAGCGACGATTTGTCGATGACACAGGCACGGTTAACGTTGATTGCGGCGGTACGGCAAGTGATTGCCAATGGTCTGGGTTTAATGGGCGTTTCTGCGCCGCAATCGATGTAAGGGGCCTGCCATGGCAGCAAAACAAAACAGCCGTAATCGTCAGCAGCAACAGCGTGGCAGCATGCCTTGGGGGCCAATGTTGCTCAGTTTTGCCGTCGGCGCTTTTGTCATGTTTCTGGTGCATTTAAAAGATAATGTGCCGGCGGATGGCACGCCAAAAACCGCGCAACAGCAAAAGAAATCGGGCGGTATTGAACCAACGTTTGATTTTTATACTTTACTGCCGGAGTCTGAAGAAGTGGTAACGCGGCCACAGGCAACGCAACAAGCCATTGTTACCGCGCCACCAGAAGAAACGGCAAATCCACAAACACCAGCAACCACAGATGCACCGGCAGCATCCGCCAAGGCTGAAGAAACCGAAACGTATATGGTTCAGGTTGGATCCTTTAAAAAGCTTTCTGATGCCGATGCCTATCGTGCCAAACTGGCATTTCTGGGCGTTGAATCCAAAGTCCAAACCGTTACCATTGATGATAAAGATACTTGGCACCGTGTGCAGATAGGTCCGATTAATGGCCGCAGTCAGGCCGATGCTTTGCAAAAACAATTACGTGAAAACGCTATTGATTCGTTGTTATTGCGGGCTAAACACAGTTAGTTTGTTTGAAACGGCATGTTTTGCTTGAAGCCACACGGCAATGCCCCAAGGTAGTCCGTATTATCCGAGGAATCGCAAAATGAATGATGCAAATACAGCCACTACCTGGCAGGAGATCGCCAGCCCGTTTTGTGGCATTGCCGCTGATGATTTGGTTATTGAGGTCAATGGTAATCGGATTAAAGTGCTGGAAAATGGCGATGCAGTAAACACGCCGGCGTTTGAAACGCCGATTGGTGATATTCAGCCACGCATTCAAGGAAAAGAAGTCACCCTGGAGCAAGCGGTATCGCATATTGCCGAACAACTGTGCAGTGCCCGGCAACCGCTTATCGGCGGCATGGGCACCGATTTAAATGGTGCCCGGGCGGCGATGGCTTTAGCGGATAAAAGTGGCGCCATCGTTGACAGTCAATTTTCACCGGCGGCATTTCGCAATATTCTGGTATTACAAGACACCGGTTACATGACCACTACGTTGACGGAAGTTCGTAATCGCGCCGATGTTATTGTCATGGTGGGCAGCGATATTGAGAGTAGTTTTCCGCGTTTTTTCGAACGGGTTGTCTGGCCAGCTGAATCGATGTTTTCTGTAGATATCAATCAACGGAAAATTATTTACCTGGGCAAACCACCATCGGCTGACGCATCAACGGCGCCAGATGGTCGTAAGGCGCAGGTGCTGGCCTGTGATGATGCCGATTTACCGGAAGTGTTATCGGTATTACGGGCTTTGATTAACGGCAAAACGGTTCAGGCTGACATGGTTGGCGGCATTAAAGTCAGCGATTTACAGCAGCTAACCGACACCCTGAAAGCGGCCAAATACTCGGTATTTGCCTGGTCTGCCATGCAGCTTAATTATGATCATGCCGAAGCCAGTATTCAGATGCTTTGTGAAGCCATTAAAGAGCTTAATAAGGATACCCGCAGTAGTGGCCTGCCATTGGGCGGTAAACAGGGTGATACCACCGTCAATGCCGTGGCGTCATGGCAAAGTGGCTACCCAATGCGCAGCAGTTTTCAGCGCGGTTATCCGGAATATGATCCGTTTATTTTTGACAGTCGGCGCATGCTGGCCGAAAACGAAACGGATCTGCTGATTTGGGTCAATGCCTTTAATGTTGAAGGCACACCGCCAGAAAGTTCAGCCAAAACTTTCGTCATTGGCCGAAGTGGTATGCAGTTTGAAACCGAGCCGGAAGTGTTTATCCCGGTCGGTGTCCCGGGCATCGATCATGCTGGTCGTACCTTCCGCTGTGACAGTGTGGTTTCGGTGCCTTTGAAAAAATTACGCGACAGCGGCTTACCGAGCGTGTTTGATGTGCTCAGTGCAGTCGAACAAGCCCTGTAGGAGAGAATATGCTTTTAAAACTGACAGGTGGCCGGGTTTACGATCCGGCGCATAATCAAGAAAACGTGGTCCGCGATATTTATATCCGCGATGGCCGTATTGTCGAAAAACCAGCCGATGGCCGGGTTGATCATGAAATAGACGTCCGTGACAAAGTCATTATGTCTGGCGCCATTGATATGCACACCCATATCGGCGGCGGTAAGGTCAATATTGCCCGTACCATGTTGCCTGAAGATCATGCCGCTGAAGTTTACGCTCGTACCGAATTGTTACGCAGCGGTACCGGTCATGCCGCGCCCAGTACGTTAACCACCGGTTATCGTTATGCAGAAATGGGCTATACCGCGGGTTTTGAACCTGCTGTCTTGCCGATAAATGCCCGTCAGGCACATATGGAAATGCACGATACGCCGATCATCGATAAAGGCGGTTATGTGATGCTCGGCAGTGATGATTTTCTGCTGCGCATGATGGCTGCCAACTCGGATCAGGAAGCAATTAATAACTACGTGGCCTGGACCATTAACCATGCACAGGCAGTGGGGTTAAAAGTTGTTAATCCCGGTGGTATCAGTGCCTTTAAGTTTAATCAGCGCAAGCTGGATTTAGATGAAAAAAATGATTTTTACGGCGTAACACCAAGGGATATTTTGCATCGATTATCCACCGCAGTAAATCAAATCGGTGTACCGCATCCATTGCATGTTCATGGCTGTAATCTCGGTGTGCCGGGCAATATGCAAACCACGCTTGATACCATTCAGGGCGCTGAAGGTTTGCCGATGCATTTAACGCATATCCAGTTTCACAGTTATGGCACCGAAGGTGATTTTAAATTTTCATCGGGCGCCGCCGAAATTGCCGAAGCGATTAACAAACATAAAAACATCACCGTTGATGTGGGCCAGATCCTGTTCGGTCAAACGGTGACGGCATCCGGTGACAATATGCGCCAGTTTGCCGGTGCGCCGCATTCACATCCTAATAAATGGGTGTGTATGGATATCGAATGTGAAGCCGGCTGCGGTGTCGTACCATTTAAATATAAAGATCAAAGCTACGTGAATGCTTTGCAGTGGATGATTGGTCTGGAAACCTTCCTGCTGGTTAATGATCCATGGCGAATTTTCCTGACAACCGATCACCCGAATGGCGCACCATTTACCAGTTATCCGCATCTGATTAAATTGCTGATGGATAAAACCTTCCGTAACGATACCTTGGCAACGCTGCATCCGGAAGCACAAAAAGCGACCAATCTGGCGTCAATTGAACGTGAATATACGCTTTACGAAATCGCCATTATGACGCGCGCCGGTGCCGCCAAACTGGTCGGTTTGGCTGATCGTGGTCATCTGGGCGTTGGTGCCGCTGCGGATATTACTATTTATAGCGATAACGACGATCGCGAAAAGATGTTTGCCAAACCGGACTATGTATTTAAAGACGGTGAACTGGTGGTACGAAACGGCGAAGTGCAGAAAATTACCTGGGGTACCACCCATGTGGTTAAACCAGAATATGATGTTGGCATCGAAAAACCGCTGCAGCAATACTTTGATAAATACCACACCATGAAACTGAGCAACTTCAAAATCAGCAATGATGAAATTATTGATGATGGTCGTGGCAGCCTGACTATCCAGCCACTGCATAAAGGAGGCAAGCTGTGATTATCAATGGTGTGACCATCGATGAAACTTTTGCCGAAGCTTTTCCGATGAAAGGCACACGCATTATCATTACCGCACAAAATCTCGATTGGGCGATGAACTCGGCCGTCGCTTTTACCGGCTTTGCCACGTCGGTGATTGCCTGTGGTTGTGAGGCGTCGATTGAACAGACATTGGATCCCTCAGAAACCCCGGATGGCCGGCCCGGTGTGGCTTGTTTAATATTTGCCATGGGCGGTAAAGGTCTTGCCAAACAGGTCGAAACCCGCGCGGGTCAGTGTGTACTTACTGCGCCGACTACCGCTTTGTTTTCTGGCATCGAAGGTGATGAAGGCAAAGAAATAGCGTTGGGTAAAAACCTGCGTTACTTTGGCGATGGCTTCCAGATTTCAAAAATGATCGACGGTAAGCGTTACTGGCGTATTCCGGTGATGGACGGTGAGTTTCTAACGCAGGAAAACACTGGTGTAGTGTCGGCCGTTGGTGGTGGTAACTTTCTGATCCTGGCCGAATCACAGCCGCAGGCGCTGGCGGCTTGTGAAGCGGCTATCAAAGCGATGAAAAAAATCCCTAATGTCATCATGCCGTTCCCGGGTGGTGTGGTTCGCAGTGGCTCCAAAGTCGGTTCTAAATACAAAGCATTAATGGCATCAACCAATGACGCTTTTTGTCCGACGCTGAAAGGTCAGACCAAAACCGAATGTTCACCAGAAGTTGAATCGGTGATGGAAATCGTTATTGATGGCCTGACCAAGGAAGATATCGACAAGGCCATGCGCGTTGGTATTCAGGCAGCTTGTGATTTGGGTGCTGACAACGGTATTCGCCGCATCAGTGCCGGTAACTATGGCGGTAAGCTCGGTCCCTTCCACTTTCATTTACGGGAGATCATGGCATGAGCGCACTGACCTTCACTTTAAAAGTAGACATAGCGCAACGTGTTGATTGTTCGCCGTTAACGCCAGACAAACTGGCTGGCAAAAGCGTTGATGATATTGCCGCGATGGAATTGGTGTCGGGCCGTTTATCCTTGCCCGTTGCTGAGCTGTTCGATATCAGCGGCAATGATGTTAACAATATTCAATTCAAAAACAGCAGCAGCAAACTGGATCACATTGGTCATGCGATGTCGCAAGGTACCGTCACCGTTATGGGTGATGTCGGAGCTTATTTAGGTCAGTTTATGACCGGTGGCAATATTGCGGTTCACGGTAACAGCTTTATTTATAGCGGCTGTGAAATGAAAGGCGGACAAATAAAAATCAATGGTAATGCTGGGGATTTTGTTGGAGCAGCACGATCCGGCTATAAAAATGGTATGACTGGTGGCACCATAATCATTACCGGCAATAGCGGTCAACGCACCGGTGATCATATGCGTCGCGGTATGATTCTGATTGAAGGTAATGCCGGCGATTATTGTGGCGCGCGTATGGTGTCCGGCACCATTGCAGTCATTGGTGATGTTGGCAGGCATTTAGGCTACGGTATGAAACGGGGCACGTTGTTGCTGACCAAAACACCGGCACATGGCATCAGTGCTAACTTTAACGATTGTGGCGCACACACCTTGTCGTTTTTACCGTTAATGTTCACAGCCTTTAAAAAGCTCGACAGTGTATTTGCCAAGCTGGAACCGTTTTCAAGGGTGCAGCGTTATGCCGGAGATGTTGGTGGTCTTGGGATGGGCGAAATTCTGGTTAATCTTGAAGGGTAAACCTTAAAGATAACCACAGAGGCACAGAGGGCGCAGAGATTTTAACTTGTAAGTTAGAAAAGTTGTTTTGGAAGATTTCTGAGGCTTTAAATAGTATTAAACATTAAAGTCGTTTGCTGGCGAGATCGCCATCAGATGAGATGCTACACAACGTGATTAGTATTATTGTTTACCCGGATAAATTGAATATTTTTACCTCTGTGTTCTCTGTGCCTCTGTGGTTAATTTTCAGCGGCGCGGTAAAAACTTAATCAAGGGAGCGCCCATGTCTGATATCGGCAAATCAGTTGGCCAGTTTATTATTGAAACTCAGCGGGCGCATGGTGAATCCACCGGTGATTTATCCGGCCTGCTTAATGATATTGTCAGTGCCTGCAAACAGATTTCACATCTGGTCAGCCGTAGTGGCTTGATGGGGCTTGGTGGTTATGCCGACACAGATAATGTGCAAGGCGAAACCCAGAAAAAACTCGATATCATCTGCAATGATGTGATGGTTGATAAGTTGAAGTGGACCGGTCATTTAGCGGGCATGGTGTCGGAAGAAATTGAAGACATTATTCTTATTCCGGCTAAATTCCCCAAAGGTAAATATCTGATTTGTTTTGATCCGCTGGATGGCTCATCAAATAGCGATATCAATATGTCAGTGGGTAGCATTTTTTCTATTTTGCGCTACGACGGTAAAAACCAGAATCCAACGCTGAAAGACTTCCTGCAACCCGGCACAAAACAAGTGTGCGCCGGTTTTACCGTTTATGGTCCGGCAACGGTACTGGTCCTGACCACCGGTAATGGCGTCAACGGATTTACGCTGGATAATGATATCGGTGAGTTTATTCTGACCCACCCCAATATGCGTATTGCTAAAGACACCGCAGAATTTGCCATCAATATGTCCAATCAGCGCTTCTGGGAGCCGCCAGTACAGCAATATATCGATGAATGTATTCAGGGCACCGATGGTGTGCGGGAAAAGAATTTTAATATGCGCTGGGTGGCATCAATGGTTGCCGAAGTCTATCGGCTGCTCACCCGAGGCGGTATTTTTATGTACCCGATAGACAGCAAGATCGCTAAACAAGGCGGCAAGCTACGCTTATTATACGAAGCCAATCCAATGAGTTTTATTATTGAACAAGCAGGGGGTTTGAGTAGCACTGGAACGCAGCGGATTCTGGATATTCATCCTGACGAATTACACCAGCGGGTGCCGGTTGTTATGGGCTCCCAACATGAGGTAGAAAGAGTCCTGCGTTATCATCAGACTAATGGCAGTACTGCCTGAACTAATAAACGTTTTACTGATCTTTGCCACCTTTTTGGACAGCTATTTGTTGTGCTGGCTGTTGTTATTTACCAGGTTTGGCCTGCTGGGCGTAAGGTCTGCTGATTTGCACACATTACAGGAGTCATAATGGAAGCTATAACCAGTCTTAGCGCTTTATGGATTTTATTTTTGCTGGTGCTTGGGATTTTGTGGTTTTTACTGCCATTTGCCATTTTCGGTACCAAAGATCGCTTGCGTGACTTGATAGAAGAAAACCGACGCAGCAATCAAGAGCTGGCCGCGATTCGTAAACAGCTCAGCGATTTACAGCAAACCCTTAAAAATAAATAAGCGCTGATCTTCAAACAATTTTCACAGCCGGCCGGTGATATTAATTCCATTACTTAATTGAGGAGTGCTTTATGCATTGGTTATCAGGAATATTTGGCTTGGTATTAAGTCTGCCATTAGCAGCACAATCGCTGGATTATCAGGTGGGCGCAGAAACCTACCAGGGATATTTCGTCAGTGCTGCCAATGATGCGCCGCTGGTATTGTTAGTCCATGATTGGGATGGTCTGACGGCTTACGAAAAACATCGTGCCGACATGTTGAAAGAACTGGGTTATGCGGTGTTTGCTGTTGATATGTTTGGCAAGGACATTCGGCCAACTGCGGTCAAAGACAAACAACAACATACCGGCGAGTTATATCAAGATCGGCAAAAAATGCGTCAATTAATGCAGGCGGCATTGACAGAGGCTGGTAAGCGGGGCGCTAATACCAACAAAACCGTCGTTTTGGGCTATTGTTTTGGCGGCGCTGTGGCGTTGGAAATGGCTCGTAGCGGCGCAGAAATGCAGGGGTTTGTCAGCTTTCATGGTGGTTTGAGCACGCCGCCAGGA
>Ga0307934_1000823_pt1 | contig 21528 bp, 21 predicted proteins | sample OrgLakmetageno90_FD_201838 | JGI IMG/M metagenome (GOLD analysis project Ga0307934, IMG submission 201838) | Saline water microbial communities from Organic Lake, Antarctica - #90 | ecosystem: Environmental > Aquatic > Non-marine Saline and Alkaline > Saline | place: Antarctica: Organic Lake... | reverse complement strand
GAAGATGGCTCCAACTTTCTTGTTTTTTAAAAATAGCACAGCGCTAGAGGCAAAAATGAAAGCTAGTAAAGGAGCCCTAGTTTCAAGTAAAATACAATTAAAAAATAAAAACAGAGCGGTTGAAATGGGGAAAATAACGCGCTTTAAATTCCATTTTTTCCGATTAGTAAATAATGGCTCGATCAGGAAAAATGCTGCTAATAAAGCAAATAGAGCGTAATAGGTCGAATGCACACCACCGAATTTTTCTGCGCTGCTTCTAACTGCATAGTTAAAACCCTCGTTCGTTACCAAATGCCAATTAACGTATAAAAAATGAGCTACACGAGCAAAAACATAGGCGGAATAAATACTTACCGATGCAATAAAACTGTTTATGGTTATCCGTTTAATTTTTTCACTAAGAGGTTCCTTAATCAAGTAAAACCCCAATGGAATTGCTAATAAGGCAATCTTTCTTTCTACCGCTGACAAGGCTCCTTTTGTTGGAGTTTCAAAAAATAGCGCGAGTAAATAAATGAAAAAGAATAAGCTAACAGGAATAAACCATTTAAGATTTAACTTGTAATTGGAGGTGATTAGTGATTTATTGTGGATGACTTGACCGATAAACCAAAGGGCAACCAAGAGTACCGCAATTTTTTTTGGAAATAGAATAAAAGCAGCGAAGGAACCGAATAGTATAGGAGTAATTAGCTCTTTTACCGACTTGAAAGACATTTCGCTATGGTATTTTTCATTTCCTTATTAAACGTCTCTGAGCTGAATTTTTTAGAGAACTCTCTTATGTAAATTGGATTTTCTAGCGTGGCTTCTTCGAATTCTGCAATTGCATTTTGAATGGATATTTCATTTTGCTCATGAAAATAAATTGCAGTCTTACCTTCTTGTGTAGTTTCAAGAAGTCCTCCTTTAGCAAACCCAATAACCGGAAGTCCGCTTGCTTGTGCCTCAACGGGTGCAATTCCAAAATCTTCGTTGGAAGCATTTATAAATGCTTTTGCTTTTGCAATGTGGTCGATAAATTCACTTCTTCCTACATATCCTAAAATAGTTATGTTGGAACAATCTCGTGCTATTCGCTTAATTTTAGCATATTCTGGTCCGTCGCCTAAAACAACTAGCTTCTTGTTTGGCATGTTTTTAAAAGCGGAAACAATCAAGTCTACTTTTTTATATGGAACAAGTCTGGAGGCCGTAACATAATAATCCTCTTTAGTTTCACTAATGTAAAAAGAGTCAACGTCTATCGGTGGGTAAATTACTTTGGAATCTCTGCGATATACTTTTTTGATTCTCTGAGCTATATTTTCGGAGTTGGCGATAAAGTAGTCTACTCTATTACTAGAAATTACATCCCATTGCCTTAGTCTCGAAATATGCAAACGCATCAAGTAGGTCATTCCAAAGTTAAGCCACGTTGTTTTAGGAAGGTAGCTAAAGTATAAATCCCACAAATAGCGCATAGGGCTGTGACAATAGCAAATGTGCGTTTGATTGGAGTTGGTTAATACTCCTTTGGCAACGGCATAAGACGAAGAGATAATCAAGTCGTACTTATTTAAATTCAGTTGTTCGATGGCATAGGGAAACCAAGGCAAGTAGTATCGATAGTATTTTTTAGCGAAAGGAAATTTCTGAATTACAGAGGTAATACTTCTTTTTCCGCCCAATATTATTTCTCGGTCTTCATCGTTTAAAAAATCAATGAGGCTGTAGATATCTGCTTCAGGGTATAGGTTTAGAATTTCTTTACAAACTTTTTCCGCACCACCATCTACCGTGAACCAATCATGAACTACCGCAACTTTTACTTCAGACTTCATTTTTTTGTAAATATTAAATCAGCAGTACAAGGAAGTATTTTTTGCAGGGCCGTAAAACGAGAAAGGATGGTGTAATAAATTGCTCCACCAAGACTTCTGTTTTTTGTGCTTGGACTAAAGTTTAAAGTATAACTTAAATTCAGGTCCTTTGCAATTTTCTTCATTTCCGGATAAATTAATAAATCTTCTGGCACAATGTGTCTTTTTTTATTTACCCTTGCTTTTGCACTTTTATAGATGTACGGAAGGCAAACAGGTTCGTAAAAGTAAACAATAGACCCTCCGGGTTTTAAAACTCGTTTTAATTCAATTAATGTGCTTCGGTGTTTTACAAAGTGGTGCGCCGCTGCAAAACAAAATATGGTATCCATGGATTCATCTTCCAATGGAATAGAGTAGCTTTTCGCTGTAAAGCCACCATCTAACTTTACTGAAAAAAGGTTCTCCCAAATTTTTTGACCTTCCACTGCGTGGGAAGATATGTCGGAGCTAATTATTTCTTTTTCGGGAAAAAAGTGTTTTAATAGGCAGCCTGCCCAACCTTGACCACCGCCTATCTCAAGCACCTTATCCGCATGCTTCCACGTACTTTGATAGATGATTATTTTCTCGTAAAAGATTTCAATCTCTTTGAATTTGTTAATCAAGTTTGGAACGGAGAAAACATTCGGATTTTCTTCCGCAGAATTCTTCCAAAAATCAATCTCCAACTTCTCTTTGCTTTCAATATTCATTGCTAGTTGTTAAAGAGCTCCACTTGTCGGTTCATAATTTCAGCAGCATTCATATAACTGTATTTGTTATTCAACTGAAGTACTTCTTCTTCTAAAATTCGGGGTTGATTGTTTTGAATTACTGTGTTTATGGAATCTTTTATACTATCTACATCAGAAGGGTTACAAAAAACGGCTACCTGTTTGTAGAGTTCTCTAAAGACTTCAATGTCAGATAAAATTATTGGGCAATTAAAATTTAACGCCTCTAAAGGTGGTATTCCAAAGCCCTCGTAAAAAGAGGGATAAATGAGCGCACGGGCATTTTGATAAAGGTATTTAAGCCGCAAATCATTTACGTTAGTTTCGTAAATCACGCTTATGTTTTCAGGGTTTAGCTCTTTGTCTAAACTAAAGTTTTTGTCTTCTCTAGAAATTACCCTCAAGTCGAAATCTTTGTTGCCTAATTTACCCATTGCCAAGATACAATTTTTCAAATTTTTACGCGGATTTCTTCCTCCTATGGCTAAAAAATAGGGTCTTTCAATGAAAGAGGTAGCGCAGGTTTCCTTACTAGAAAATATTTTTGGCAAACCGTTGTAAACAACTGTAATGTCAGATTTCTGGATGTGATAGAACTTGGAGATATCATCTTTAACAGACTCGCTGACCGTAAAAACCAACTTCGACTTATTTATGATTCTTGGAATTAAAAAATTATAATAGGAACGGAAACTAAAACTGAACCACTCCGGATGTTTCAGAAATGCCAAATCGTGCAGCGTGACTATTTTATTAGAATAGAAAAGTGGTGCTGTATTGCATAAATTGAGCAGAAGTGGGTTACCATTCTTTTTCAAAAATTGTGGAAGTTCTAACTGCTCCCAAATATGACCACTAAACTTCCCAACCTTGATCACATTTAGCTCATTCGCTAAGGCCGGATCTAAAATATCTTGAGGTGCTATGAGTTGCACATGGCGTTCGTGGCTAATTAATTCACGACATATTTCAATTGCAAAGCGCTGAACACCTGTAATCTCCTGTGTTAGGAATCGTGCGTTTATGTAAATCTTGCTTTTCAATCTATAGCTCTAGTAATAGTCCGCAATTTACAAAGTGATTTTCGTTTACCGAAAGATTAAATTTATTTTTTAACCGTTGTAATTCATTCTCGTTTAGCTCTAAATCGTTTAAGAAAATGACTTGTTTATAGCCATTGTTTTTCAACCACATCATAATATCATCTCTCACTGTTTTAGAACCCCAGTTAAATCGCATACTTGGAGTAGCAGTTGCATATTCTATGGTGCCAGTTTTTAACTCTCCCCAAACTACGTCGTAGCCTTCAAAACAGTTTTGAAGCTTGCTAGTTTCTTTGTTTTGCGGCAATTTTTGGAGATTTTGAAATTTACTGCCATTGGAGAATAGCACAATTAATAATACAACGATAGTTGCGCCACTTAAGAAAGTTCGAATGGAAGGAGTTAGGGTTAATGTTCTCGAGGTTTTTTGAATGATTACTCCTAAAAGCAACAAGGCAATACCATAAGGGTAGTAGGGTGTTTTTGCTGCGTGAAATACAAAAAAGAGATAGACCAATACCAAACTAACGACAAAAGAGATAAATAGCTTAGCGTTTTTCCTGCCATTTACCACATACATCAAGCCAAGGCATAATGTATTTACAATGAACCATTTATTTTCGTCAATAAAATAGTATTTAAGGTTCGTTAGTAACATGTCTATTGAAGCAGGAGCTTGATCGATGGAGGAGTAGGTCGATGCTAAAAACTCATTCAGTAAAAGCTTTGTATAAAGCATGTAAGGTAAAATGCCAACAAGTAGAAGAATCAGTGAGGTTTCAAATACAGACCGGAATAGGGTTTTAAAATCTTTTGATCCTAAAAAATTAGTCAATTGGTAAATAAATAATGGTGCAAAAAGTAGCACGTTAGCTAACCTAAAATTAACCGTTAACGCAATAAGAAATGCTGCTAGGCGCCAATTCCGTTTCATGCATATACCTGCGGCAAGCAACAACCCAAAGGTAGGAGCTACCGAATTTACATTGATGTACTCTGTTAAAAATGGGGCTGAGATGATGCTGATCAAAATAAACAAAGACGTTAATGTAAATTGCTTACCTCTAATATCTTTGTCCTGTTTAAAGGAAACAAGCAAGGTGAGAGCATAGATGAGAAATACAACAATTACCGGAAATAAAAACTGCCTTTGAGCTTTTGGAAAGGCAGCCATTAAGCTGGAGGTTCCTATTGGGTATTGATTTATGATTTTGTTCGAACCCTCGTCTAAATGATAAGCATGAGGAGCAATGATCCAAGAGTATTCTTTCTGGTTGTAGCCTTTTTCGGATAAATATCGAGTTAAGTCTTCTATAAATGGTCGTTCCGTGTGTTCATTTAGGAGCTTACCTTCTTGTATTGCATCTGCCATGTGCAAATAGCCAAATTCATCGCATCCTTTTGGTAGTTCGTAATGATTTTTATAAAATCTTACGTAAACGGTCAACAATACAAGCAAAAAAATAGAGATTTGCAGAATTCTATTAACCGTTTCTAAATTAGCGTTTACCTTTTTCAACTACATGGAATTATTAACTAAAAGTAAGAGTAGCAAAAGTCTTGTTTCTATTTTACTTATCCTATTTGTAGTGCTGTTAAGATTTTCACTTGGCGGCTTTGATTGGACTTACTTTGTTGTGCTTGGAAATGACTCGGCCTCTGAGACCTTAGATTTTACAGACGTGATGACTCAAGAAGGAGCGGGTTATGACGGCCAATTTTACTATGGATTAGCCCAGGAGCCTTTCTCTTTTGAAAAAGTAAAAGGAGGTGTGATAATAGACCACCCTCCATACCGACATCAGCGGATTTTTTATCCATTTCTGGTTCACTTGGCTTCTTTTGGAATCAAATCTCTCGTCCCATTTATGCTGGTTTTGATTAACGTGATTTCTTTATTTGTAATTAGCCAGGTGGTCTCCAGTTTTCAATTTCTACAAAAAGTTAAGTGGAGCTTCCTGCTTCCATTTTTGATTTCAGGGCTGTGGATGAGTTTAAGTCGGGACCTAACGGAATGTGTAGAAGTAGCTTTCTTAATGTTGGCTTTTTATGGATTGTTAAATAAAAAGTTAGGTCAGTTTATTCTTTTTTCTAGTGCAGTTTTATTGACCAGAGAAACGTCTATTATTTACGTTGGAGCCATGGCTGTTATGTGGTTTTGGCGAGACTATGAAGAACGTTCTTTTTCAGCAGCACTTGGCAATTTATTGTTTCTGAGTTTCCCTGTTTTGCTTTTAGCAGGTTGGAAATACATGCTTTTAATTTCTTACCCCACTAGTGAAATTGTTTCTGCTGGCTCCAATATTACTTTTCCTTTCAATGGCATTTACATGAGTTTCGTGGTCAACTTAAATGGAATAGAAACAACTAGAGATCTTGTAGAGTTTGCCGTTTGGATCACCTTTATAATTTGGCAATTCACGTTGTTTGCATTGGGAATTCGGTCAATGGTATTTCAATTCAAAGCAAACTTTGTAAGTGGCGCGTTGTCAGTTTTGAGTTTGATTGGAATTTGTTTTGCTTCCCTGTTCTCCATTTCTATCTATATAGACGATTGGGCATTTCTAAGAATTTTAGCTGCACTCGATGTATTTTTGATGTTACTTGTATTGGAACGAAAAAAGCAATTGCCGAATTGGTTTTTAGCGGCTACTGTGGCGCTTGCCGTTATAACAATCATTAGAGTAATTGTAAGGGTGTAGTTGTTGCTTTTTTGTTGTAATGTTATAGTTTATAATTAGTTAAATGTGTATTTGAAACGATAAGCCTTTGTGTGCTTTGTGTCTTTGTGGTTTGAATTCGGGTAAAAGATGAAGGACTAAAGTTGAAGGTGTAATTTAATCGATAAGCCTTTGTGAACTTTGAGTCTTTGTGGTTTAAATTCGGATAAAAGATGAAGGACTAAAGATGAAGGTGTGATTGAAACTATAAGCCTTTGTGTTCTTAGTGTCTTTGTGGTTTGAATTCGGATAAAAGATGAAGGACTAAAGTTGAAGGTGTAATTTAATCGATAAGCCTTTGTGAACTTTGAGTCTTTGTGGTTTAAATTTAGGATGAAAGATGAAGGACTAAAGATGAAGGTGTGATTGAAACGATAAGCTTTTGTGAACTTTGTGTCTTTGTGTCTTTGTGGTTTAAATTTGGATAAAGGATAAAGGACTAAGGATAAAGGTGTAATTGAATCGATGAGCCTTTGTGAACTATGTGTCTTTGTAGTTTGAATCTGGATAAAAGATGAAGGACTAAAGATGAAGGTGTAATTGAATCAATAAGTCTTTTGTGGCTTTGTGGTTTGAATTTCGATTAACTTTTAGTCAATGGCTGAAAGTGCAAGACTAAATGATTCGTAATTTATAATTAGCCGATTCGTAATTACTTTACCTTTATCCAATCCATCTCTAATTGGAAGCTTTCATTTTTTTTATTTCCGATCAAAAAACGCATTTCTTGAATAGCCGACCCGTCGTAGTTTGGCATGTCTAAGGTTTTTCCTCTCCAAGAAGCAAACATTTTATTAAAAGGGATTTTAATTTCTTGCCATTCTCCATTGGTAGAGAAGGTTAATATGTAAGAATGCCTTTCAGATAAGCTGGTTTTAACTCTGAATTGATAGTCTTTTCCATCGCCCTTTACTTTAAGAATAAAGGCTTTATTGTCTGACAGGTCTTCACTTTTTGCTGATGCTCTTAAAGATGAAAATCCACCATTATTTTCGGTAGAAACATCTCCGTAAAACAATCCATGACCGGAGTCATTTACTTTAAATTTTCCATAAGATTGACCTCCCATAACTCGGTCGTCAACGATTTGCCAATCGTCTGTGCTTTTTGAGTCAAACTGGTAAAGTGGAGTTGCTGTCATGGTAAGCGCAAATAAGATCAATGTAAGTTTCATGCTAAGTTAACCGTTTATTGCAGAAATAGTTTTTCTTAGTTAGTCTTGGTAGGATTTAAACAGAATAATAGTAAGATGCCGTCTAATATTTTAATTAAAAGCCCATTAATAAGTCATCATTTCTTATTAACAACACTATTAATTCCATCAACTAAGTCTTACATTTAAAGTCCTCGAAAATAAGATTCTAAATGCCAAATTTCTCTCACCTTCACGTACATACGCAATTTTCATTGTTAGATGGTGCAGCACCAATTGCATCGTTAATGCAAAAAGCAAAGGCGGATAACATGAGGGCCGTTGCCATGACAGGTCATGGGAATATGTTTGGGATGTAGCAGTTTTGTCTTATGCACATTAAATTAAAAGATTCAAATTTTTATACCTGAATTAGAGCTGTTTCTGTATGTTATTATTTTTCATATATTTAAATTAATTATTAATTAAAATAAACTACTATGAAAAATTCACATCTCTCTCTCTCTAGAAAATTAACACTCTATATCATTTGCTGTTCCTTATTAACTTTTACTTCTTGTGAGAAGGAATCAAACAACGTAGAAAAAAGTATTGTAAAATTAGATAGTGAAATTATTGGGAAAAGTAATTTACAATACAATAAGTCGTCCTTTACCTACATTATTGAATCATTGGATAACTCCGTCCTTGCGACATATGAAAACACTGAATATTTAATTACGTATTCCAGCAATGATTTTAATTTAGCTGAATTTACAACAAATTTAAAAATACTAGACAAGACTTCAGGTATTTATTTGATAGATAATGACGTTAGCCAAGATTTGACCGAAGAGTATTATAAATTATACACAAGAAATAATTTAGTGAACAATGCAAATACTTTACTACAAAGTACAGTTCTTGAACATACATTTTTTTTAAGTTTTTCTGAGATTTTACATAACTTTTACTTAAATATTCGAATAGATGTTGGAGATATCTATTTTCAAGACATTAAGTATTCTGGGTTTAATTATCATTTGTCAATTTTGAATATGGTCAAGAGAGCGAAGGGTTCTTCTCAACAGAATTGTGAGTGCAACACAATTGGAATTTATTTTGAAGTCGATCGAGGATTTGCTTGTTCACAGGATGTCTTTTTCAATAAATCAGCAGTTGTGAACTATTTACATTTTGTCGATACTGTTTTATATGCCGATTCAATGTCCGGGGTAGATTCGAGTTTAATTCAGAATCTGAACAATCTACCAACTACCACTATTTCATATGAACAATTCGCACAACAGGTTACAATGATTCCTGGCGGTTCAGCTGGGACAGATCCGATCAGTGGTGCTGATAAAACTTTTTGTTTCGAAAAAAGTGGGAGTGATTTAGGATGTTGCGGAAATTATAGCGGACCTTGTTGGTATTGTTCTACGCCATGCTTAATTCATGATTTAATTTGTATCTGTTGTAATTATCCCGTTATGGGTTCTTGTGGTCTTGGATGTCAATCCGCGGAAACATGTTAAAGATAGATAGACTTGTACTTGTTTCGTTTATAGTATTGATTACATTTGTTTTAATTCATCAACTTGTGCTTTTTAATGCAATTAATGAATTAAATTGGGATTTACTTTACCTTGAATATTTAGATTTATTTTTAAGCGAAATAGTATATTTTTTTCATTTGTTTTTAATTGGCTATTCGATTTATAACTTTTTTAAAAATAAGCGAATAAAGTATTTTTTTTCCTTAGTAGCCTTGCTGTTAATAACAGGGTTGTATTTTCCTATTCAGTACTATTACGACCAAGATGCGATTGATAAGTTTGCAGAAAGACAAAAATTAGAACAAACAAACCCAACCAATGGAGATTAAAACAATAAATACATTCTTGCTAATAATTGTGTGCTACTTTTTGCTTGGTTATTTCTTAATCCAAGCTAAGTGGGATTTTGTTCTTTTTCAGGTAGTGTGGGAGTTGACATTTATTCCTTCGCTATTTGCAGGTGCATGTATTGGCTTGGTTGCTATTGTTAAAGCAATTAAAAGTTTCGAGAGAAGTGCTGCTCAAGTTTTAGCACTCGTTTTGTCTGTTGGTTTTATTGCTTATTTAGTTGTGTTTGCCGTTACTATTGCTAGCGCAATAAGTTCAATGGGCAATGAATTGCCTATTTAATTCACTTTTGATATGTCTTTATAACAGGCTTTGTTTGTATATTTATAGTTGTAAATTGTATATTATGAAGGTTTTAGTTACAGTGTTTTTTCTTTTTATTTCTTCAACTGTATTTGGTCAGTTAAATTCTTATGCAGAAAGTAAGGATGTAATTAGAATGGGTTTCGATATGGTTTTTGGCATGAGTGATACGGCAGTTTTTATAGTTGTTGGTAAAGAAGACTATGAACTCACAACGTTTATGTCAAAAAGCCGATCAAAGCTTGAATCGTTAAAAGTAAAAGCTTTGACAGAAGCTGGATGTGAAGATTGTACTGTGTTTGAAGCTAAAGTAATGGATAGTCCGATTAACCATGTTATAAATGAAATGGAGGAAGGAGATGTATTTGTGATTACAAAAAAGGAAGATTTGTATTTGGTGGAGCTTTATCGAAGAACGGAGTGATAGAAATTCAATTTGATCTGTAGATATGATATTCACTAGCCCTAATGACTCGTACAAACAAAATAATGAATTATTAATCTTGTTTATTTGATTACTTTAGGGCTACTTGTATTTAATCACCTATTGTAAAGCCTAATAATTAGTAGAGCGAATTTATGAAGCAATTATTTTTTTTATTTATGAGTTTAGTAGCTATTTTGGGGCATTCCCAAAATAGCCATTCTACTCTTTCATTTTCAACCAACTATATAGCTAATTCGACTAACCCATACTGTAATACCGGATCTAATTTATTTGTTGAATCAGATTCAGTTATTACTCTTAGTTTCTTTCGTTCGCTTGATAGCAATTATCTAGATCAAGGAATACAGCATAGAATAACTACCTCTAACTTTATAATTGCGGATACAACTATCATTTGGGAAAGAAATGGTAGTCAGTTATTTCAGGATAATTACGGATTGTTTCCTCCTAACGCTGGCATTGTTCCGGACTTAAATATTCAGCAAGGTCCAATTTATTTTTATGAATGTAATGTTTCTAGAGATAGTCTTTTGATTTGTAGTATTTTTAATACTCAAGGTGGACTAAAAGACTCTCTTATTTTTACCTTAACGGCTAAGAACCGCTTTCTTCAGGGTGAACCAACAATTTACAACAATGCTATTTATTTATTTTCTGGAGCTATGAACGGAGATTCTGCTTTCATAGAATCTTACAATTTAAATGGTACTCAATTAAATTCTCTCACATTAGGTAAAGACTCACTTGGTAACCCCATCTTTCCATATGATTTAATGAGAGGGCCAATTTCAATTAACCCATTACATTCAAGTGAATTAATTTTCGAGACAGCGCTCACGAATAGAGTTGATTTGTTTAATGTTAACAGTTTTTCAATGTCACGATTTGTAGATTTATCTTGGACAGATCGAATTCAATTAGCTAATAGTAAAAGGTGGGGGATTCTATTTGCAACTGATTATGTTTATGATTCCGCAGGGGTTTCAGCTTGTGGTATTTTATCAAAAATGAGAGATTTGAATGACCCCAATAGTATTGAATATCTAAAATACTATTCTGTTAAATTAGATTGGTCAGGGAGTTTATTAAAAAGTGAAGAATTTGGTCCTGAGAATATTGACAGTAGGGCGTATGCTATGGAAATTAAAGACTCGATTAAGTATATTGTAGGGTCTACAAATTTTTCATTTGCTCAAATTAAAGCACAAGAGTATCGTCAAGTAATGCTCGTGCGCCAATCAGGTTCAACACAGGATAGTGTATTGCTTTTTGGAAATGGAAATCACGTAGGGTTGGATGTGAAGATAGTAGGCTCTAACATCTTTGTGTTAAGTGAAAACTCTAATGTTTGGACGAACGATAGTGTTTTTGTAAATGTGACAAAAATTCCAATTGGCGTTTTTACATCTGTTAAAAAGATAGATAGTGAAATAACCTCATTACTCTTATATCCAAACCCAACAAAACAATTTATTCAAATTCAAAACATTAAGATAGGTGTGAGATATAGAATATTTGACTTAAATGGAAAGGTGGTTGCTACAGGGAGAATTGATGATAGTTTGGTTAATGTTGAAAATCTAAAAAGTGCGACTTACTTTATTCAATTGTTTGATAAAAATAAGCTTGTAGGTCGACCTTCTATGTTCATAAAACAATAAATAATTCACCTTATTCTATAATTAGTCCTCTTCGACCATTTTCTTGTTTTCCATTTTGGACACTTTTTAATTCTCCATCTTATTTTCTATCATTTCTTTTCAACATCTATACATTTTAATCTCGCCTTTAACTACCTTTAAAGTCCTCGAAAAAAAAGACTTTAAATGCCAAATTTCTCTCACCTTCACGTACATACGCAATATTCCTTATTAGATGGAGCTGCGCCTATTGCATCGTTAATGCAAAAGGCAAAAGCGGATAACATGCGGGCGGTTGCCATGACAGATCACGGTAACATGTTTGGTGCATTTCAATTTGTTGCTGAGGCAGCGAAGGTTGGAGTAACACCAATTGTTGGTTGTGAGTTTTACTTTGTAGAAGATCGCCATCAGAAGGAGTTTAAAGGAGGAACAAAAGACAAAAGATACCATCAACTGCTTTTGGCGAAAGACCAAAAAGGCTACGAGAACTTATCGAAATTATGTTCTTTGGGTTACATGGAGGGATTGTATTCCAAGTTTCCACGAATTGACATGGAGCTGCTAAAGCAGTACAAAGAAGGTTTGATTGCAACTACTTGCTGTATTGCATCGGTAATTCAACAAGCCATCCTTTTTAAAAGCGAAGAGGACGCAGAGAAAACCTTTGTAGAATGGTGGAATTTATTTGGAGACGATTACTACATCGAGTTACAACGGCATGGTCTAGGGGAAATTGACGGAACGGGAAAAAGTCAAGAAGATGTAAACCAGATCTTGATAAAATGGTCCGAGAAGTACAACGTTCCTTTAATTGCCACCAACGATTCTCATTATGTGGAGGAAGATGATTGGACAGCTCATGACATACTGCTTTGTGTGAATACAGGTGATAAGATGAGCACACCAAAGGGGTATGGGAAAGGCTATCGTTTTGGTTTTCCAAATTCTAATTTCTACTTCAAAACGCAGGCAGAAATGGGGGAACTTTTTAAAGATGTTCCTCAAGCATTAGATAATACCAATTTGATAGTCGATAAAATAACACCGCCAGAACTAAAGCGAGATATTTTATTGCCCAACTATACCTTGCCAGGCAAGTTTAAAACACAGGATGAATACTTGCGTTATTTGACCTATGAAGGTGCTCGGAAACGTTGGGGAGAACTAAATGCCGAGACCGTCGAACGCCTAGATTTTGAGCTGAAAATTATCGCCAACATGGGTTTCCCAGGTTATTTCTTGATTGTTCAAGATTTCACCACCGTTGCTCGAGAAATTGGAGTTTCTGTTGGTCCTGGAAGAGGTTCTGCAGCAGGCTCTGCTGTGGCATACTGTGTTGGAATTACGAACATTGATCCCATTAAGTACAATTTGCTTTTTGAGCGATTCTTGAATCCCGAACGGGTTTCTATGCCAGATATTGACATTGATTTTGACGACGAAGGTCGCTCTAAAATTATTGATTATGTGGTAGATAAGTATGGGAAGAACCAAGTAGCTCAAATAATCACCTACGGATCAATGGCGGCGAAATCGTCCATTCGAGATGTAGGTCGGGTGCTAGATTTACCTTTATCAGAAGTAGATAAGGTAGCTAAAATGGTTCCCAACACTTCTTTGGCAAAGATTTTTGGATCAGAGGAAAAAGATTTGAAGCAGCGATTAAACGCCGAAGAGTTCATTCAAGCGCAAGAATTAAGGCGATTGATTGACGTGGACGACATGACCGGTCAAACCTTAACGTATGCCAGAACCTTAGAAGGTTCTGTTCGAAATACCGGAGTTCATGCTTGTGGTATAATTATTTCGCCTGACGACATCACCAATTACGTTCCAGTTTGTACGTCAAAAGATTCTGATTTACTATTGACACAATTTGACAACAAGGTAGTGGAAGACGCCGGATTGTTAAAAATGGATTTCTTAGGTCTTAAAACTTTGACCATTATAAAAGATGCCATCGCTTTAATTAAAGAGAATTATGGTATTGAAATCGATCCGGATGAAATTCCGCTAGACGATATAAAAACCTACGAGTTGTATCAACGGGGTGAGACGAACGGAACTTTCCAATTTGAATCTGCAGGAATGCAGAAACATTTAAAAAACCTTAAACCGACTGATATTGAGGATTTAATTGCAATGAATGCCTTGTATCGTCCGGGGCCAATGCAATTTATTGATTTGTTTGTTTCTCGAAAAAGGGGAGATGTCGAAGTTGAATATCCACATGATTTACTGACAGATTTGCTGAAGAATACCTATGGAATTATGGTGTACCAAGAGCAAATTATGCAAGCCGCACAAATTATGGCAGGTTACTCCTTAGGTGAAGCGGATATTCTCCGCAGAGCGATGGGGAAGAAGAAGATGGACGTGATGCAGGAGCAAAAAGTGAAGTTTGTGGAAGGTGCAGAGAAACTTCATGGTGTGGAGAAAAAGCATTCGGAGAGTGTATTTGATATCATGCTAAAGTTTGCCGAGTATGGATTTAACCGTTCGCATTCAGCAGCATATTCAGTTGTGGCATTTCAAACAGGTTATTTAAAAGCGAACTATCCTGCGGAATATATGGCTGCGGTAATGACCAACAACATGAACGACATCAAGAAGATAACCTTCTTTATGGAAGAATGTCGCAGAATGGGGACAACAGTTTTAGGTCCAGATATTAACGAAAGTGCCTACAAGTTCACCGTGAACAAGGACAAGCAAATACGTTTTGGAATTGGCGCGTTGAAAGGAGTAGGGGAAGGCGCAGTGGAGGCGATTGTTAAGGAACGAAAAGAGAATGGTAAATACAGTTCTATTTTCGATGCCACCAAGAGAATTGACCTACGTTCCGCCAATAAAAAAGCATTTGAAAGCTTAGCACTAGCCGGTGGTTTTGATTCATTCGAAGGCATACATCGGGCTCAATATTTTCATTCTGTAGAAGGATCTGCTCCTTTTATAGAAAAGGCAATTAAATACGGAGCCAATCACCAAGATTCAGAAAATTCAGCGCAAGCTTCCTTGTTCGGAGGAGAGTCCGAAGTGAGTATTCCGGAGCCGGAGATTCCAACTTGTGAAGAGTGGGGAACCATGGAAAAACTATCGAAAGAAAAGGATGTAGTCGGTATTTATTTATCCGGTCATCCACTGGATGATTTTAAATTTGAGATTAGCAACTTTTGTAATGCAAAGATTCGGGACTTGCAGAGTTTGGAGCTAGCATCGAAAAAGGGAGAGATGCGAATGGCAGGAATTGTCACCGGCGTTCAACATAGAATGACGAAGACTGGAAAGCCGTTCGGAATTCTTGATTTTGAAGGATATGAAGATTCGCACAGTTTTTTCATTTTTGGAGACGATTACGTGAAGTTTAAAGGCTACTTGAACACCGGCTGGTTTCTTTTTATGAAAGGGAAGTCTCAAAAAAGAGCATGGGGCGACGATTTAGAGTTTAAGATATCATCTATTGAGTTACTCTCTGAATTGAGAGATAAATTAGCTAAGAATGTTACACTAAAAATGGAATACGACACGGTGAACGAAGAGCTAGTTAGTTGGTTAAAGGAATTAGGTAAAGAAAAACTGGGAAAATGCACCTTAAGTGTGGCATTGGTCGATCGCAAGAACAAAACAACAGTGCAACTAAAATCAAGAGAAATAAAAGTGAACTTGACTAACACTTTTATAGAACAGGTTGAGAAATGGCCTAACATTGAGTTTACCGTAAATTAGTGCCAATTTGTCTTGTAGATAAGAATGGTAAAATTTTTGACTTAATGCATTTGAAAAAGAATTAAACCGAAGTACTTTTGAAAGGAGGTACGGATTTATAGAATAATTAAAAAATAGATATTATGGCATTAGAAATAACAGATGCAAATTTTGACGAGATAGTATTAAAATCAGACAAGCCAGTATTGGTTGACTTTTGGGCTGAGTGGTGTGGACCATGTAGAATGGTTGGACCAGTTGTGGAAGAGTTATCTGGAGATTATGATGGAAAAGCAGTAGTAGGAAAAGTGAATGTAGATCACAATCCTGAAATTTCTGCAAAGTATGGAATTAGAAACATTCCAACCGTGTTGATTTTCAAAAACGGAGAAATTGTTGACAAACAAGTAGGTGCTGCAGCAAAGTCTGCTTATGCAGGAAAGTTAGACGCTGCTATGGCGTAGGGTTTTCTTACAGAAAAATAAGAACCTCAATTTTATATCTGTGCTGAAATGCAGAGATAGGGAATTGAGGTTTTTTTGTGCGTTTACTTTTTTTCAAAGTATCGTTTCATTCTCTTTTTAGGATCTCTTTTCTCCTCATTTTGTTTGGACTTAAAGATTGAAAACCCTCCAAAGCCCATCAGTCCAGTACTAATGAAGTAGACCTTAGAACTTGCAAACACTCCAAGTTCAAAAAAACTAGCGACAGTTATGCATGCTCCAAGGCCAAAAATGATTATACCTTGAATAAGCTGTTGTTTTTTAAGTTTGTTCTCATTTTTATTTAATATAATGTTCTGGGCTATGTCATCAATTTGTACTTTAATTTGATTGATTTCAATGGGATTTAACAACTTCTTATTCAAAATAGAGTGAAGCTCTGAGTATTCTATCTCGTCATTGGCTAACTTGTTAGCGTACTTTGTTACGATTTCGTCGATTTTCATTACAAACTAAATTAATTGCAATGCTACCAATGTACAATTTTTTTTAAAAGTACCTTTAACCCATGGCTATTATCGATAGAACAAAGATTCAAGCATATAGTAAACTAGAACTATTAGCGAAACAAGTTGTGGAGGGTTTTATCACCGGCTTACACAAAAGTCCATTTCATGGATTTTCGGTGGAGTTTGCCGAACACCGACTTTACAATACAGGAGAATCGACAAGGCATGTCGATTGGAAGTTATTGGCGAAGACCGATAAATTATTTGTGAAACGATATGAGGAAGAAACGAACCTTCGTTGTAGAATTGTCGTGGATACATCTAGCTCTATGCTATTTCCAGAAAAGGTTGAAAAAGGCAAACAAAATAAGCTGGAGTTTTCCATTTATGCCGCTGCTGCATTAATAGAGTTGCTACGACGGCAAAGAGATGCATATGGATTATCCACTTTCGATGAGAAGATTGGGTTTCATTCTGAAGCGAAATCCAATGCAGCGCATCAGCGTTTAATATTTAGCCAACTGGAAGGCTTATTGGATGCTGAAATTTCCCAAAAAGCAACATCAGCTGTTGAAAGCTTGCATCATATTGCAGAAATGATTCACAAGCGCTCTTTGGTGGTGATTTTTAGCGATATGTTTGACAATTCGGAGCGAGAGGGAGATTTGATTAACGCACTTCAGCATTTGAAGCACAACAAGCACGAGGTAATTCTATTTCACGTGGTGGATCAAGCTAAGGAATTAGACTTTGAATTTGAAAACCGCCCATATCGTTTTGTGGACATGGAAACAGGCGAAGAAGTGAAGTTGAATCCCAATGAGGTGAAAGACGAATACGTGAAAGAAGTAAAAGCCAGAGAGAAAGAGTTGAAGCTAAAATGCGGACAATACGGGATAGAATACGTTGCTGCGGATATTGGAAAAGACTTTAATCAAGTCTTACTGCCGTTTCTTTTGAAGCGAAAGAAAATGAGTTAGCCTTCTATTGAAAAATCCTCACCGATTATTTTCAGGAATTTCTTCGGAATTTCTGACTGAATACGAATCTCCTTATTCGTTAATGGATGGTTGAAAACCAAAGAGAATGCGTGCAAATACAATCCTTTTCCTTTTAATAGAAACTCTTTCTTTCCGTATTCTCGTTCTCCTAAAATTTCATTTCCAATAGCTGCTAAATGTTTCCTTAACTGGTGTCTACGTCCGGTAGTTGGATGCAAAGATAGTAGGTTAAGACAATCGAATCTTTCTGATTTCACGGAAGCTAGTTTCTTGTAAAAAGATTGAGCTGCTTTTCCGTCAATTGGCAGGTCAATGGACCCATTTTCTCCCATGTTTCCAATGGTGATTGCTAAGTACGTTTTTTGAACTTCTTTGAATTCAAACAATTGGTTTAATGTTGTAATAGCCGCCGTTGTTTTACCGATGAGTAATAATCCGGTAGTAGGAAAATCCAATCGGTGAACAGGTCTTGGACGGCAAGCGTTTGGCAGTGGAGAGCGTTGTAGGTTTTGAACCAAGGCATTGTCTATCGTTTTGAAAGTGTTTCCACTCACCAGTATTCCGGCAGGTTTTTCGATGATTGCCAAATATTCATCTTCATAAACCACTTCCAATTTTAACTGAAGCGTCTTTTTTTCAGAGTCTTTCGCAGGTGCACATTCAATTTTTTCACCTCCATTTATAATTTGTGCTGTAGTAACAGTTTCTCCGTCTACGGTAATTGATTTTTTCTTTATTGCTTTTTTGAGAGAAGACTTAGTAGGGTAGTGCGAAAATATACCTATCGCGTAATCCGCCAGTCTTGTGGGTGCAACCTTTTCAGGAACTTGATGTATTTCGGGAGATGTTGATTCGATGAGATAAAAATAGTCTTTTGGGTTCAAACCAGTAATTAAAGTGAAATGGTGAAAATTTACTCCCTTTTATTGACGGAAGATTTTCGGTAGTTCTTTAGAATCATTCTTGTAAAGATGGTCTGTATTAAGGGTAGTTTTAAGTGTTGAAGCATTCCTTTCACCAAAGATTGATTACCATTATTTATTCTGAACTTTTTCTACCAATTCATTTCGTCTAATGGCAAGTAATTTACAAACCAATTCTCCAAGAGTTGCTAATGCATCAAGCTGCATTCTATTTATTCGTTTTGGGACAGTATCCATGACGCATATTGTGCCCAAAGCATAACCTTCAGGGCTCAAAATCGGAACGCCAGCATAAAACTTTATGTTGCTTTCACCTGTCACCATAGGGTGATATTTAAAACGAATATCCTTAGTCATATCAGGAATGTGCGTAACATTTCTTTTATCGTTGATGGCATGCGAACAGATGGCTAGGTCTCTCGTATTTTCTTGTAGTTCGGTTCCAACCCGAGCTTTAAACCATTGACTTTTGGAGTCGATAAAGCTTACTAAAGAAACAGAGGTTCCACATATGGAACTGGCCAATTTGGCAATATAGTCGTATTCCTTTTCTGCTTTCGTACCGTGAATATTATAAAGCTTTAAAATATTAACTCTTTCTTGGTCGTCATGCTGAATTTTAGGCGAAATCATAGGTGGTTCTAGTTAAGTTTAATTTACGATGATGGGACATTCGTCGTTTTGTGTGCTTTCTTTAACATTTAGCTTCAATACCATGTCGATTATAATTTAATACTCCAAATATACCATGTAGGGGATGCTTTTTCATTTCTTCAGTTGTAATATTACTTCACTTTTGCGTAAAGTATTCCACATAAAATAATGTTGCTCGTGTTTTACTAATTTCATTGTTGATTTAAAAAAAGATTCATGTAATAAGATTTTGATGTTAACGTAAATAGATACGATTGAACCTTGCTAATGGTTCTTAATTTAAGCAACGTTAACATACGTTTTGACTTTGATCATTTAAAAAATATTTTATGGATACAACTATTTTTATTTTTCATCGCTCTAATTAATAACGAAAGGAACTTATCCGTGATGCGAGAAGAAGATTTAATAAAACAGTGTAGGCAAGGAGATCGGATTTCCCAGAAGGAACTTTACGATACCTATAAAACACAAATGTATACACTCGCATACCGCATCACTAATAGCTTTGAAGATGCTGAAGACGTTCTACAGGAGGGGTTTTTAAAAGTATTCAGAAACCTGGATCAATTTAAACTAGAGTCAAAACTGTCCACTTGGATTCACACGATAATGGTGAGAACGGCATACCTTAAAATCAAAGATAAAGTGCATGAGGTATCTATTGAAATGATACAGGTGGAAGAGAAAATTGAAGTCCATTATCCATCTGATGTTGAATATTTGGAAAGAATAATTCAAAATTTACCAGATGGGTATCGAGCCATATTTACACTTTACGAAATTGAAGGTTACAAGCACAGTGAAATAGCTACTATGTTAGAGATTTCAGAGAATACGTCAAAAACGCAACTTCGAAATGCAAAAATTACGTTAAGGAATCAACTTAAAAACTACTCGACAAATGGATAACAAGAAACTCTCCCTTCCAGAGCGCACTCCGGGAAACCATGTTTGGAGTTCCATTGAGCAGCGATTGATTGACGCAACTTTAAGTCAGCAACTGAGACAACACCATCCTAAACCAGACATTTGGAATTTAATTGAAAAAGAGTTAGAGAATTCATCGCCACTGAATCAATTACCAACACACGTACCGCCACAAGAACTGTGGGCTAAAATAGAAGAGCAGCAGCCAAAAACAAGGCGAATAGTAATCTTAAATTGGATGAGAATTGCTGCCTCTGTTATTGTTGTTTTAGGTTTAGCTTACACTTTTCAACAAATGAATTCTAAGTCTGATACCACTTCTGATTTGGTTTATACGGAAGTTTGGATAAACCCGATACAAGTTGAAAACTGGGATGTGGAGACGGACCGGAATATAGAAATTTTGTTAGAAAGTAAAGAGGCTGAAAGCCCGCTATTGTTAAAATCTGAGGAGTATCTAGAACTCAAAACAGAGTTTGAAAACTTAGTGCAATCCAAAGAAATCATATTGCAAGAATTAACGGCTTATAATGACAATGTGGAATTGGAGTTATTGCTCACAAAGATTGAATTGGAAAAAAACTCATTGGTTAGAAATTTAATCTCTTTCAGCCATGTTTAAATATTTGATAGCCGCATTTAAAATCTTAGTTTTTGGAGTCACTCTTCAAATTGCCTCTTCTACAAGTTTGTTGGCACAGGTGAAAGCCATAAAGGTGGAAAAAACAATTGTTAAGCAATTAGAAGTAAATGAGAAAACCAATCTGGTAATTCGTGCAAACAAAGCGGATGTTAATTTTATTACCACTTCCAACGAAACGCTCACTATTACAGCTGTTCTTAGTTCTAAGCATAAGGATAAGCAGATCGCCGAGGAGGAGCTGAGCATGCAAAGAATGAATGTTTCCCAAAAAGGGAACTTTATTTCGGTGGTTAACTACGTTCAAATCGATGATATATCTTCCAAACCAACTTCTGAATTAAAGGTGATTTATACGATAGAAATTCCGAATAAGGGAGCATTCAATATTAAGGTAATTAACGATTTTGGAAAAATTAGCAGCTCAAATATTAACGCTAAACTAGATGTCGAAAGTAAATTTTGTGTTACTCAAGTAACCAATCATACCGGAGAAATTGAGTTAAACGATGACTTTGGAACGGTTCTATTGAGAGAGGTGAACGGAGAGTTAGACCTAAAAACTTCGCGAACAGAATTAACCATTGAAAACCATAAGGGTGATTTTACCATTAGATCTAATTTTTCGAAATTATTTTTAGAAAATAGTATCCCTACAGTCTCTTCTAGTATTAGCGACAAACATTCGGAAATAACAATTTTTCAAAGGTGCTTTAGTTGTTTTCAGTATCCGTTTGCTCTAGAGAAATCAGAATTCAGTTTTCCGGAAGGAACAAATGTGAACTATGATGTGCAAACAGATACAAAAGTTCAAGGATTGATACACCCCGAAAAATCGAAACCAATAATCAATATAACTTCTGTTTCAGGAATTGTAACGCTTAAATAAAGAAATATGATATTCAAATTCAAAGCTATATTACTGCTACTCCTATTTTTACTAGGC
>Ga0307934_1000820_pt1 | contig 21592 bp, 25 predicted proteins | sample OrgLakmetageno90_FD_201838 | JGI IMG/M metagenome (GOLD analysis project Ga0307934, IMG submission 201838) | Saline water microbial communities from Organic Lake, Antarctica - #90 | ecosystem: Environmental > Aquatic > Non-marine Saline and Alkaline > Saline | place: Antarctica: Organic Lake... | reverse complement strand
TTTTTCTTCCTTGAAATAAGTTAGACTTTTTGAATTCACTAGCGCTTGTGGCTCAACGGATAGAGCATCTGACTACGGATCAGAAGGTTGGGGGTTCGAGTCCCTCCAAGCGCACTGTGGGATGTGTCGCGTCATAGTTGACAAACGAACCCGCGACGGGTCATTTTAGAAACCCAGACTTCGGTCTGGGTTTTTTAGTTTCGGCCAGTAACTGCGTGCGGGTTCGATTTTGTGTTCGCTCAGAATCTCGCCGGTTGTCAGGTCGGTAACAATCACCTTTCGAGAATCGATTATCAGAAAAACCTGCTTGGTTCGGTGGGTTCTTCCAACTCCGATGTGATGCATTCTGCCGCTGCGGCGAAGCGTGACTTTGCCGGATTCGTCAACTCGATCCGTCTTGGTGCGCATGGCGCCAAAGATTGGGTCCTTATTTGGTTTGGCCTTGAGTCTTGCCTCAAATGCTTGCTTGGGGGTTTGACCATTAACGGCTCGATGGGGACGCTCGATGTTATAGACGTCTCGAAATTTATCCAGTAACGCCTGCAGTTCTTTTAGGTCTTTGGGCTTTGGGCGAGCGGCCAGCCATTTTTTGAGAGTTTGATGAAAGCGCTCTATTTTGCCTTGGGTTTGCGGGTGATTGGGACGGCTGTTTTTCTGCTCAACCCCGAGATATTCCAGCAGTGTCTCATAGGAATTTTTGCCTCGCTTGCGCTTGGTGGTGTAAACAAGACCATTATCGGTGAGGCTGGATTGCGGGATGCCAAAGCTTGCGATGGCTGCTGTGAAGCGATCAACAATGACGTGCGAGGTGATTCGATAGTGCGCGGTGCAGCAGATCAAAAACCTTGAGTGATCATCTAGAAAGTTCAACACCAGAATGTCTTGGTTGTTACTGAGTCGAACATGGGTGAAATCTGACTGCCAGGTTTCATTGGGTTGATGCTGAACCAGCCCTTGATTCCGCAGCGACCGCCAAATAGTGGATAACGCCGAGGAATGAGCGTGCCTTGAAATTAGGTAGAAATGAATTGATTGTGCTCCGGCGTCCAATCCTTTTTCTAGAAGCTCCTGCCGAAGCTGGAATTTCTCGCCATGGATTTGTTAGGTGAGGGCCCTTGAGTTGGACTGAGGTCTTTTGGACTTGGGTTGAAATGAGCCTGATCCCAAAATTCGATAGCGTCGGATCAATTCATGAACCCATTGCCTGGTGACACCAAACTCCAAGCCAACCGCTGTGACCAGCTTTTTTTGCTCCAACACTGACATAACTATGAGTGCATATTTCGACATGCAACAAAGTGTCAACTATGTTTTGCCACTAGACAGCTCTTCAACACTGCACTCGTTCGCCTGCTGGCCTTGGCGGTCAAAACAAAAAAAGGGGGGGCACGATCTCGTCAATCTTTTCTCGACGGGCGGCACTGCGGTTTGATCGATCCGTCCTGATTTATCGGCCCGTCGATCTGCGCCTGCGCGAAACAAGTCAGCATCGTCTTGAATATCGGTGGGGGTCCTACGTTCCCACCGGCCGCGCTTTCGTGCTCGTCACACCGGGAGCTCTGGGGCATCTTCGCTTCGAGCCGCGGTCTATAAAGATGTCTTCGTCAGGCTTTGAGCCGCCTGTCCGGGCCGACTAGGTCTACTCCTTAGTTTCCTTCGTTTGTTTGTTGAGCGGTTTCACGGCGAGCCACTTCTGATCGACGATTTGTTCCATGGCGGAAGCGATGATCTCCGTGACGCCGGTGATCACCGCTTCCGTTCAGTTTGGCCGGTCAAGACCGCCATGTACTCAGACAGTCACTGGTCCATGACTAGAAAAACAAAAGCCAAAGGGAGATGTAATGACACTTGGAAGGCATGCAACGGGCTCTTGCTGTGAGTGGCAAAATCACACCTCTTCCAGATGGAATTCTAAATTTAACACAAATGTTATCAATTCCATGTTGAAAAATAACAATTCACATGTAGTGTCAAATTATTCGAACATTTGTTGCCGACGGAAGGGGGCCAGTGCGCATGACTGACGGCATATTAAGCTTGACGGGGGTTGGAAAGCATTTCGGTGCGGTCACAGCTCTGGGGGACATCAATCTCCGAGTGGGAGCGGGCGAGATCGTCGCTCTTATTGGCGATAACGGTGCCGGTAAATCGACCCTGATGAACATCATCTGTGGAGCGGACGCCGTTGACGAGGGCGTCGTCCGAGTCAACGGCGAGCCGCTGCGTAATCTCACCGACGCGAATCGCCTCGGTGTCGGAGTTGTCTATCAGGACCTGGCGCTGGCGCCTCATATGACGGTCGCCGAGAACATGTACCTCGGAACAGAGTTAACACGTCGGCTCGGCCCTTTCCGCGTCCTGGACCGCCGGGGGATGTCCAGGGACGCGAAGGCAGCGATCACTGAGCTCGGCATCTCCACTCTGCACAACGTCAGCATGCCCGTCGACAGGCTGTCGGGCGGGCAGCGTCAGGTGCTCGGAGTCGCGCGTGCCATAAAGCGGGCGAAAAGCCTGATCCTCCTTGATGAACCCACTGCAGCGCTGGGCCCGAAGCAGGTCGGCATCGTCCTACAGGCGATTGAAGCCGCGTCGAATAACGGGCTGGGGGTTGTTCTCGTGTCGCATGACATACCCAGTGTGCTCAAACTTGCACACCGAGTTGTGATCCTCCGGCACGGCACGATCTTCCTTGACCGTAAACCAGACGGCATGTCCGTGTCCGATGTCATGACCGCGATGGTCGGAGATGAGTAAGACGGTGAGTGCCACTGTGCCCCAGGGTACGAAACGATGGAGTCGATCCGTCGCGACCTCAGCTGGAGGGCTTTTGAAGTTGAGGGTCGTCCAGTTGCTCATCGTCGAGGGGGTTCTCATCTCGGCTTTCTTCGTCGCATCGAGCGGGATGTTCCTCAACACTGCGAATGTGCGCGGAATGCTGATTCTGGCGTCGCAGATCCTATTACTCGCGGTCGGTCAGGCGATGCTGATGTCGGCCGGCTACATCGACATTTCGCAGGGGGCTGCGCTCATCCTGTCCGCCGTCATCGGCGGCAATGTGATCTTGGCAATCCAAGATGTCCTTCCGATGCCGCTCGCACTCCTGCTCGGAGCCCTGATCGCGATTGTCACCGGTGGCCTTGTGGGCCTCGTCAACGGCATTATGGTGGGAGTAGTCGGCATTAATGCTCTCGTGACCACTCTGGGAATGCTGGGCATCGCAACCGGCGTCGCGAAGGTCGTCACCGGAGGTGTCAACCTCATAGGCCTTCCCGGGGCGCTCAACACGTCATTCGGTGTCGTCCGCTTCGGCCCCTTTCCACTCCCCTTCCTCGTCAGCCTCGCGGTCATCCTCGTAATCTGGATGCTCTTCCACTTCACAAGCTGGGGAACGCATGTGCTTGCAATGGGTTCCAGCTCAAGTGCTGCCCACCGCGTCGGCATCCGGACCACGCGTAACACCATCGGTGTCTTCGTGCTGTCCTCGGCTCTCGCGGGCTTGGCGGGATTCATCGATCTGGCGCGATACTCCACAACGAACATCTCGGGCCACACCAATGATTCACTGGCTGCCATCGCCGCTGCGCTCATTGGAGGGACACTTCTCACCGGAGGTCGGATCAACTTTTTGGGTGCCATTATTGGAGCGTTACTCGCCATCATATTACTGTCGGGCTTGGTCATAATCAACATCTCGCCTTTCTACCAGACCATCGCGATCGGGGCGATGCTCCTCATCGCGGTCAGCCTCGATCCTTCGAACCGTCTCCGCCGGCGAGGATGATGATAAACCGCCGCTGCGACACCCGCACTTCAACTCAATCGCATCACCTCGTAATCACAAAGGAGAAAACTATGTCACATCATCGTTCACACCACCTCGTAATCACAAAGGAGAAAATTATGTCACATCATCGTTCGCACCGCGTCACGCTACCGCTGATCGCAATCGCTTCGATTGGGGTACTTGCACTCGCTGGTTGTTCGACCACTGAGGCCGGACCGACTGAGGCCGGACCGAGTGAAGGGTCGGACGACAAAGTTCGCATCGCCATGGTGACCCCGGCGAGCACCGATCCGTTTTACGGTGCCATGTACTGTGGAGCTCAGGCCGCTGCAGCCGAGCAGGAGATAGATTTAACTATTCAGGGTAGTCCCGAGGTCACGGTCGAGGCAGAGATGCAGGTGCTGCAGACCGTTCTCGCCACTGAGCCCGACGGCATGGTCCTGACGGTATGGGACCAACAGGCGTTCAACACCACGATGAAGCCCTACACGGACTCCGGACGCCCGCTTGTTATGGCCGACTCATCGCTAGGGAGTGGCGAGTACCTCCAGAGCATCCGCACGGACAGCTACCAGTCGTCTTACGACGCCGCAGTCAAGGTCGTAGAATCCTTCGGCCTTTCGTCGGGCAAGGTGCTGATCCTTACGGACTCTCCCGGCAACGGAATTCAGGTCGCTCGAGCTGAAGGCTTCACGGACGCCATCGAGGCCGAGACAGAAATCGAGGTCCTCGAGCTTCAGTACATCAGTAACGACTCCGCCAAGGCCTCCAACGCGGTCACGTCCGCGTCGGCCGGAAATGACGACCTCGTCATGGTCTTTTCGACCAACATCCCCGCCGGTACCGGAGCGGCCAACGGCATCTCGACCGCAGGCAAGGACATCGTCCACGTCGGCTATGACACTTCGTCAACGCAGGTCGACCAGCTCCGCAACGGTGACTACGACGTCCTCGTCGCTCAAAGCCCCTACCAGACTGGCTACGACTCAGTCACGCTAGTCGCCGAGATATTGAATGGCGATAAAAAGGTGGATGACGTCAAGGAGGAGACAATGTTCTCGCCGACCGCCTTGGTCACCCGGGACAACGTGGATGAGCCCGACATCGCGGCGTTCATCTACACGTCGGACTGCAACTAGTCCCAGCCTCAGCCAACCGACGCTCCGCGACTACGTGGGCGCCGGTTGGCTGTTAGGCCGGACGCGCACTACGACCTAGACGGAGACAGGATGACGTTACGAAGCCCACGAACCGCCCTCGAGCGGGTTCTAGACGCATTGCGCAGGGTGGATGCGATTGACCGCCGAGGCCCCAAACTCAATGCACTGCCACTTGTCGATTACGGACTATTAAGGTCTGTTGGCCACCCTGGGGCGCTCGTGGATCGTGTGTACACGGTTAAGGATTCGATGGCTGTGCACGGCATGCCTCTTTCTGCTGGATCCCCAGCCTTCGCGGCGGTGACGGCCACGAAAGACGCAACGATCGTCCGGATGCTGCGTTCCGAAGGCGCCATCCTCCTAGGAAAGACGAACATGCCGCCCGTCGCCATTGGCGGCGGCCAGCCCGGGATCTACGGGAGGACGAGAAGTCCGTTCAACCCCCAGTACCTTGCCTCGGCGTGGCATTCGGGTTCCTCGATCGGTTCCGCTGTGTCGGTCGCGGCAGGCTACTGCGATTTCGGCGTCGGAGAGGAGACCGTGTCCTCCGGCCGATCCCCCGCGTCGAACAACGCGCTCGTCGCGTATACCCCGTCGTGGGGCGTCCTCTCCAGTGTCGGGAATCTTCCACTGCACCCATACCGCGACGTCACGGTGCCACACACCACGGACATTGCGAGTCTTACTTCCGTCCTCGGCGTCATTGCCGCCGCCGACGACCGGGATACCTGGTATCGACAAGGTGCGATCGGTATGGAGCGGGCAGGACGGGTCATCGAGGCTTTGCGTTCAGGCGCAACAGACCGAGGTGGGCGCCGGTTGCGGTTGGGAGTCCCGAGTCTCTACGTTGGCGAGTCTACCCGCGAGGTGGACGCAGTGCCGATCCGTCGCTCGGTACGCCAACTGTGGGATCGAACCGAGGCTCTCCTCCGCGCGGCGGGGATCGACCTGATTCGGGTACCATTCCCCATCGTCGAGGCGTACGAAGGACGCTCGCGCGCGCACGATTTCGCGGCCGCGGGTTATGTGCCGGACGGCTGGACCGAGTTTGAACTCGGTCCCTTGATGACATCAGCGTGGTCGGGATTCCTGCGGGACTTCGGCGACGGCGCCGCCCTGACCGATTTGCCCCCGGACGCGATTCGGCCGGTGGAGCCATGGTCCAGTGACGTGGCTATCCGCGACCTGCGCCATGCGGGCCGCGACTCCTTTGACTTCGGCGCGATCGTACACGGCCAACCGCCTTCGGAATCTGAGGTGCTCGCTCGCGCGGAGCCGGCGGTCCGTGGTCTGGACGCGGCGCGACGAATCCTGCACGACGAATGGCTGGATGAGCAAGGCTTAGACGGTCTCGTCTTCCCTGCCAACGGTGATGTCGGACCGTGGGATGCTGACCGCAACCCAACAGCGGCAGATCTCGCGTGGCGAGACGGCTGCGTCTTCTCCAACGGAAACCATGTTTTTCGGCGGGTGGGCATCCCTTCCGTCACGGTTCCTATGGGAGTGCTCGATGATATCGGCATGCCTGTGGGCCTCACGCTCGTCGGCCGTGGATGGGATGATGCGCGGCTGATCATTATCGCCGCGGAATTGGAACGGATCCTGCCGCCGCGTGCGGTGCCGGATCTGCCGACGTGCTCAGCGGCTCCACTGTCGTTCCATGAAGAAGTGATCCCGTCGCCTGCGCCCTCCGCTATCGCCGTCTCGGCGATTGCGACGTTCGACGCAGCTCGCGGCGTCGGCGTCGTAACAGTGCGAGGGGACCGTCCTTCTGTTGCCACTGAGTTACTCGGACGGAAGGTCGATGCAACGCTGAGCGAGCCCGTGACGTTCGACGCAGACGCCGAAGAGTGGGACGGAATCGCGGCGCCGCTGGTGATCGCGGTCTCGACTTCCGACCTGACACCCGCAGTAGGCCTTGCGGAGTTAAGGCTCGGCTTCACCGACGATCTCTTCCTAGGAATGCCAAAAGACGATGAAGAGGCGTTGTGAAAGCACTGCAATACTCAGTACAACACGTACACGGAATCGTCGACGTCACCGCTCCGAAGCCCGGCGCAGTCGAAGTCCGGCCCGCCGTCCAGCGCATCGGCGTCTGCTGCACAAACATGCATGTGCTTCGAGGCACTATTCCCTTGGGCTACCCCATCATATCTTGCCATGAGGTTGTAGTTACGGCCGCCTCCGACAGTGTCACCGCACCGGTGGGCGCTGGAGCAATTCCTCCTCGTCCCGGGAACCCATGCGATGCGATTGGTGAAGTGTCTGTGGAGCTCGCAGCATTCGCGGAGACCGTCGTCTGCGTGCTGTACGGAGTTCACGTTGCTCTCCGTGCGGAGGACTCCGCGCGCGTCATCGGCGCAGGTCCGTTCGTGCTGATGATGATGGTGCAGGCTCCTCGCAATGCTGGCGTTGCCACCGTGACGGTCGCCGTTCAGGCGAGTCTGAAACTCGACCCCGCAACGCTGATGGGCACCGACAAATTCAAGGTCCTTGAGCGCGAAGGCCATGACGGATCGATTGATCACCTGAGAAGTCACAGCGGCGATCGTGGATTCGATCTCGTCTTCGATCCGACCGGATCGCCAAAGGTGGGTGAGCGCACGCTCGCCACGACTGTTAGGTTCGGGTCCATCATTAGATCGTTTGCGCACTCGCTTGCCGTGACAGTCGCTCATCTGGCTGCCGGTCGGATTGACCCGCTCCCCCGGCTTAAACGCGACACATTGCACAAAGCCGTCACTGACCTTCGCGATTGAAAGGAAACCATAGACATGTCCTCTTCTGACAGCGCCGACGCGGTACTTGAGATTCTCCGACGGCATTTCGCGCGTTCGACCGACGCGCTGCGTCCGCTCGTGACGGATGAAATCATCGCAGAGCATCGAATGGGGCCACTTGCGCCTGGCAAGTCACCCGCGCTTCTGCACGTACTCGATGTCATGCGGCAGGCGCCCATCGCAGGTAAGCTCGCGATTCTCGCCCGTAGTGCTGGAGAGGAGTATCAGGTCATCCGGCTGTCCGGCGAGTATGCCGACACGAATGACCTGAGTGACAGGCGTCGATACTCGAGCGAGAATGACGCTTTGCACGAGGTATTCCTCCGGCGACTCGACGAACTCGGGCTCCGTGATCGGAGCACGATTCGCGCCGAGTCAGATGTCGCCTCGTGGGTGGCTGATCAGGCAGGGATTGATGCCTTCGAGATGTCCCTCGAACGATACGTCATCGGATACCTCGACCGCCCGGCAGCACTTCCCGGCGAAAGCATCACACTGCACGCGTCTTCCGACTCCGAAATTCGAGTGAGTGCGGACCTCGTCGAGCTTGGCCATGGCGACGCCACTGGCGCTGTGCGCGAACGGGTCGTTATGGAATTGGGCGAGATAACCGTCCGGCACCGTTTGACCTCGATCGGATCGACAGCGGTCGTCTCAGACCTTGGGGATTTGCGCACCCTGGCGCGGACCGTAGGGTTGACGATCATGCCCACGTTCCTTGGAGCGGAACAGACGATTGCCAGTCAGGAGACCGGGGACGGGACAGGGACCGGCTGGGAACTTTCACTCGACGATGGCGGTCGCATCGTGCTGGATGTCCGCGGCATCTATGATCAATTCCAGCGCCTCGAGTGTCCCGAGCTGCTCAGCCGCGGTGTCTGGTATTCGATCGCGGTGACGTTTGGCGATGGCCGCATCGATCTCGCCGTCCGGTCCGTGACTTCCACGGCCGCCGCGTGGGGTGCGGAGAAACATGTCATCGACCGAACGGTCAGTGCGTCCGCGGTCCTGTCCGCATCGACATTTGCAATGCCTGACGCTCCGCTTCGCTTCGCCGCTCGAACGTTGCCAGAGGGGTGGGAGCGCTGCTTCGACGGCAAGATCGAAGCTCCTTACTTGTTGACTTCCTTGGACGCCACCGCAGCAGCAGCTCACCGTGCCGGGCTCGGCCGCATCGAGGAGCTTTCGGGGCTTCTCGTCAGCTGGCGGGCAGCCAGTGCACTCAGCGACCCTGAGACTGTTGGTCGGGTGATCCCTGCTCGTGGCCCGTCCGACGAGCACCTTGATCGATTCGATGCGACGTGCCGCAACACCCCGTCGTGGGGCGTGACGAGTTCGGACTGGGACGGATCCGTAGCTGGATTCCCAGAGCAGCCTCAGTCATGGGACGCGGTGCACTTCCACTCCGATGATTTGGACGACTGCCGGTGGGAGAGCAATCTCGTTATCGATCTGCCTGACAAACTGAGGAGCGGCGTCTACGCCGTTCGCCTCATCGGCGAGGGCGTGGATGTGGAACGCATACCACTCTTTGTCGAGGCGCCTGTTGCGGACTCCCAAGTGGCTGTGATAATTCCGACGGCGTCTTACACTGCGTACGGTAACGACCATCCCGGAACCCAAGGACAGATGGCCCAGGCGACGGCGAGCCGCACGCCCGTGCTCCTCTGGGGCGACATCTTCATGCAGGCGCACCCGGAGCTTGGGCTCTCTTGCTACGACGCTCATCGAGACGGCTCTGGTGTCGGGTACGCGACGTGGCGACGCCCGATGCTAAATATGCGGCCCACCCACCGCTACCATGTTGGTGCCTGGCAGCTCCCCGCCGACCTCCAGTTGATCAGCTGGTTGGAGGACCAACGCATTGATGTAGACGTCATCACGGACCATACGCTCCACGTGCTCGGTCGGGAAGTGCTCGAGCGTTATTCCACCATCATGACCTCCACACATTCTGAGTACTACACCACCGAGATGCTCGATGCGGTGGAGGGATGGATCGACGGTGGTGGTCGCTTCCTCTACTTGGGCGCGAACGGATTCTACTGGCGGTGCGCCTTCGCCCCTGACCGACCGTGGCTCTTCGAGCTGCGGCGCGGAGAGAACGGCTCCCGCGCCTGGGAGGCTCGCCCCGGCGAGCTCTACCACGCATTCACGGGAGAGCGCGGCGGATTGTGGAAATTTCAAGGGCGTTCGACGCACCGAATCTTCGGAGTCGGCTTTTGCTCGCAGGGATTCGACTCGTCCGGCTGGTACCGCAGGCTTGCACCGTCCCACGACCAGCGCGCCGCCTTCATCTTCGAGGGCGTAGACGGTGAAACATTCGGCCACGCGGGGGCGGAAGGCGGAGGAGCGGCTGGTCAGGAGATTGACCGATTCGATGTCGATCTCGGAAGCCCAGTCGATGCCTTGATTCTCGCAAGCAGCGAAGGGCTCTCCGAGGGCTATCTTCGGGCCGTTGAGGAGGTCAGTTATCTCGTCTCAGGGACCTCGGCCTCGAGCGATCCTTTCGTGCGTGCGGATGTGACTTACTTCGTCAACGACGCTGGGGGTGCCGTTTTCTCGACGGGTTCGATCGCGTGGTGTGGCTCGCTCGGGGAGGACGACGACGTTAGCAGGATTACACGAAACGTCATCATCAGATTTGCCGACCCTACACCCCTGCCGTGGACCTCTTCGGGGCGGGCGGCTGGATAATGGTGGTGCGGTCTCTACGGGCAGGAGGACGTGCGTATCGAAGACGTCGCCTCGCCGGTTTTGCGGGCTGAGGGCGTCGGAATCACTGTCGGTCAAAGGGTCACGGTCAACCCGATCATCCCTCGCGAACACTGTTCGTTTTGCAGGAAGGGGGAGTTCCATCAATGTGCCGACATCACTATCTTAAATAACACGTGCAGACCGAGAGGTCCGGATGAGCTCGTGAAAGTCCCGGTTCCGCAACTGGTGTCTCTGCCGGTTGAGGTGTCCGTGGATCATGGCGATCTGATAGAACCGCTCGCGGTCGCGGAGCACGCAGCATCTCCGTCGACTGAATGTTCGGAGCATCCGTCGTTGGGGCAGGACCGAAAGGCATCGCGACAGCGCTCGCACTGAGCGCCAGAGGGATCTCACGCGTCGCCCTCGCCGAGCTGTAGTATCGACGGCGGGATGTAGTCGCTCGGTCGCAAACGGGAGGCACACTCCGTCTCGTTGCAATGAGTGCTGCACCGACCGCGGCGCACGTCAAGGAAGCGACGATGTTGGCCGCCGATCTCTACTCCTGGAGGGTTTTCGCAGAGGTGATCGAACGGGTGCGCACGCATCCATTGAGCACGACCGACTGGACTACGGCCCTCGGCCTCGATGACGTAGTACAGACCCTAGAAACATCACTTTCGAAGATTCGACCGAACCCATTGGAAAGCAGAATGAGACCTAACCGTGCGCCACGTCCAGAACCGCGCGGCGCCTGCGGGAGGAATCCGATGCGTGGACGGCCCGAGCCCAGAGAAGAGAACGGCCGCACAAACGACCACCGCTCTCCGCTCTCCATCTGGCGAAGAGTGGAAAGCGATGGCAGGACCGACATCGGTCACACGTATATTGATACTGGAAATAGGGGCGAGCATCGAGTTGGCATCATCAAATCGGCCACTCATAACTACCCTGGCTATCGTCGCCTAGCCATCCAGACCACTCGAAGCTAGGACTGGCTCAGTGATTGTCGTCCTAGTTCACGACCAGTGCGCCGGCTTCGATGTCGAATTCAGTCGGGACTGGTCCATGCGGCCACTTCAGCTGTGGAAGCTGTGGAATGACGACGTCGGAATCTATCTGAGCATCCTGCCCGCGGGACATGAGTGAGATGGATGTGGGGGGCCCCGCCTGGTGAGACCGGCAGGACGGCACCGCGAGACCCCTCGTGGTGGATGACACGGCTGCTCCGGCTTCCTTAGCGATCAACGCTCGCCGGCTGGCCAGTTATAAGGACAAAGCAGGCTTTCTGCCTGCACCGTTGCCAAATTCTCGGCGACGGTGCATAGCGCCAGGTGGTCGAGCCGAGGGCTCGGATGTCATCGAAATCCTCGCCGGCGCTGACGAACCCGTGCGATTGCGCCTCTCGGGTCGTTGGTTCGGAGGATAGTCCAGTGGTCAGAAGGAAAAATCGTGCCGCGTGTACCGGAAGAGCGAGCTGACGACCCCTGTTCTCTTTGGCGATGCACGGTGACCCGTCGCCGAGGACCGTCGAGTACCTGCGACCAAGGAGTCGTGTAAACACCACGCCTGCGATCCATTCGCGCCGCGCGCCGCAGGCCTCAATGGACGTTGCAAAGCAGGGAAGGCCGACTGTGAAGTTGGTTGTTCCGTCGATCCGAGCAATCAACCGCGCGTCACTCGTACCCTCAGTGCGGCCGGCCTCTTTGACGATGATTGCGTCGTCAGGCTGCTCGTACTCCAGCACTGCACGGATGGCTGCCTCCGCTTTAGTGTTAAAGGCTCTGACGATTTCAACGGGATGTAGCTTCATTATCGACCGGTGGCCAAAGTCCGAGAGCACAGGACTTCGGCCGTCGCTCGCGCAGCGCTACCTCACCAATCGCCCCTGCATTCGGTGAGGTCTGGCGTCTAAGGTCACCGCCGCGAGGCGGGTGCGCACCTCAAAGCACATTCACGTCTTAAGGCCGCTCCAGCTGCGGCAGACGCTTGAGCACCTTGCGTGCCACGGTGATCGTCGTGATCTCGACGCCAGCTTGGTCAGGTGATGGAAGCAGAACTCATTGGAGAACATCTCTCCATCCACCCCACCCTGCTGCAGGCGCTCGAGCTCTCGCTTGGCGACGTCGGCGAGCACGCCTCCCGAGTCGTATCCTGGGTTACCCGGGAGGACGACGGGGGCATCCCGATACAAGGCTTAGGCCTGTCTGAGACCTCTTCGAGCCAGCTGTGCATGATGGAGACACCTATGTCATGTGGGGTTTTTCGTTATTTTTTCACATCAATGTGCTACGAACTTAGAGAAATGTCGGGTCGTGTCGAGATCCTACGAGAGTTCTCGTGACGATTCCACTATTTTTTTACGGTTAAAATCTTGGTTGGAGAAAATATATCTCCGTGAAACCTATAACATGTTAATATATTACACGATTTCAATGTTGAAAGGAACTGGAGACCATATGCCCGAATCACCTCTGTATTGCTGGAACGCGACCGATCTGTCCGCGGCAATCCGCACCCGCGAGGTGTCGGCGGTGGAGGTCATGCGAGCGCACCTGGATCGGATCGAAGAGGTTAACCCGCTACTCAACTCGATCGTGGCGTCTGTGCCGGCCTCCCAGGCAATCGCTGCCGCAGAGGAATCGGATGCCGCTGTGGCGCGCGGCGATGAGCTAGGAGTGCTGCACGGGCTCCCCACCGCAGTCAAGGACCTGCTTGACGTGCGAGGGCTCCCCACGACTTACGGGTCCGCGGCCTTCGCCCAAGCCATGCCCTCTACCCGGGACAGCCTCCTCACTCGCCGCCTCCGAGCTGCTGGTGCACTCGTGATCGGTAAGACGAATACACCGGAGCATGGGGTCGGGACACTGTCCTTCAACGCCGTCTACGGCATCACCCGCAATCCATGGGACACCTCGAAACACGGCGGTGGCTCGTCGGGTGCTGGAGCGGCCGTCGCCTCTGGGATGCTGCCCATTGCCGATGGCTCCGACAGCGGCGGCAGCCTGCGCTACCCCTCCTCTTTCTGTAACACGGTCGGGCTGCGTACCACGGCAGGCCGAGTGCCGGGGGACTCGGTCGGCAGTGCGTGGTCTCCGCACAGCGTGCTTGGTCCGATGGCGCGTAATTCCCAAGACGTGGGTCTTTGGCTGGCGGCGATCGCCGGGCCCGACATCGCTGCACCGCTCTCGCTCGCTGAGGACCCGTCGGTCTTCGTGGACATCGAACCGCGCTCGGTGGAAGGCCTTCGGATCGCGTGGAGCAAAGACGCCGATGGCCTCCCCGTCGCTCCTGACGTTCGACACGCGTACGCGGACGCGCGGGAGCGCCTCGTTGCGCTCGGCGCGATCGTTGACGACGTCGAGATCGACTTCTCTGACGCGGACGAAGCGTGGGAAATAATTGAGATGTTCGGCTTTTTCTCGTTCGGCTGGCCCGGCGTCGAGGCTGAGCCCGAGAAGTATCGCCACGACTTTGTGCGAAACGTCGAGCAGGGTGGTTCGTACAGCGCCAAGGAGATCGCACGTGGCTTTGAGTTGCGTACCGAGATATACAGGCGCACGGCGCGACTAATTGCATCCTACGACCTGTTCGTCACCCCGGCCACTCCGTGCACAGCTCCAGATGCGGACGTCGAATGGGTGAAGGAGATCGACGGCGTTGAGTTCGATCGGTACTTCCTCTGGCAGCGGATGGCGAACCGCATCACGATGACCAGCCATCCCGCGCTCATAACCCCCGGCGGCTTCACCGAGTCCGGCATGCCGTTCGGCTTGCAGCTCGTTGGTCACATGCGCGGCGAGGCTGAGCTCCTTCGGGCTGGCGCCGGCATCGAAGCAGCGACCGGTTTCGCCGCAGTCCGGCCGACGGGCATCTAAATGTCGCAGCGGCTTGCGGTGTTGGTCGTATCGGCCTCCCACCCCCGAGGGGTGGTATCTCGCTCGCGGAGGGTGAATCACTGTTGTCCGAGATGCACAATCGATAAATCTCTCCCAGCAGGCGCGGACCTCCCCCTATCCGAAACCGTGATCGCCGTGAAGGACAACAGTGATGTGTTCGGTTTCGAAACGACCACGAGTTCGCCCAGCGCGACCTGCTGCGCTGACGACCACACAGAGTCCGTCCGATGAGTGCGAGCTTCGAGAGCGCTCATGCGCGGGGATGCTAGCCTAGACCGGTTTGTCGCCGGGCTCGTGGGCAACCCCCCCCGAAGCCATGCCTGCCGCGTAGTATCTAGAGAAGGTCTCGGGCGGTTCGAGCGCTGAATCTCATCCGCCGTGGTTGCTCTGGACCTCGTCGATGTGGCGTGAAGCAAGATTGAGAGCACCTGTCGTTGAGGTGGCTCACCCCCGGTCAGATCCGTGACCTCCTCACGGTGACGCGTCCAGACGGCATGCGCGAGCGCGTCCAACACCTGCGGCGGCGTCATCGAAGACGAGCACCGCCTGCCTCGGAGCCGACGAGCGTAGGCTTCGATTACCAACGCGACGTAGTCCGAGAGGAATGCTCCCTTGCCTTGTTTGCCGGCGATAGAAGCGATGTTCACGATCGCGCCCTTCGTCCCAGTGCCGAACCACAGCCCTTGCTGCGGCGTGGCCGCAGACGAAGACGAGGACTCCCGTGAGATTGATCTCGAGGGTGTTGTCAGACTTCTCCATCGAAAGGTCAAGGAATTTGTGCAGAAACTATGAGCTGGCGTTGATTACCCAGGCATCGAGTCCGAGACGATCGGCGATGTAGTTGGCCACCCGGGCGGCGTCTAAGGGATCGCTGACGTTTAACTTCGCGAACTCGTGCTTTTATCCAGAGGATGTGTCGAGGGTTTCGGCGGCGGCTTCCGTGGCTTCGATGTTTTTGTCCGACAAGACCCCCTGCCAACCGCGCTCTACGAGTCTACGGGCATTGGTGCGGCCAGTACCTGACCCAGCTCCTGTGACGACGACTGCCCTGTTCATATGTGGGCTCTCCTTGCGATCGAGTGTGAAAGGGGGCGACTGCAGCACCGAGGGATGCTCCGGGATGATCGACGATGAGGAGCATCTGCGTGCCGAGCACTGGGGAGTGAATCTGCTTCCACAGGGTTGATCTGCTTCCGCTGTCGGCGATGGACACGTGGCCGATGTCGGTTCCGATCTCGCGAATCACTTAGGTGTGGTGCCGCAACCCTAACCGATCGCTTCGAGGACCGCACGGTAGAGGTCGGCGCGATGGCCGAGGTGCAGACCAGCGAAAGTCCCGCGTAGGTCTGAGCGTGCAAGGGGATTTTATCTTCCAGGAAGTAGGGCAGGTATAAGTAGGTTTGGCCTGCTGCGGATATTTCGGACAGTGGGATTAGTGGATTCTTCTATGCTGCCGTGACCGGCTGTTGATAACCGTAGTGGACTTCGTTGGGCCTGCGGTAACCGAGCGCTGAGTGCCGGCGTCGACTGTTGTAGAACCCCTCGATGTAGCGAATGATGTCGCTGCGAGCCTGGGCTTTGGTCGCGTAAACAGATCGGTAGACGCGCTCGTCCTTCAGCATCGAGAAGAACGATTCCGCCATGCTGTTGTCTCAACAGACGCCCGTGCGTCCCATGTAGGAGCGCATACCCAGACTGGTCACCAGGGCCCGAAAATCGTCCGAGGTGTAAACACTTCCCCGGTCCGAGTGCCAAATCGCGTCAGGCGCGATCAGGGTCGTTGCTGCGGCATTCTTGAGAGCATCCTCGACCAGTTCGGTGCGCATGTGATCGGCAATGGACCAGCCGACGACTTTTTTTGAGTAGCAGTCGATGACCGTGGCCAGGTAGATGAACCCCTGCCACGCTTGAATCCCAGCGATCGTTGCAACACTAGCGGCAAGGAGTGGGTATGCCTGCAAAGAAGTACACGGAGCAGCAGCGGCTCGGTTCGGGCGGCGGCCATAGCGGTCGGGGCGCATCCCGACCGCGGCTACCAGTGGATGAAGCAGGCGGGATTGTCAACTCCGCGCAGCACGCAGCGCAAATACACAGCGGCTCAGAAGGCGGAATTCTTCAAACGATTAGAGAAAGTGGGTAACGTCTCGGTGGTCGCGCGGGAGCTCGGCTTTAATCGGGTGAGTTGCTACGTCTGGGCGCATAAGGCCGGGGTCTTAATGGCTGCATATTCAGATGCGAAGCGGCAGGAGTTCCTCCGGTTACGACGCGAGGGTGTATCCCGGCGTGAGGCTGCGGGCCGGCTCGGGATCGAGGCGCATCAAGCGCTGGACTGGGACAAAGGTATCCGGTTGTTTTCCAAGGGGCGCATCTACCCCGACGGCCGTATCGTGCTTTACTGCCCGGCCGAGATACTGGCCAATGTGAAGAATCCGAGAACCCCGTGGGTGCAGGGCGAACAAGTTGCTCTTTCCAGAGTCGAGCAGGTCATCGATTCCCGTTACCTCAGTCTGCTGGAGCGGGAACATTTGAAGGACCTGCAGTCATAGGGGCTGTCTATCAGGAGGATCGCGATCGCGATGGGTCGCTCACCGTCGACGATCAGCTGTGAACTACGGCGCAACACCGTCAGCCGGCACGGATACCCGCCCCACAACGCCCATCGAACGTCGGCTAAGCCACGAGAGCGTCCGAGGATCTCGAAACTTGCCGCCAGAGGGCCGCTTCACGACTACGTCGCGGCAAAGCTGGCCAAGCGGTGGTCTCCGGAGCAGATCAGTCACCGGCTTCGGTGAGACTTTCCTCATGACGAGAAAATGCGCGTGAGCGGAGAGACGATCTACCAGGCGGTCTACGTCCACCTGCATGGAGAACTGAAACGCGAGTTTGCCCGGTCGCTGCGGCGAGGTCGATCCGCCCGCAAAGCGCAGCGCGACCCCCACGCCCGAAGCAGCCGGTGCGTTGATCCGATGACGCCATTGACCGAACGGCCCGCGGAGGTTGAGGGTCGAGCGGTGCCCGGGCACTGGGAAGGAGATCTGATTGTTGGGGCGGGTAGCCGATCGGCGGTCGCGACCGTTGTCGAGCGCACCCACCAATATATCGTCCTTGGACATCTCCCGGTGGAACGCACCGCGGAAGCCGCCAGAGACAGCCTCATCACAGCCCTTTCGTGTGTCCCCTCCAGCCTTCGTCGCACCCTCACCTGGGATCAAGGCGCCGAGATGAGCGAACACAGCAGCGTCGCGATGGCCACGAACATGAAGGTCTACTTCTGCAATCCCGCCTCACCCTGGCAACGCGGCACGAACGAGAACATGAACGGGTTACTACGCCAATACCTACCCCGGCGCAGCGACCTCAGAACCCGAAGCCTCGAAGAACTCACCGCCATCGCGGACGAACTCAACGGGCGCCCCCGGAAAACCCTCGACTGGGACACCCCGCAGAACGCATAGCTGCCAGACCAGTTCGGGGGAACACTGGGTGCTCTCGCCGGCCAAATCGGCGTGGATACGCCGATACCCATAGGCCCCCTCGGAGTCCTCGAAGAAGTGACGCACCCGTGCGGTCAATGCTTGCCGGCGGGCAGCAGTGGTAAAAACCCGAGGTGGACACCTCCAACCAGGAGCACATCTTCACCACCGAGTTGTGGTTATCGGGCTCAGCCTTTTTGGGAGTCGATGAATTCGTATTTGCTCACTACCGTTGCTCCCGCGCGAAGTAAGCGGCGTTTTTTCAAAAATTGGGTCTCAGCTTTGAGGTCCCGATTTTCCCGCTCGAGTACTTTAAGACGGGCTCGCTCGGGGGCGGTCAGCTCCGTCTCGGTGCCACCATTCGCGTCGCGATACTTGGTCAGCCAGTTGCGTAATGTTTCGTGGCCGACCCCTTAGGAGTCAGCCACTTCCCTGATTGGTTTGGAGGTGGAGGTTTCCTCCTGACACAACTCAGCTCTGAACTCCTGGGTAAATTTCCGGCGTGCTGTGGTCATGCTGATCTCTACTTTCAGTGAACCCCCATTTTAAGAGGGCCCACTGTCCGAAATATCCACAGCAGGCCAGATCGACAGCCGACCCGCCGGCCTCCAGGGCTTTCTGCCCGGCGGCGGACGCTAAATAATGTGGGGTCGCGATTGCGCCTGTTTTGGGCATGATTTATTCCATGCTCGAAAGGAAAGCGTCAAGCCGTGCGTTTCGGGAGCGATCAAAGAACTCCGATGTCGGCGCCTCATTTTTCACCAAACAGTCTTCCATCATGACTGCGCGATTGCCGACCTTCTTGGCAAATCCCATCTCGTGCGTCACGACAATCATGGTCAGGCCCGATTTAGCCAGCTCAGTCATCACGTCGAGTACTTCGCCCGTCATCTCAGGATCAATAGCGCTTGTTGGTTCATCAAAAAGCATTACCTCAGGGCTCATCGCCAAGGCTCGCGCGATAGCAGCACGCTGCTGCTGGCCTCCGGAAAGCTTCCCAGGGAACACATTCTCCTTGCCCGAGAGGCCCACGCGTTCCAATAGCGCTGATGCAGTTTGTCGGGCTTGTTCCTCGGGTTCACCCAGAACAAGCATCGGAACCCCAATCATGTTCTTCATCACGGTCTTATGCCAGAAGAGGTTGAACCCTTGGAAAACCATCCCCAGCTTTCGCCGCCCGCGAAAAGCGAGCCTTCCTTGGGAAGTTCTTGCTTTGCAGGTGCTGCACAGGCGGCTAGGGTTAACGTTGCAGCCCCCGGCAGGGCCAGGAACCTTGTCTTGATTGATAAGGATAATCCGGACCCTTTTTTCTATTGCCTTGTTGCGCGTACCAGCCCACTGGTTCTGTGGGGATCCCTCACGGGCATCAATCCATGTACGCGCCTCCATTTGCAGAAATGGCTTCACCGGTGAGAAAGTCTGACTTGTGGCTAAGGAGGAAACCGACCACATTGGCGACATCACCTGGTTCTTGCAGTCGGCCCAAAGGCGTATCCGCAATCCATGAGCTGCGGACATCCTCCAAGTTGCTGCCCTTGAGTTCCGCTTCCCATGCCAGTTCCCGGTCTTGCATGGGAGTGGCAACAAACCCCGGGCAGACTGAATTGACGTTGATTCGGTGTTCCGACAGTTCAAACGCCATCGCTTGAGTTAGCCCAATCACACCGAACTTGGAGGCGACATAGTCGGCGAGAAAAGGGACCCCACCTTGTTTGCCAGCCATTGACGCGGTGTTCACAATTTTCCCACCATGGCCCTGATGGATCATTGCCTTGGCAGCGGCTTGGCCGCACACAAAGACTCCCTTGAGGTTGACAGACAACGTGGTGTCGTACTCAGATTCAGTGATGTCCACAAAACGACGCATTCGAGATACCCCGGCATTGTTCACCCACGCGTCGAGTCCGTAGCGCGATGAGACGTCGGTCGCAAGTAGGTGTGCTGCGGCGCGATCTGTCACGTCAAAACCATGGGCCTCGTGCCCATCCCCAGCCAGCAGTTGACTGGTCTCCTCGGCCGCGTCAAGTCGGATGTCGGTGACAATAACTCGCCAATCAAGCGCCGCGAGTTCTTGGCAAACGGCACGCCCGATACCGGACCCTCCTCCGGTTACTACTGCAGTCTGAGTCATCGCCTCGTCCTTTCTGATAATTGATGTGCAAGGGGTGTGGTGACAGTGGCAAGCTCTCGCCATTGCGCATAAGCTACGTTGTATACAGCGGTTTTGTTCAAGTTCGGCTGGACAACGTCCCCGAGTCGTACGTATTGGGTAATGGATTCAAGTGATTCAACTGCCCCTACCCCCACGCCAGCGATCACTGCTGCCCCGAGAGATGCCCCGGGGTGATTAATAACTGGATGCAGTTCGACACCTAGGATGTCGGCGTGGATCTGCTTCCAGAGCGTTGACTTACTTCCGCCGTTGGTGACCATCGCTCGGTCAAATTTGATTCCACGTTCCTTGAGAACTTCGACGTGGTGGCGGAAGCCAAACGCAATCGCCTCTAGCACCGATCGATACATTTCTGCTCGAGTCGTGCCCAGGTGCATTCCAAAGAACATGCCTCGCAAATCCGGGTCGTGTAGGGGGCTCTTTTCCCCCAAAAAGTAGGGCAAGCATAGAACCTCCGCGGGTAGGCAGTCCTCGGCCTCGGTGTCCATCCGAGCGAGATCATTAATCTGGGTGAGTTCTTGAAACCAGCGGAGCAGGCTACCGCTGGTAGCCATGCACCCGTTCGGGAGCCACGTACCCTCAATAGGGTGGGCATCGAGGTAAAGGCGCTTGTCGACCAAAGGCTTAGTAGTGGCGACGAGAATATCTCCCGCCCCGCCCAACTTCACGAGCCAGTCACCCTCGTGAGATACCCCCGCGCTATAGGCCGATAGGACGTGATCTGCTCCACCCACGATGAGCGGGGTTCCCGGCAAGAGGCCCATCGCCTCAGCACTCTCAGCGCTTAAGCCCCCTACGACTTCTCCGGCAGAGACTACCGGTGGCAGCAACGAAGGCTGGATCCGTGCGGCGGCGAGTACGTCCTCGTGAATACGACCATCTATGTGGAAGAGCCCGGACTCGAGCGCCCAGTTTCTTTCCACGTGGGCCTCTGCCCCGAGCGCCATCAGGACCCAGTCGTAACTGCCGAGGATTCTTTTGGTGCGGGACCAAATGTCCGGCTCGTGCTGCTGAAACCAACGAAGTGTCGGAGCAAGCGACTGCTGGCTAAGTGGCGATCCGGTTTCCTCCACGATGTCCCGACTGCCTAGCTCTGCTGCCACGGCAGCTATTGTAACAACTGCGCGGGCATCGTTTTGGAGCACTGCACGATAAAGCGATGAACCCGTTTCGTCTACAAGCACGACCGCAGGCACCATCCCAGTGGCGGATATGCCCAGAACCTGCCGGGGGTCACACCCGGTGGTCTCCATTAACTCGCGGACGCTGGAATAAACGTTGCTAAGCCATTCAGCAGCATCGGCCTCAGCCCACCCAGCCTGTGGTGAGTACAACATGGTTTCAGCATTTGCCGTCGCCACGACCCCTCGTCCCACCTCAAGAAGTATGGACTTGGTTCCTGTGGTACCAATGTCGATTCCAATCGTAAATTGTGTCATGTAGACACTTCCTCCTTCGGCTTCACCACCGAGACCGAGACTCCACGTGTTTGAGCTTCTACAAGAGTGGGGTGTAGAGGGCTTCCATCGGTCACGATCACCGAGATCTCCTCGAGTCCCGCGATTTTGATCAACGACGAGCGGCCAAGTTTTGAGCGATCAGCTGCAACAATCGTCCTTTTGGCAGCAC
>Ga0307934_1000809_pt1 | contig 21770 bp, 16 predicted proteins | sample OrgLakmetageno90_FD_201838 | JGI IMG/M metagenome (GOLD analysis project Ga0307934, IMG submission 201838) | Saline water microbial communities from Organic Lake, Antarctica - #90 | ecosystem: Environmental > Aquatic > Non-marine Saline and Alkaline > Saline | place: Antarctica: Organic Lake... | reverse complement strand
AATTACATGCGCCGCCACGCATGTAACGAAATCGACGTAGGCATGCTTTACGCTGTACCTACACTACAAGAGCGTGCAAAAATCTGGTACGAGCACACCGGCTATGAAATCAAGGTAGTTATTGGTGACTTGGCAGATCCTGAAGTAATGCGCTCGTTGTTCAACGGCTCCGTGAAGTACCAATGGGCTATTGATCCAAAGTTTACCGGCATTCCTGAAACCGTAGTGCACTACGCTGAGCAGCCCTCCGCCCCATACTCACTGATGGACTACAAGCACGCAGACATTACCATTACCAATAACCTGCGCGTTACCAACAACCTGGTTTTCGCCGTGCGCGATTACGCCCGTGATACCCACATCATCAAACTGGGTACCATGGGCGAATACGGCACTCCGAACATCGACATTGAAGAAGGTTGGCTTGAAATCGAACACAAGGGCCGCAAAGGCAAGTTTCTTTTCCCGCGCCAGGCCGGCTCGCTGTACCACACCACTAAGGTAATGGACACCGACCTCATGTGGTTCGCCGTTCGCATGTGGGACCTGAAAGTGACTGACCTTATGCAGGGCCCGGTGTATGGCAATGAAACGGAAGAGTCTGCTATTGATGACCGGCTCAAAACCATCTTCAACTACGATGAGGTGTTTGGCACCGTGGTTAACCGCTTCGTGGTTCAAGCCATTGCCGGCTACCCGCTGACAGTTTATGGCCAGGGCGGACAAACCCGTGGTTACCTAAATATAAAAGACACTCTGCAATGCGTAGATAAATCTACTGAAACGCCAGCAAAGGTTGGCGAGCTACGTATCTTCAACCAGATTATGGAAACCTTCAGCGTTAGCGAGCTGGCAGAGCTGACCCAACGAGTTGGCAACAAGCTTGGTCATAATGTGGAAGTGAAGAGTATTGAAAATCCGCGTAAAGAAGCTGAAGAGCACTACTACAACCCAACCTATCAGGGTTTGACCAACATCGGTGTGGAACCCCACTACCTGACTGAAGAAGTGATGGAGCAAATGTTGGACGTAGCCGACCGCTACAAAGACAACATCCGTAACGATGTGATTTTCCGTGGCGTGAAGTGGTAATTCACTGAATGAAAAATCCTGCCAACGAGCAAAAAATAGCTCTGGCCGCTTTCAGTGCGGCCAGAGAGCTCTACCAGAAGCGGCAGTTTGCCGAGGCGCAAGGCCGGATGGGTGAATACCAGCGCCTGATTGGCCACCGCCGCTTTCCGATGACCGACCAGCGCCAAGAACAAAAACCAAGCTGCTCGATCATCATTGTTATCTATAACACCAGTGCGGACGTACTGGCGTGTATTGATCGTCTTTTAAGTCAGGCAATTGGTGAAAAAGCTGAAATTATCGTTGTAGATAATGGTGGTAATGAGGCACTGCATGAAAAACTACTCGCAAGGCCAGTCCTGCACATTCGCTGCCCATATAACTTTCTACCCTCTGAAGGGCGCAATATTGGTGCTTTTTTTGCTAAAGCGCCCCGGCTGCTTTTTGTAGATGACGATGGTTTGCCAGAAGAGGGTTATATTGCCCAGGCCATCAAAGCGCTGGTGAGGCCCGATACTATCGGAGTGCGCGGCCGCATTGTGCCGCTAAACCCTGGCGGCCGAGCCGGTCCTCACTATGATTTGGGCAATGAAGTAAAAGAAAATGCTTCCTTCAATCTGGAAGGCAACATGGCCATCAAGCACAGCGTATTTAAAGCCGCCGGTGGCTTTGATCCGCTGATGTTTGGGCATGAAGGCAACGAACTCGCAGAACGCTGCCAGCGCACCACGCCCAACGGCAAAATCCGATATTGGCCAGCATTGGTGCTTAAACACGATTTTGCCGATGGAAAACAGCTTGCTAGCAAGCGCCAACGACAAGCGCTGGGCGAGGCCTATCGGGCCTGGCTGTCTAAAACGTCAACCTCAGGCGCCGTCTCGCCCCCTTCAGTTCTACAGAAGGGCATTACCCTAGTACTGCGAATTGGGCCAACAACAGAGTTGCCTGCCTTGCAGGACTACTTGGAAAACCTTGCAGCACAAAATGGTCAGTTTAGAAAAGAAGTGTTATTGCTGCACGAAAAGGCCCCGGGGGTTAGCCGCGAGCAATTGATGGGAATCGTCAGAAAGTTCGCCGGCCGCTTGACCTGTGTTGTAATACCAGGTGGCTACTGGCAAAAATCGGTACTGGCAAGCCGTGCGCGTTATTCGTTCTTGTTACTTGCAGATGCTTTGCCCGCTGTGAACGCAGCCGAGCTGACCAATGCTGTCACACTTATGGGAGAAGAGGTTGCTCCCTGGTTACAGATTTCAGGAACCGACAAAAGCGCCATATTTCTTGTTACCAGAGCCGCCTATCTGGATGCCTGTGGCTTTAGCACTAGTGATGAAACTGATGGTTCGCCAAAAAACGTTAAGGAATTCGTGGAAAAGGCAGGCTTGCCTCGCTCAGAAGCCCACAAACAGCTCAAAAAGCGCATGCTTTCACGGCAAACACAGCAGCTTACGGAAGATCGCCTGCAGTTACCGAGCAAATTCAGCAACGAAGTGAAAGAACTCTCAGACCAGGTTATCCACATCACCCCGTATTTTCGGGATGAAAACCTCCAACCCTGGCGGCATACGTCGAAAAATAACGTTTGCATCGCTTTTATCGGTAGTGATGCGCTGTATGAGTCGCTCAACAGTGCCTGCCATGTGATTCACCTCACACCATTGCCGGGTGTGGCCGAGCCTCAAACCTTGGACGTACTTAGCAACTGTGATTTGTTACTCGTTGAATCACAGTTGCTGTCCGCGCACCAGCAGGTTTATACCAGTGCCTGCACCGCCTGGGCAGAAAAATTCAGGCAAGCCGGTAACCCCAGCGCCTTCTGGTATACCGAATCCTTGGCCCATCTGCCACTGCTGGAACATCTGGCACTCCACTTTGACCATGTTTACGCCACACAGCCAGAAACTACCCGGTGTTTAGGTCGGTACCTTCAAAAACACAAGCAGACGAGTGCGAGTGTTCAACAGTTGGAACCCTGCATAGCTCCAGAGCTGAATAACGCCATCCGTCAGTTCAAAATGCCTACCTTTGACAACCTGCACGTACTTTACGATGGCTGGGCAGATCTGATCGAGTTTGAAGATAACCGATCCTTACTCCGATCAATAAAACGGGAAGACTTACTGATCGCAGATTCCTGTTGGCAATTCAATCAGCGAAAACTCAAAGACTTTCCAGAGTTCAGCCCACAGATTCTGGGCTATTTTGTACCACAACAACGCCGGCAGGCACTCAAGGAATTCAACGCGGTATTAATAACCTCGCGCACCCTAAAACCTGGCGAGAGGCTGCAGCAGGAGATAGCCGAAGCACTGGCTGCCAAGTGCCTTGTGATCTTATTCATACATCCGGGGGATGACATCCAGGCAGGTGTTTTCGGTGATCTGGTGGAATACCACACCAGCGCTAAAGAACTTGGCGAACGCCTTCAATGGCTGAAAGATAACCCGTGGCATTGTATGGGGCTAGTGCAGCCGGGGTGGCGAAACATTCACCAAAACCACAGTGTGCAACAACGTATCGACCGGTTATTGGAACAGGCAGGTAGCACTAAACGCGTTACCGAAACACCCTTGGTTAGTTATTTGACAGTCACCAAACGACCGCAATACATCGAAAAAATAATTGAAAACTATCAGCGGCAACAGTACCCCAATAAGGAGCTGCTGGTTGCCCTAAACAGCGCCGAAGTTGATATTCAGGCAGTAAAGGCCCACGTGCACAAATCGGTGCCAAGTGCTCGGGTGTATCAATTAGATGCGGATCGCAATATCGGATTTTGTCTCAACTGGCTGATACAACAAGCAACAGGTGACTATTGGGCCAAGATGGATGATGACGACGAATACGGCCAACACTACTTGCAAGATTATGTGCTCAACGTTCGGGCTCTGGATATTGATGTGATGGGCAAGAAAATGGGGCCAACCTATTTTGAGGCGCTGGGGCAAACTCTTTACCGTGACCCGGCTTCTATGAGTGCAAGCGACTTCCTGTTGCATGAAGACAACCGCCACCACATGGCCGGCGCCACTTTTTTCGGTAAAAGTGACCTGCTGAAACGCAACCCCTTTTCCGAAGCACTTCGTTCCTCGGTAGACGTGGAGTTCTTCCGCAGCGCACTGAAGAAAAGCCTGAATGTGATGCTTGCAGACGACTTTAACTTCACGGTGTTTCGTGCCGCCGATAAAAGTCACCATACTTGGAAAGAAGACGACGGCGCTCTGCTGAAAACGGCACTGCCTGTCAGCCGCAAAGAAATCAACGTATGAGCATTGTTACAAATACTATAAACCGCAAAAGAAAAGCCCCGGAGGCAAACTAGTGAGCAATGCAGGCGTATCCATTCTGCTGCGTGCCGGCAACAACAAGCAAGCCGCGCAAAAGTGTCTCCAGCAGCTGGTGAGAGCAAATACCTTTCGCCCTATTGAAGTAGTGCTGTTGTTCAATGAACCTGAAGCCAAGCATCTGCAGTTGCTTAAAGAGTTCATAGGCAAAGTATCTTTAGTCATCCGCCCTGCCAAGGGCCGAACCTTTACCAACCTGTTGCCGCAGCTGCGTTATAACACGGTACTGATTCTAACCACGCCGCTCGAATGGCAAGCCGACCTGTTGCCCAAGGCGGTGAAGCAGCTATGTAACAGCAACGCGACTCACTTGACGCTGGAAGCCCCCAAACAGGCACTGCTGGTCAAAGGCGAGGCGATGGCCAATTTGGCGGAGCATAGTTTGGTTGCAGCACCCAACACACTACAGCAGGCATTGGCAGGTAAGGTTGCCCCCACCTCCAAGCCAGCGGCAAAGAGCTCTACAAAACCTCAGGCCAAGCCGACTGCGAAACCGGCATTGGACAACAGCCGGTTGGATAAGCAGATCAGCGAGCTGGAAACCGAACTGGAACAGCTGGATCAGAGCTTGACCACTCAATACCAGGAGATTGACGGGTTTGATAAACGCTACGACGCGATGGAAGGCAAGGGGGGGCAGAACAGCCAAGAATCAGAACAACTCAAGGCCCAGCTCAAAGAGCGCGTATTCAAGGCCAACGACACCCTGAAAACCCTCAAAAGCCAGCATGACGAACTGGAACGCCTACGTATTCGTCGCTACAGCATCCTGGCCTGAACGTATTTAACCGAAAAAAGGATCTCTGATTATGCCCAACAACAACACCATTCTGATCACCGGTGGCTGCGGCTTCATCGGCACATCACTAATCGATGCGCTGCTGCAAAGCGGCTGCAGCCAGCCCATACGCATACTGGATAGCCTGGTCACTGGCACACCGGAAGACCTGGCCGAAGTGGCTGACTTCGAAACGCTGAAATCAGACCAGCTGCCGCAGGCAACAAAGCAAGTGGTTCTGGTACAGGGCGATATCCGCGATGTGGCGCTTACCGAACAGGTGGCACAAGGCGTGAGCACCATTGTGCATCTGGCCGCTAACACCGGCGTTGGCCCATCAGTGGAAGACCCGCGACTGGATATGGAGTGCAACGTTATCGGCACCTTCAACATGCTGGAAGCTGCCCGCAAACAGGGCGTAAAGAAATTTGTTTTCGCGTCCAGCGGCGCACCGGCAGGGGAAGTGGAACCGCCCATTCACGAAGAGCTGCCACCGCATCCGGTATCGCCCTACGGCTCCAGTAAGCTGGCGGGTGAAGGCTACTGCTCTTCCTACAACAAAACCTTCGGTATCGACACCATCTGCCTGCGTTTTGGCAACGTGTACGGCCCGCGCTCCAAGAACAAAGCCAGCGTGGTGGCTAAATTCATCAAGCAGGCATTGGCTGGGGAAACTTGCGCCATCTACGGCGACGGCACTCAGACCCGGGATTTTATTTACATCTTCGATCTGATTCGCGGTATTCAAACGGCTATGGAGGCCCCGGTGGGCGGTGAAACCTTCCAGATTGCCACCGGCCAGGAACGCACTGTAGGCGAAGTGGCTGAACTGATCGCCCAGAATCTGGAGGCCCGCGGCAAAACCATGAACATCACCCACGAGGCCAAACGCTTGGGCGATGTGATGCGCAACTACTCCGACACCAGCAAGGCCAAAGCCATGCTTGGCTGGCAGCCGCAGATGCAGATTAGCGAAGGAATTGATGAAACCATCCGCTGGTTTCTGGCACGTTAAGCCGTAGGTGCTGACTGATAGACCGATACTGTGACAGACACGAAAGAGAGGGTGTGGCATGACTCAGCCAGAACAACCACAAAACCTGACGCCAGGGCGCGAAGTGATTGTCGTGCTTGGGGTAGGGCGCTCTGGCACCTCGCTGGCCATGCAGGCGCTGGAAACCCTCGGGGTGCGGGTATCCGAAAACATGATTCCGCCTAACGTCAGCAACCCCAAGGGGTTTTATGAAGACGCGGACATTGTAGCGATCCATAAGCATCTGCTGAATACGCTAACGCCCAACCCCAGCATGCCGTTGCGAGAAGGCTGGATGAATACGCCGAAGGCCAAGCAGGCTCTCAAGGACCTGAAGGTCATCGTCGAAGCGCAAGTAACAGTAGGACCGGAGCCCTGGGCCTTCAAGGATCCGCGTACATCGACCTTTTTGCCATTGTGGATTCGGCTATTCAACCAATTGAAGATCGCCCCGCGCTTTGTGCTGGCCTTGCGCCACCCTCAAGCCATTATCGAGTCCTTTGCTCAGCAGTATGGTAACGATCAGGCCTCTACCGAGTTGACCTTCCTGCTGCGCACATTAGATGCACTGTATTATACGGGAGGAGACTGCCACTTCCTGCCATATGAACACTGGTTCAAGCAATCCCAGCAGACGTTTCAGCAGCTCGCTGACTTTGTGTTTGACCAGCCTATGGATATCAGTGGCAAGGAGCCTCCAGTTAGCGAACAGCTCAATCGCAGTCAGAGTGCCAGGGTAGAGTTGCATAACCCTCTGGTGCGAGAGCTGTACCAGCAGTTGGAGGTAACGCTTCTGCAATCTGATAACCGTAAAGAGCTGATGGAATGTGTACATCAGCAGCGGGACATACTGGCAGCATTCAAACCCTGGTGCGCGTTTGCGGCGAACCAGAAGAATATTAATCGTCAAGAGAAGCTACATGATGTTAAAGATCTGGAGCAGAAATTGAAAATCTGCCAAAAACAACTGAGACGTTATACTTTTTCGACAAAAGAATATCAGGCAGCAATAAAAGCATTAGAGTACTTTTTCTGAATTGTACTACATATTTTTTAACTAATTTTTGTTAATTATGTCGGTAAAAAACGGGGTTTAAATGAAAAAATCCAGTGATTTTTCTAAGTTTCACTGTAATGAAAATGCAGCTAAAAAAATTTTTTTTGATTCAGAAAATAGTGAGCCTTGGTTTGATACCCCTTCCCCAAAAAGTGGAGTTAAGGTGGGCAGTGTGCTTCAAGAACGGTTGTACCAAGCTTTGAAGTATGAAGTTTATTTGTTTCCACTGAAAGAGGATAATTGGGAGTTTTTTTTAAAATATGGAAACTTAGATATTGTAATAATTGAGTCTGTCATAGAAGATTACTCTGGCCATTGGGATATGAGTTTTATCGAAGAAAGCAATGATATTGATAAGCTTATCGAACTGTCGAAGTCTTTAGGTATACCTACAGTATTTTGGATGACAAAAGGAATTGAGTATTGTGATTTTTTTAAGGAAAAAATAGATAAATTTGACTTTGTGTTTTGTGCCGATGAAAAAGCTGTTGAGTATTTTTATGAAATAAATGTGCATGCAGAGTATTTGGGTCCAAGTGCCCAAGAAAAAATCTACAATCCTGTAAAGAAAAATAGAGAAAAGAAAGTCATAGATGTTTTGGTAGAAAATTGGGTGGATTTAGATAAGTCTGAAAATTTTAGGGAATTAGTCCATTCTATAGATTTTTGTAATTTGTTTATTTGTGAATCTCAGTATATAACTTTTAAGAAGAGGTTTTTAAGTAATCTTGGTGATATAAGTGGAGAATCTGTGGGTAAGATGTCGTACTCCCAAAGGGTTTCGAGGTTAAAAGACTCTAAGATTAAACTAGTATCAGCTTCTTCCCATCTAACTGAAATTAATTTGATTTGGGAATGTCTGGAAGCTGTAGCGTCAGGCTGTTTAGTTGTTGTTTATGGTGAATTTAGTGTTAGTTCATACAATAAATTGTTTATAACTTGTGATTCTTTTGATGATGTCACGTTTGAGATAAAAAAACTTTTAGATGATGATTTTTTGAGGCAGAAGCTTTCAGTTATCTCCATGAGAAATTTTTTTTATGGACATACTTACTCTCATAGATTGAAAAAAATATTTGAGAGATCCGGTGTAGATTTTAAGTGGGAAGAGTTTCCGAAGGTTTCATTTATTGTGCCTACTATAAGGCCTGAGCTTTTAAGTTCTATTTATAGAACCTTTGATAAGCAAGCGTATCCAAATAAAGAGCTGGTTGTAGTGTTTAATTCAAACCAAAGCCTTAAGGATTTAGTGGGGGCGGATGTAGAAAAAGATCCTAGAGTAAAGGTTTCAAAGATTCCTTCTGATTATTTTACTGGCGGCGCATTGAACTTAGCAATAAAGATTTCCGATGGAGAGTACGTAATAAAGCAAGATGATGATGATTTTTATTTTGAAAATTATGCTCTAGATATGATGATGTGGGCTAAAATATCTAATGCGGACTTTTTTGGAAAAAATTCAGCTCCGCTTGTTTTTGAAGGTGACGAAACACTTTATTGTAAGCGGCGCCAAGAGTTACCTGGCTTTTTAACTCGTGAAGATCTGCAAGGGGGAGTGTGGATATCGGGTAACTCTCTATCGGGGAAAAAAAGTTTTTTTGAAAAGGTAGTGAAATTCTCAAATGAAGGCTATGGAGCAGTAGATAGTATATTCTATTTAAGTTTGCCTATTAATGATGAGGTTCGGGCATTCCTATGTGACCCATTTAATATGGCGGCTTTGAGGATGAATGATACTAGCAAGCATACTTGGCGTGCTGATGCCGATCAATTGAAAAAAAATCGAGTGGCTCTTCCTTCGGTTGAGGAGTACAGAGTCTAAGTTTGGTTGTATAGAGAGGTGGTCTCGTGAAAAAAATTATTTTACATATTGGTGTCCATAAAACAGGAACCACTACATTCCAGCAGCATATACGTAAGAATAGTTTGTTTTTTAGGAACGCAAATTTTTATATCCCTGAAGAAGGTAAGTTAAATTATAATGGTATTAAGGTTAATATGGGATCTTCCGTTGGTGGGGTTCATGCAATTCCTCATTGTTTAAAAAATGGTTTAGAGCTTACTCCACTTGATGCTTTTTTGAATGACTTTGAAGAGAGTGGGGCTGAGAATGGAGTAATGTCATCAGAAGGCTTTGATGATCTATCGACTAATAATGTTCTACTTTTAAGAGAAAGACTAAAAGAATATGACGTAACTCCTGTTTTGGTTGTCCGACATCCCCTGCACTTGGCAGCCTCTTTATATTGCTCTAAAGGAGCTGTGAAAAAGCAAAGCCCAGATAAATTTTTACGAGGGCTGTATAAGAGAAATCTTCTAAACTACTCAAAGTTGATATCTGACTGGTCGTGCTTTGGTAAGGTTGAGGTCTTAAAATTTGAGGAGTTTAAAGATATTAATGAGGCGCTTTTAGATTTTATTGGTATGCCAAAAGATCTTAATGGAACTAAAAGTACAGTCAGGAAATCATTGCCTGCATATGCTGCTATTGCGATGTCAGATTTTTATAATGCTTTTCACCCAGTCTCACAAAAAGACTTTATAAATACAGCTTATCCTTATGTACTGGAGTTCATGGAAAGCTTCTCCTGCTCTGGAAAAAAAGAAGATAAATTACTCTTTTCTCTAAATGAGCAAGAAGATTTTTTGTTAAAATGGAGAAGGATGCTAGATCATTCTGAGGAAAGTTTTAGTTTCTGTTTTGACGATTCTGATTACTATTCTCTTCCATCGGGCTTGGCGAGGTACAGTCAAGAAGATGTAGAATATTTTAAAATCAGTTTATTGAAATGGGTGTTTAATGAAAAAATGCCGCCGATAAAAATAAAGTTATAAGTTTTAGGGAGGTTTTTGCATTGTCTACTAAATTTGTGATTTTTGGCTCTTGCTTGTCGGCTCACGTTGCAAAACGTCTCATAAATTCTGGTTTTGAGTTGTTTGGCGTCCTTCGGCAGGTTCGTTCAGATATTTTAGTTGAAGCTATTGAAGGTAAAGGTGGATTTACTTTGACGCGCAATGATGTTTCCGAGATTTCCTCCTATTTAAAAAATGATAAGAAAGGAAGGAAAAAGAAAAAGCTTGACTTTAATACTAAAGAGTGTTTCCGCGACTTTACCGATGGCTTGAAGAAGGCTGATTTTGTTCTTTTTGATAATCAGTATGATCTTGAAAGGTCTTCTGGAGAGATTATTTTTAATGGAACGACTCACATCGTTTCAAACGTTGACTTAATAAAGGATGGGATTTCGTTTGTCGATAACGGAGTGATTCCAATAGATGTTATAGCAGAATATCGACGATTTTACGACGCTTTGCTTTCCGTAAATCCTGAGATAAAAGTATTTTTTGTACAATACCCTATTTTTCTGGAGAGGAGTCTGGAGGGGGTAGAGATTTTAGGGTTTCTAGATCTTTTGCTACCGCAAATAAAAGGTTTGAGTGGGGGTTTTCCTCTACGCCCCTATATAAGGTTAAAGAGGAATTAAGGGATGAGGATAATAGAAACCATTTCAAGTCTGAAGTTTATGATGCTTTGTCGAAAAAAGTTAGAGATTTTGCTTTGGGGGAGAGCAGTAGCACGGCTTCTATTGAAGACTTGGAATGTAGTAGAAATAAAAAATCACCATATTCGTCTTTGCCTGACCGCCAATACTGGAAACCTGCCGTCGCTGACCTTTACCCGCTAGCGATAAGCGATCTATACCGCAAGAAATTCAATATCAATATAGAAGATGGCGTGGCCACCTGTGGCAGCTGCTTCGCTCAGCACATCGGTAAGCGGCTCGATCGTAAGGGCTATAACTATATGGATGTCGAGCCGGTGCCTGTAGAGTTGGCCGGCGAGAATGCCAAGTCGCTGGGTTACGGCATCTACTCCGCTCGTTACGGCAATGTTTACACCAGCCGCCAGTTAGTCCAGCTGTTTGAGCGTGCCTTCGGTAAGTTAAGTTTTGATGAAGTGTGGCAGAACAAAGAGGGTCGTTATGTTGACCCGTTCCGCCCGAACCTTTGCGGCGATGGCTATGCCACATCAGAGGAATTGCTGCAGGAGCAGCAACAGCACCTCAAACAAGTGCGCCGTATGTTCGAATCGCTGGACGTGTTCGTGTACACCATGGGCTTGACGGAAACTTGGGTCAACCGGGAAACAGGCGCTGCCTACCCCATTTGCCCCGGTGTGACGGCTGGGACTTTCGACCCGGACCGGTACGAGTTCGTCAATCTTGACTACGCGACGATCCTGGATGAAATGGAAACTTTCCTGTCGTATCTGCGTGAGGTGAACCCCTCCGCCAAGGTGCTGCTGACTGTTAGCCCGGTTCCGCTAACCGCTACTGCTGAAGAGCGCCATGTGCTGCTGTCGACTATGGCCTCTAAATCGATTTTGCGTTCCGTGGCGGATCAGCTTTACCGGCGCCACGCGCATGTGGATTACTTCCCCTCCTACGACATCATCATGTCGCCGCCTTTCAAGAGCATGTTCTTCAAAAACAACTTGCGCAGCATCCACGAAGAGGGTGTGGACTATGTGATGTCGCACTTTTTCGCCCAGCATCAATTGGAGGGCCAGTCTGCCGGTAATTTGCAGAAGTCAGGTGATTCGCAGGCACCGCAGCACGTGGTCACTACCGAAACCGCAGAGGAAGAGGATGACGAGGCCTTCTGTGATGAGGCGTTTTTGGAACTCGAACGGAAGACGAACCAAGGGCAAGTCTAATAGATAATATTATGTATCTATACTGTGGGAACCATGCTGACGGGAACCCAATCAACATAATTTGAATACTATGGTTAAGATTGTAGCGTGTATTTCTGGTCACGGTTTTGGGCATTTAAGCCAGGTCAGTACTGTTTTAAACGAACTGGCGGGGGCTGGGTGTAAGTTTGCTGCACACATTCGTTCTCCATTGCCTAAAGCTACTATTTCAGATTGGTTGAAAATCCCCTTTCGTCATATCCAGACTGAAGATGATATCGGCATGCGCATGTGCGATGCGCTGGAAGTGGACAAGACTGCTAGCTTTAACGCATACGCTTCTCTTCATAATGAGTGGGATTGTAAGGTGCAGCGGCTAGGGCAAAATATGCGAAACGAAGGCGTTTCTCTGGTACTGGCGGATGTGCCTTATCTCCCCCTAGCAGCGGCTCAATCGGTAGGTGTTCCTACGGTTGCGATGTGTTCTCTGAACTGGGCAGATGTAGTGGCGCGTTATTTCCCTGAACAGGTTGGTTGGGTACAAAAAATCCGCTCCATTTACCAGAATACCGATGTGTTTCTTGTGCCGGAACCGGGTATGGACATGCCGTGGCTGGCCAATCAGCGACGAATAGGCCCGGTTGGGCGGCTGGGTGTTTCGCGCCGCGCTCAAATAGACAGGTGCATCGGGCTTTCTGCTGATGTCAGTCTGGTGTTGGTGGGTATGGGTGGTGTGCACCACCCGCTGGATTTGTCCCGATGGCCATCCCGGATCAATGGCAAGCCGGTGCATTATCTTGTTTCGGAAGGGCTGCGTGGGCAGGTCGGCAATTGCTCTGTGGCTACAGATTTACCCTTTGGTTATGTGGATTTGATAGCCTCTTCAGATTTGATCATTACCAAGCCTGGCTATGGCATGTTTGTGGAGGCAGCCGCCGCGGGTGTTCCTGTTCTCTATGTTCGCCGAGACGGTTGGCCAGATGTGCCCTCGCTTATCGATTGGCTGCATTCCGTTGCACACGCTTCTCAAGTTGAGCTAGAGCAGCTTCAGCAGGGCAGTTTCCGCGATACTATGGCGGAATTGTTGGCCGTTGGCCGATACAACCCGGTACCCCTTAATGGTGCTGCGCACGCAGCCGACGTTCTGGCCAGTTATTTGGCCTGAGTTTTGTTTTGATAAATAGGTGATTTGTGATTAACCCTGTAGTAACTCCTTTTTTTGACGAGGCTTCAAACACGTTCAGTTACGTTGTTCAGGATCCTCAATCCCACAGTTGCGCGGTTATCGATTCCGTTCTGGACTTTGATTACGCGGGCGGTCGCACTTATACAGCCTCGGCAGATGCCATTTGCCAGTTTGTAAAAGAGCGCGATCTTGACGTGGCTTGGGTTCTGGAAACCCATGTGCATGCAGACCATCTGTCTGCTGCTCCACTGTTGCAAAAGCGGCTTGGCGGTCAGATGGGTATTGGTGCTCGTATTACCGAAGTGCAGGAAATTTTTGGCAAAACCTTTAACGCCGGAACCGAGTTCCAACAAGACGGTAGCCAGTTTGATGCACTGTTCGAAGATGAGGCCAGGTTCAATATCGGGAACCTGGAATGCCATGTTCTGCATACTCCCGGCCATACGCCAGCCTGTGTTACCTATGTGATTGGCGATGCGGCATTTGTAGGGGACACCTTATTTATGCCGGATTTCGGAAGCGCCCGTTGTGATTTCCCTGGTGGGTGTGCCCGGACCCTTTACCGCTCTGTTCAGCGGGTACTCAGTTTGCCGAACGATACACGTATGTTCATGTGCCACGATTATAAGGCGCCAGGCCGTGACACTTATGAGTGCACGACAACCGTTGCAGAACAGAAGGTTCGCAATGTTCATGTAGGTAATGGTGCTACAGAAGATTCTTTCGCCGCCATGCGAACCTCCCGCGACGCCACTCTGGCAATGCCCAAACTGTTAATGCCCTCTGTGCAGGTGAATATGCGGGCGGGGAAGATGCCCCCGCCGGAGGGTAATGGGCAGGTATATTTGAAAATTCCGGTACAGTCCTTTTGATCTTCCAATTTGTTATAAAAAGAGAAGCTTTTGTTCTTTTCTGTTCTGAGTTGTTTGGCGTAGGCTGTCGGAATTCGGTTTTATATAAAAGGGATAGCTTATGAGCTCACCGGTGCTGTCACAGGTAGTAACTGATCAAGACATCCAGCGGCTTGAGTCCATGGTTGCCGAGGAACGTGTTCGCTGGGCTCTTGAGGCACTGCCCGGCAGCTTTATGCTGAGTTCGAGCTTCGGCATTCAGTCTGCGGTGTTACTGCATCTTGCTACTCGTATTCAACCAGACTTGCCCGTAATTTTGGCTGACACCGGTTATTTGTTTGATGAAACCTATCGCTTTGTGGATGATCTGGTCAAAAAGCTGGACTTAAACCTTCACGTGGTGTCATCCGCCTGGACCCCCGCACGTCTTGAAGCTTGTTACGGCAAGCTTTGGGAGCAGGGCGTTGAGGGGATCGATTTGTATAACCAGATTATGAAAGTAGAGCCTATGGAGAAAGCGCTTGATACCCTCTCCACAGGCACTTGGTTTGCTGGCCTGAGAAGAGAGCAGTCCAGTTCACGCGAGAAAAAAACAGTGGTGGAGCAAAGGTCGGATGGTCGTTATAAAGTGTATCCACTAATCGACTGGTCTAATCGAGACGTTCACCGGTATCTTGTTAAACACGACTTGCCTTATAACCCCCTATGGGAGAAAGGCTACGTTACGGTTGGTGACTGGCATACTTCTCAGCCGCTTACCGCCGGAGTGACAGAAGAAGAGACCCGTTTTTTTGGTTTGAAGAGAGAGTGTGGGCTTCACGTTTGATGCACTAACCCTTCTGTATATACTCTGTTCGAGCTTGCTATACTCTGACGCTATAACGATAAAGCTTCCTTTCTTTTCAAAATTCGGAAATTCTAATGCAACAGCGTTGGACGTTGAATATACAAAATTTTGGCAAGATTCGATCCGCGCAGGTGGAGGTAGCGCCTTTGGTGCTTTTTGTTGGTGAAAACAACACTGGCAAGAGTTATCTGGTGTCTATGCTGTGGGGTGTGCTCGCCAAGGGTCGCACATTGTTTCCCAAAGAGCCGCCCGCCACAGACGCGTATAAGCGTTGTGAGCGGCTTTTGCAGTCGGGTGTCACTCAGGTTACGCCAGACTTCGAAGCGGCATTGGTAGGGTGGTTTAACACGTTATTGCGATCCCGCAAGAACGAGCTGGTGCAAGAAGTGTTTTCTCATTCAGAGTTATCCATTGACCACTTGTCGATCAGCGACTTCAGGCGTGTCAAACCGCTGGCAATTCAGTGGGATGAAAAGGACGAGGCAGACAATGTTCAGTGGCGTTTTTCGTCTGGCAAGCATTATGTAAGGTTCCCGTTAGTTTCTGGAGCCGGCCCTTCCGATGCGGATAAATACCGGATGATCCAGTACCTGTGCTGGAATTTAATCATGGGCGATCTCAGCTCGCCGCTGTTTCCGGTTGGCGCGAAGGTGAACCGGCGCGTAGAAGGCGAAACCTTGTACCTTCCCGCCGCGCGTTCCGGTTTTATGCTGACCTATAAAGCGCTGACAGCTGAACTGATGGACGCTTGGGGTGGCCAAAGCGTGAGCAGCGCGTTCACGCTGCCTGTGGTGCGCTTTTTACAGGGTTTGACAGAAAACCGGGAGTCCCGCTCGGCCAAGCTTTTACCCATCGCCAATTATATTGAGCACGATTTAATGGGTGGAAAGGTGGAGTCGTCGGAGGGAGCGATTAATTCCTATTCCTATCGGCCCGCTAAAGCAAACACCTCGCTGCCCTATCATGTTGCTTCATCACTGGTTGGCGAACTGTCGCCGGTGGTGATCTTTCTTCGTTCCAATATCAAGTACAAATCCCTGATTATCGAAGAGCCAGAGGCCCATCTGCACCCTGCGTTGCAGCGCAAGCTTATGAGAGCGCTGTCCCGAGTGGTGACTGCCGGTGTACCGGTATGGTGCACAACCCATAGCGATACGATTTTTCAGCAGGTTAACAACATGATTCGTTTGGAAGGCCGCGAGGATAGCGCGGAGTTGATGGCCCGGTACGGCTACCAGAAGGATGACCTGTTAAAAGCCGACCAGGTGAGGGCCTATCAGTTCACGGTTGGAAAAGATGGCCGTTCTGAGGTAAGTGCGCTAGAGCGTACAAACTATGGCTTTGTGGCGCCTACGTTTAATCAAGCTTTGCTGGACTTGTCTGAAGAAACAATGGATATCATGGAGTAAGCGGTAAAAAATGGATTTTGACTTCAGTACGCGCCTAAGTTGGTTTGATGTTAATCACTACCAGTACGGCTACAGGGTAATTGTCACTGAGCCGGCTGAGGAGGGTAAAGCAGAGGTTACTTTCGTCTCCTCAAAAAAACTGCTCTCAGTGAAAACGACAGAGAAAAATGCTCTGGTTTATATAAAATTCCGGAAAGTGGCCGATGGCACTGTTTTGGAGTTTATTAATGAGTTTGAAGCTTTTTTGCACATTGTCGAGTGCAAAAAAACGATAAAAGAGAAGTCTTGGAGTCATGTGATAAAGCAGTTTCAAGGCGGTTTAATCAATGCGATGGCGTTAGCCGGTGTTATTGGTGTGCAGATAAGGCAGGTTACTTTCTATACCGCTTACCGGGAAGACAAGCTGTCAGCAATGGGTACGTCGAATCCGGTATTTTTGAAGCTGCCAACCGGGGAGCCAGCTAAAACGCCATTTCGCACTTGGCAACAGAACGCGTTGGAAATTGAAGGGCGGCGTTTCAAGCACGCGAAAACACGTTTGGATAGTGATGGTTTGGCAGAAGTATCTTTATCGGGTTTATTTTCCGCGCAATGACAGGCCCTAAGACTTGGTTTGATCCCCAATGGTACTTCCATCAATACCCAGATGTCGCTAAAGCGGGGGTAAACCCCTACCAACACTATCTGACCTATGGCCAATTTGAAGGCCGCCAACCCGGGCCGAACCGGACTATTGCCTGGGCGCACCACCTGTGGCGCGGGCTGAGCGAAATCATGTTGCCACGCCTGGAAACCTTAGTCACAGGTGAAACAACACCGCCCCATGAGCGTGTATTGGCCTTAACCGAACTCTTGGTTTGGTATGGCGCGGAGCAGCGATGGGTTGATGTGCAACGTTTGGCGCGCAGCCATGAGGCGTTGCTGACGCAGGCGCGTCGCATTGATGTACTGAGTTTGCTGTGGTTTGAGGCAGAGCTCGCCCTAGGCTCTGGTGAAGCCCCAACTCGCTTGGCGGAACTCAAGCAGCACTTTCCAACCTGGCCTTGTGCGTACCTGGCCGAAGCGAACCTGTCTGTTGCAGCTTTTCAGGCTGTTCCTACTCATGTTAATTCCTCTATGGCAGACAGCGCCTGGCTGGCGGCGGTGAATGCGCTTTTGGCTAAGGTTGAACCCGGGCCGTTACTGCCATTGGCGTTGGCGCCGGGCAATGTGGCGCTGTTCGACCGGTTACAGGCCGGGGGTAGGGCAGGCGCTATTGCACAGGTTGACAAGCCCTGGCAGCGTTTCCCAGTGCTTCGCTGGTTGCCTGGCGTGGCCTTGCCGCTGGTTACAGTTGTGGTGCCAGCCTATAACGCCGGCACTCGGTTATTAACCGCTTTGCGCAGCCTGGAGGCTCAAACCTGGCCAAACCTTGAAGTCATCGTGGTTAACGATGCGAGTAATGACAAAAACGATGAATCCGGCTTTTCAGACTATTCCAGCCATACTGCAGCCATTGCGGAAACATTTTGCCATGCGGCCAGCCAGCGCTTGCTGCCCGGGCAACGTCGATATTGGCGAGTAGTGCATCATGGCCGGAACCAGGGGGCTTATGCGGCGCGCAATACCGGGGTGCAGCAGGCTCTGGGTGCTTTCATCACGGTACACGATGCCGATGACTGGTCGCACCCGCAGAAAATTGAGATTCAGGCGCAGCGTTTACGCAGCAACCGTCGGTTAAAAGGTACGCTTTCACAGTGGGCGCGACTGTCGCAGGAGGGCCAGTTTTCACGCTGGCTCATTGAAGAAGGCTGGGTGTACCGCAACTTATCATCCTTGATGGTTCGAGCGTCTGTGGTGAAAACCCTGGGTTACTGGGACGATGTGCGCGTTAACGCCGATACCGAATATTATGACCGGGTGCGGGCTGCCTTCGGGCCGGATAGCCTGGTGGAAGTAATGCCCGGTGTTCCTTTAGCTTTTGGCCGGCACGACCCTGCTTCTTTAAGTCAAAGCTCAGCCACTCATTTACGCACACAGTTTATGGGTGTTCGTAAAAACTATATGGATGCTGCGCATCGGTGGCATAAAAAGGCACGGTCTCCGCAAGACTTATATCTGCCTAGGCACCCCGCGCAGCGGCCCTTTCTTGCACCCGAGGCAATATGTCGGGACGCCGGCCCAGTGGTAAATCTGGACCCGCGTGACCGGGTGCAGCAATCGGGCTGGTTTGATCCGGTTTGGTACATCTCTGTGAATCCTGATCTGCAGGAACAAGCGCTGGATGCCTTCGACCATTGGTGGAATGCGGGTGCGGCAGAAGGGCGAGACCCGTCGCCGCAGTTCAGTGTTTCGGGTTATCGGGCCCGGTATGCGGGTGAAGTGGGGGCGCAAAACCCTCTCGATCACTTTCTGACCATCGGCAAGGCAAGAGACTACCAGCCAAAACCTCATTTTGAGGGACAACTGGGCGAGCATTCCGGTCAGCCTTGGGTATTGGTGTGCGCGCACCAAGCCGGGCATGAGTTGTTTGGCGCCGAGCGTAGTTTGTTGGATGTGCTGAGTGCGTTGCAGGCCAATCGGTTCAATGTGCACGTGGTACTGCCTTCGGCGGTTAACAAGGCTTATACCCAGGTGATAGCGGAACTTGCTCAGGCCTGGTGCTCTATGCCGTTGCCCTGGTGGCGACAGGGTCGTCCGTCTTACTTACCTGTTCAGCACTGTATTGAAGGCTTGTTGGCGGCGCGGCCTTACCGGTGGGTGTATTTGAATACGCTGGTGCACTACGAGGCGGCTTTGGCCGCCAGGGCCAGCAACGTAAACGTGGTGATGCATGTGCGTGAACTGCCAGAAGAAGACCCGTCTTTGTGCCAAGCTTTGGGTGCAAGCCCGCAGCAAATCCAGCAGCATGTAGCGGTGTTGGCTGATCGCGTGGTGGCGAATTCTCGCTTTGTTGCGGATCAGATTGGCCTTGCCGATCGATGCACTGTCATGCCAAACGTAGTGGCCGCCGAGTTGTTTGCTGATATTCCCTTTCCGGACTTCGAAGGCCTTGCCGTCGGGCTAATTAGTAGCAATTTGCCCAAGAAAGGTCTTTCGGATTTTGTCGAGCTGGCTCGACAATTGGCGGTTGAAGAGCTCCCTATTCGCTGTGTTCTTATTGGGCCGGACAATGACCATACCCGCGCCTTGGCCTCGCAGGATGCACCTTCGAACCTGGCGCTGGCAGGCTATGCGAAAGATGCCCAAGCGGCATTGGCGCAGTTGGATGTGGTGGTTAATCTTTCCCATTTTCAGGAATCTTTTGGTCGCACGGTGTTGGAGGCCATGGCCGCTGGCCGGCCGGTAGTGGCCTATCACTGGGGGGCCTTGCCGGAACTGGTAGCAGAAGGCGAAACAGGGTTTTTGGTGCCGAAAGGCGACGTAGCCGCGGTGGCCCGCCGGTTGCGCCAGTTGGCTGCCGACCCGGCGCTTCGGCACCGAATGGGCGAAGCGGGCAGGGCGCGGGCCAGGGCACTGTATTCACCAGCGCAGATGGCGTCAGGCTTGCCGGCGCTATTGGTTCTTGGAACCCGAGCCGATACTCGTAAGTAAGTGCGGTGTGACGATGAATATGATGATTGATATCCTCGGGTAAACGTCCGCCATAACAAACCCTTACAAGCGTGGGGAGTGAGCTCGCCCAGTGATTGTTGTTAGGTCTGGCAGCAGACGATGCCAATAAGGTTGAGATTTGGTAAAATCGACTCTCTGTTGATTGCGCTTTTTAGACTGATCATCTGCGGCGTTTCATTTTCTTATAAAAAGATATAAGTTTTTGATATTAATTAAATTAATTTGTTTTATATAATTTTTTAGTGTCGTATTTTTGACTGAAATAGCCTTCGTATGTAAGATGTCTATTAGTTGGATTAATTGCCGGGTGTGCAGCATGAGAACCGAAACCCTTGAATCCCGTATTCGGGCAAAAATTCGTAAAAGTCGACGAACAGTGTTTCTTCGTGAAGATTTCGAAGCGCTGGGCGGCTACGACCAGGTAGGCCGGGTTCTACGTCAGTTGGTAATTCAGGGCCGTTTGGTGCGTATTGGCAAAGGCCTCTATGCTCAGGCGCGTAAGAACCGTATTACAGGCAAGCTGATGTTGTCAGCCCCCGGCGGTTTTGATCAGGTCGCCAAAGAGTCCTTGAACTGCCTGGGAGTGCAGTGGGAGCCAGCAAGTGCGGAACAAGCCTATAATGCAGGTAGCACTCAGATTCCAACACGAGTTGTTGTAAAGGTGAAGGGCCCGTTTAGTCGCAGTATTTCCTACGGAAATTATAGCCTGAGTATTGAGCCAGTCGCTGCGTGAAGATTAATCCGGGTCTGTTTCCAGACGTAGCCGATGCGCTAGGAATTGGTAGTCCAGCAATCGTTGAAAAGGATGTTTACGCTGTACACCTATTGAGCCAGATTTCACAACTGAGCTCGGAGGCATTCGAACTGGTTTTTTCCGGAGGGACGAGCTTGGCAAAGTCTCACCGTAATATGTTTCGCATGTCCGAAGATATCGACATTAAGCTTGTCGCTCGTGAAGAGATGATAGCTGGGATGTCGAGAACTGCTTTGAGGGCAGCGCGCAAGGAAGTGTTAATACAGTTAGAGAAAATCATCGGCTCTTCGGAACATCTTCAGCTCGATCCAGCGGCTGGAGTGGTCAAGCGCAACGAATACCGTTTCGCGGAGTTCACCATACAGTACCCGCGCTCACAGCGCAGTGTTGCTGCGCTTCGGCCGAATTTGAAACTGGATGTAACGGCTTCCGAGTTGTTCGAGCCATTTGTGGCTTGCTCTGTAAGTTCGCTGTATGCGGAAATTCTACAATTGCCTCCAGAAGTGCCGTCTTTTCCGGTAGTGGGCTTGAATTCTACTATTTGTGAAAAGCTGGTGGCTTTACTTCGACGAACGGCTCATTTTAACCGCGATCCTTCCCGAAAAGATGATAAAACTCTGGTAAGGCATGCTTACGACCTCCATATGCTGGCCTCGGCAGGTTACGCTGAGAATACGCTTCGTAATTTAATTAGTGAGGTGGTGCGAGTCGACGTTACGCAGTTTGGTCGCCAGCATACTCAGTTCCTCTCTAACCCGTTTACCGAACTGCGCTATGGTCTTACTTGCTTGTTCACCAATCCTATCCATCGGAAACGCTATGAATTTTTCATTGGCCCGTTGGTATACCACGAAAACCCAGCAACCTGGGACGAAGCCCTGAAAACTGTTGCCGAACTGGCTCAAAAATTATTGCCAGTCGAGTGAACATGTCATAGATGGATTTGGCTACCCTGTGTTCAACAGAACGCTGACATCTGAGGCCTTTGTAAGTATTCGATTAAGCGAAATTGTGGACGATAAACCACCCCCTCTGGCAGGATAGTTGGCACTACTTAATTATTAACCAGTTGGGCGGTTCAGGTGTTGATAGTGCCTCGTTATTCTGATGAACGTAAAGCGGCAGTGCTGGCAAAGTTGTCGCCGCCCCACAG
>Ga0307934_1000808_pt1 | contig 21771 bp, 19 predicted proteins | sample OrgLakmetageno90_FD_201838 | JGI IMG/M metagenome (GOLD analysis project Ga0307934, IMG submission 201838) | Saline water microbial communities from Organic Lake, Antarctica - #90 | ecosystem: Environmental > Aquatic > Non-marine Saline and Alkaline > Saline | place: Antarctica: Organic Lake... | reverse complement strand
TCTGCCAATTGCAAAGGACCCATCGGGTGAGCCATTCCTAATTTCATCACCGTGTCAATTTCCTCTACACCAGCAACTCCTTCGTAAAGCGAATATATCGCTTCGTTAATCATCGGCATAAGAATTCGGTTGGCAATAAATCCGGGATAATCGTTCACTTCGGTAGGTGTTTTACCTAACTTCTTAGAGGTTTCCATAATCAAGTTAGTAACCTCGTCAGATGTGGCATAGCCTCTGATAATTTCTACTAACTTCATGATCGGAACTGGATTCATGAAGTGCATTCCAATAACCTTATCAGGTCGGCTAGTAACAGATCCTATTTTAGTGATGGAAATGGAGGACGTATTGCTAGCCAATATCGTTTGAGGTGGACAAACCTCGTCTAGAGTTTTAAATATGCTAAGCTTAATGTCTATGTTTTCCGTAGCTGCCTCTACCACTAAATCAGCCGACTTAACACCTTCCTCTAATTTTGTAAACGTTTTTAAATTCGCAAGCGTTTGTTCTTTTTGCGACTCTGTTAATCGTTCTTTTGCAACTAATCGATCTAAATTCTTAGTAATGGTTTTAATTGCTTTATCCAAAGATTCTTGAGAAATGTCAATTAAAGATACTTGGTATCCAAATTGGGCAAAAGTGTGAGCAATTCCATTTCCCATGGTTCCTGCTCCTATAACGGCTACGTTCTTCATAATATCAATTTTTAGAAGTGCTAAATTACCCAATGGAGTAGGGCAAACAAAACTTATTTTCCACTGCCTTTCATTACAATTAGGACCGTGTAAATTAAAATTTTAATATCTACGGTTAGTGACATGTTTTCAATGTAAATGATGTCGTATTTCAAACGTTCCACCATTTGGTCAACGTTTTCGGCATACCCATACTTTACCTGTCCCCAAGAGGTAATGCCAGGTCTAACTTTTAGCAAATGGTTATAGTGTGCTGCCTTTTCAACAATTTTATCGATGAAGAACTGTCTTTCTGGTCGAGGACCGACAAGTGCCATGTCACCAATTAGAACATTATAAAATTGTGGTATTTCATCTAGTCTTGTTTTCCTCATGAACTTTCCAAAAGAAGTTATTCTTGGATCATTCTCACTAGATAATGCAGGACCAAGTTTTTCTGCATCCGTGTACATGGATCGAAACTTGTGAATCATAAATGGTTTGCCATGTATCCCAATTCGCTCTTGCGAAAAAATTACAGGTCCTTTTGAGCTGGTTTTTACGAGAATACTTACAATTAGGTATAAGGGACTGAAAACAATTAATACAAATAAAGATGCTGTTATATCTAAGCCTCTTTTTATCGTTTGCTGCCAGGCAGGCATAATTTCACGATTGATAATAATAAGTGGAGCCCCGAAAATAGAGCTCATTTTTACCGACCCACTAAGTATGTCATACATGTCAGGTATGACCTTTATGATGACGTTTAACCCTTCCAGCTCTCCGATAATAATTTCAAGGCTTTTGTGTTCCGATGATTCGATTGCAATAATTGCTTCTTCGATCTCATTCTCTTGAATTATTTTTTTTAGCTCTGTATAGTTCCCCAGAAAGGGTAGGTGGTCTTTTAACAGGTATTCATCTTTTTTACTAACCCTTGCAAACCCTAAAAATTTATTACCAAACGATTTCTTTTCGGCCTGCATTTCTAAGAAAAGATTTACCGCTTTCTCGTTAGAACCGATCATGATGGTATTGAATCCAATTTCTCTATTCTGTATTCGATAAACGGTTCTACTAGTAATTAGAAACCGGAGAAGGTAAGTAATGACAAAGTGAAAAAATAGAATGTATAAGTAAGACAGGTAATAATCCTTGTAGGTATTAATCTCATCGTCTAGGATAAAAACAAAAAACAAGAGTGTGCAACCTAAAATGCTAACTGTGAGTGTTTGACTTAATTCTTTTAATCGTGATTTTCGATAAGGAGTTTTGTAAAAACCAGTTGAAGCATATAACAGCAACCAAGCCGTTGGGATGAAAAGTAAACCGTAAACAAAGGAATCATCAATAGTTAAAGGAACTTCATATCCAAATTTAGAAGGCTCCAAATAAAGCTTGCGGAAACGAAAGAATAAGGCCCAAGCTATTGCTGCTGCAACAAAATCAAAAACGATGTATTTTAGAGCTTGTAGTTTATTATTCAAAATCGCACCAATTTGACATTGTCTAAGTGAAATTGAGCAACTTCTCCAACCTGCTTTGGGAATCCAAATGCCAAGGTGTAATTTCTCGCTCCCGATAGACTAGAAAAAACAGATGCTAGTTCAATGTAAACTTTACCGTAAGTTGTTCTGGGATTGAAGAACACAATAGAATTTTGATTGCTCACTGAGGTTCCGTTGGTGAAAACACTGATGGCAAATCTGTGGGTTGACTTATAGTCCATTTCCAACCAAACAGCTACCCCGTTTCTTGGAATATTTGAAAAGGTAGGAGACCAAGCTTCAAAAAAGTCCATTTCTGATGTGAGATAGGCCAAACCTGACGCACCTTCAAAAACATCGTTTACACCTGTTACTCTTTGAAAAACAGTATCTGTTTGTGGGCTATAGTTAAAATTGACACCAGTCTCAAAATCTTCACCAGACCAAGGGTTGTCGAATATAGCAGTAGTTTGATAATTAACGACCGGGGTTAATTCCATTTGAGCTTCAGGAATGAACGTTGTATCTAAATTAAACGTGGTGTAAAATGGGTAATCTACTTTTTCATTAGACTGACCATTTTTATAAATTACGCTTCTGATTTTTAGGTTAACATTTCCTGTCTGCTGAATTGGGATGAGGGCAGGAAGTTCAAAAATACCAATAGACTGGTCATTGATAAATACGTTTATGTCAGTAATGTTATCACTACTAGATCCTTGTGATGCGGAAGACTGTAGTACTACATCATCAATTTTTAAAAAACCGGGGACAATGGCTTTTTGCTTTTCACAAGAAAACAGCGAAATAATGGTAATACCGACAATTAAGAGGTACTGGTTCTTCATATGAAGAAGTTAGAGTTTAGTTAACGGAACGAGCGAAATTCCTAATTATTGTTTAGATAATTGAATTCTGTCTATTAATCTCTAATTTTTCAATGATTTGGTAGGCCACATCTAACGCTTTGTATCCATCGTGAATGCTTACGGGTGGCGTTGTTTTAGTGTTAATTGCTTGAGCAAAAGCAGTTAATTCGTCTTTGATGGCATTGTTGCTTTCCACATCGGGCTTTTCAAAATAAATTAATTTTTGGCCTTTTCCGTCGGGTAAATCGATGGTTACGGATAGAGGGTCTGGTTCTCCTTCTACGTTAGACAAACGGACCACTTCGCTTTGTTTTTCAAGAAAATCTACGGAGAGATACGCGTCTTTTTGAAAAATTCGGGTTTTTCTCATGTTTTTAAGAGAAATGCGACTTGTTGTTAAGTTCGCAACACAACCGTTATCAAATTCAATTCTTGCATTGGCTATATCCGGAGTGTCGCTAACCACTGCAACGCCACTGGCGCTCACTCTTTTCACATTACTATTCACAATACTCAGAATAATGTCTAAATCGTGAATCATCAAATCTAGAACTACGGAGACGTCTGTACCTCTTGGATTAAACTGTGCCAAGCGATGCGTTTCAATAAACATGGGGTTCTTTATGAACGGTTTTGTTGCAGTAAAAGCAGGGTTAAATCGTTCTACGTGACCAACCTGAACAGTGACTTCCGCCTCTTCCGACAAACGGATCAGTTTCTTTGCTTCTTCTACCGTATTGGTTATTGGTTTTTCAATGAAAATATGTTTGGTTTGTCTAATCGCAGTAACGGCACATTCATAATGAGATAAAGTTGGGGTTACAATATCCACTGCGTCTACAGCTTGTACCAATTCTTCAATAGAGTCAAAGGCTTTTAAGTCAAACTCTTCAGAAACTTTTTTTGCATGTTCCTTGTTTGGGTCGAAAAAACCAACTAGAGCGAAATCTTCATGTTCTAATAAAATTCGGATGTGGATTTTTCCCAAATGCCCTGCACCTAAAACGCCAATTTTTAACATAAAAAATATTTTTTACAAAGTAAGGAAAAGCAGGTTTTAAAATGGATGGAATCGTTGCAGCGTTGTTAACATTTTTTTATTGAAAAAGAAGCACATTATTTAACCGAAGGAATGGTTTTATAATCTTTTTTTGTAGCATGTTAAATGATACCTATAGGCATAAAGGAATGCGTCGAAAGTTAGTAGAACTTTTGAGGTCAAAAGGTATTACTGATGAAACTGTTTTGGATGCAATTGATCGAGTTCCAAGGCATTTATTTTTAGATAATGCTTTTATCAACTTCGCGTACAAAAATCAAGCATTTCCAATTGGTGCAGACCAAACCATTTCGCACCCGTATACTGTCGCTTTTCAAACTCAACTATTAGAATTAAAAAAAGGGGAGAAGGTATTGGAAATCGGGACAGGCTCAGGGTATCAGTGCAGCGTTTTGATGGAAATGGGCGTGAAGGTTTTCAGCATTGAAAGGCATCGTTCATTGCACATGAAGTCTAAGAAAATGCTGAATCAATTGGGTTATTTCCCAAAGCTGTTTTTTGGCGATGGGTATAAAGGATTGCCCGGCTATGCTCCGTTTGATCGGGTAATAATTACTGCAGCTGCGCCATTCATACCGCAAGATTTATTAGATCAGTTAAAGATTGGGGGAATGATGATAATTCCATTAGGAAATTCTGACAAGCAAGAAATGCAACGAATTATAAAAGTAGCGGAAGGCGAATTTAAAACAGAAACCTTTGGTGAATTTAGTTTTGTACCCATGTTACAGGATAAATCTTTTAAAAGTTAGACAATATCTGCTTTCGTTTTCGGTTCTTTGTTTCAAACATCCAAAAACATGAATACATTAAAATCAATTGCCTTTTTTTTAATGGGCTGCTTATTGGCAATTTCAACTAAAGCTCAAGAAACGCAAAAAGAGTTTCTACCAAAAGCCGGAGACTTTGGAGTTTCTATAGTGGTAGATGGTTTATTAGACAATATTCAACTTTCAACAAATAATAATACTTACGGTCAAAATATTTTATTTGCCAAGTATTACCTGAAAGACGATTTAGCGTTGCGAGCTGGTTTAGGTTTTAAATTGAACAGATCGTTGAGGGAAACCGCTGACAGTTCCGGTGCTCTTTTGGTGGAAGAAGATTCGTTGAGACGAAGCGGGAGTGTGAATGTTTCGTTTGGTATAGAAAAGCATTTAACAGCAAATAAAAGACTGGATCCATTTATTTTTGGACAGTTAGATATTTCTTTAATTGGAAAGTCTAGGACGGAAGTAGATGAACGTCGAATTTCTTCCGTAGGAACGAGCACTGAGGCAAGAGAAATTATTCAAGATGGGGGATTTGCCTTAGGATTGAATGTTGGTGGAGGATTTAATTATTTTCTAGCCAAGAATTTTAGTGTCGGGAGCGAGGTGTTTTTAGGTTTTCAATATGTAAGTGTAGGAGGAGGGATCACCGACAACACGACGAACACAACAGCAGGAGGAACAAGAACTTCAACGTTTGATAGCAGAGACGATATAACCAAAACAACCACGTTGAATGTCAATCCAACAGCTCAAATAAATTTCTCCTATTTTTTCTAAAGGCCGATATATTTTCCCAAACCAAAAAATAGTGCCAGCCAAATAAGTCCCTTTATCAAGAAAAATAAAAAACCACCAAATCCAATTCGCTTTAACCAGAGCTTAAAGTTAGACGGTTCATTGGACGGTTCGTTTTCCATTAGGCTTTTCTAATCGAGCGTTCGATCCTATTGGATTGATCCACTTGTTGTAGGTACTGAAAAAGTTTTACCGTAGCCAAAGCATCTCCTGAAGCTCTATGCCGATTTGGAACTTCAATTTCTAAGTGCTTGCAAATTTTACCTAATCCGTGGTGGCTAGCTTCCGGAATTAAACTTTTCGATAATTCTAGCGTGCAAAGGTGCTCACTTTTATATTCGATTCCTGCTTTATGAAGCTCATCTTTAATAAAACTGTAGTCTGACTTAACGTTGTGCGCGACGAAACAAGATCCATTTAAAAAGGCGGCTATGTCATCTGCAACTTCAGCAAAAATGGGTGCTGTTGAAACCATTTTGTCTGTAATACCAGTTAACCGCTGCACGTAAATAGGGATACTCCTTTCGGGATTAACAAGTGTATTGTATTCCTTCACAATTTCTTTACCATCGTAAAGGTAGATTGCTACTTCTGTGATTCTTCCAATCTTGGAATTGCCTCCAGTAGCTTCAATATCAATGATGGAATAAAATTTACTCATTAGGTTGGCAAAAGTACACATTGCCAAATGGGTTTTTTATCCTCTCAAATTAAATATTCTGAATGGTTGATAGATTCTACAATAAAGTCTTTTTGTTTCGAACTAGTCTACCTATTTTTAACCAAAACTAAAACTATGGCAAGCAGAAGAAAATTTAAGAAAGAAATTAAAGAAAAGACCAACTTATTGATTGAGGATGCATTCATCGAAAGTTTGAATGGAGATGCAAAAGAGGCGGAAAAGATGGATGCCATCATTGACGAAGTGATTGATGCGAGGATTGAAATGTTGAACAAAGTGTGTGCTTACCCTAATCGTGAAAGTAGAGCTAAAATTAAAGCTCATTTCAATGAAATAGCAACGACTTTGGAAGCTAAATCAGCAGAATACACAAAGAAAATTGGTAGAGTAGGTTAAGTTGATGAAAGCGTTTTTAGCTCGGCTTGGTCCGGGTTTATTGTATGCTGGTGCCGCTGTTGGGGTTTCTCATTTAGTTCAATCCACAAGGGCGGGCGCCAACTATGGACTAATAATGATATTGGTGGTAATTGCTGCCAATATCATTAAATATCCTTTTTTTAAAGCGGGGCCGCTTTTTGCTGCTGCTAACAAAAAGAGCCTCATCGAGGCTTTTTACGAGCGAGGCAAGTGGGCGATGTTGCTTTTTTATGCCATCACCATTTCTGGGATGTTCACTGTGCAAGCAGTAGTCACGCTTTTAACTGCAAGTGTTTTTTCTTCCCTTTTTCATATTTCTATTCCGTTGTGGCAGGTTTCTGGGTTGCTACTGCTGGTTTGTTCTGCAGTGCTGCTTGCAGGCTCCTACAAATCCTTAGACAACATTATGAAAACGGTGATTGTGCTACTTGCAGTTACTACGCTCATAACGGTTATTGCAGCTTTTATTTCCGACACAAATTCACAGGGAGTTTTAACGGGGTTCTCATTCAATAATCAGGAAGATCTATTTTTTTTAATTGCATTAATTGGTTGGATGCCCGCACCGTTGGACATAGCATTGTGGCACTCCGAGTGGACGATTGATGCCGCCCGTGAAAAAAACGAACCCTTGTCCGTTCGAAAATCTGTTTTCGATTTCAATGTAGGTTATTGGGGCACCACAGGTCTAGCTGCGGCATTTGTTGCACTGGGTGCTTTGCTACTTAGTAATAGCGGGACTGAACTTCCTGCAAGTGGAGTAGCCTTTTCAGGTCAGTTAATTGATATGTATGTTTCTACTTTAGGAAAATGGTCTTTCGGATTTGTCGCTTTGGCAGCTTTTACTACCATGTTTAGCACTACCTTAACGGTGCTTGACGCTTATCCGAGGGTTTTACAAAAAGCCATTCAGCTCAATTTTCCAAAATGGAAAAGAAAATTATATCCGGCGCTTTTGTTGATCTTGGTTGTAGGAGCACTTTTTGTCTTGGTTTTTCAGTTGGATAACATGAAGCAATTGGTTGATTTTGCCACCTCCGTATCTTTTGTTACTGCTCCACTTTTAGCAAGTTTAATTTATTATGTTGTTCAAAAAAATACAACTCAACTGTTTTCAAACCTAGAAAAGTATATTGCTTGGTTCGGACTAGTTTTTTTATATGCATTTAGTTTATATTACATTTGGGCAAAATGGATTTAATCAAACAAAGTTGGGGTAGGATGGAGAAAGGCTTAATTGGCCTTCTCATTCTATTTGTGTTGGTCGTGCTTGGCAACTTTATTGGCATAGTGAATTGGGCTATTCCATGTGCATTTCAGCATTTATTCAACATAGAGTGTTTTGGTTGCGGAACCACAGATGCGATAAAACTAGCTTTTCAAGGGAAATTGCTTGCTTCCTTACATTCAAATCCACTTGGAATTATGCTCATCCTATATCTATTAATAAGAACCTCCCATTTAACCTTTCTTAAACTTAAACGAGTATGAAAACAAAAGAAGAATTACTACAGTCTGGTTACAAATTTAACTCATCCGAGCTCTTCGCTGCCGGCTGGAATCTAATGTCCAAGCATTTTGGACCACTGGTAGGCATGACTTTATTATTTGTAATTATTAGCATTGTATTAAGTTCCATCGAATTTGTTAGTGTTTTTGCTAATATTATTGGAATTATCCTTTCTTCCGGATTCTATATATTTTTAATGAATAGCCGGTCTAAAAAGAATGATCCGAAGGACTTTTTTGGTGGCTTTAAATTTACCGTAGATATTTTTCTTCATCGACTTACATTGGGGCTATTTTTAGTTCCTTTCTTTTTAATTTTATTTCTGATTGGATTTCCGTTTATGGAAATTATTAAAGTAGCAGCCCAAATGATAACGCCTGAGGAGTTTGCGGAAATTATGCGAGCCGAACTATACCAGAACGGGATGCTTTTTGCAGTTTCAATATTGATTCTCTTTATCGGAGGTGTTTACTTTTATGTGTCCTATGTTTTTACCATACCACTTATTGTAATTGGTAAAATGAAGTTTTGGGAAGCTATGGAAACTAGCCGAAAAGTTGTAGGAATGCGTTTCTTTGGCATTTTTGCCAATCTTATTGTTCTAGGCATACTGGTAATATTAATGACAGTCGTTACCTGCGGTCTGGGTGCTCTTGTTGCTATTCCGTTGGCTACCTGTATTGTGTTTTGTGCTTATGAATCTATTTTTGAACCGCACGAAGGAAATGAACAAACGGTTGTAGATGAGTTCGGAAGTGCTTCTCCCGACTACAATTCAGAATCGGAGTTGGACTAAAGTAAACCTCTGGATTTTACTTTTAAATAGGAGTTAATGCTATTCACGGTCAAGTCTTTTGGCAGTGTAGAAATGGTATGAATTCCTGCTAAATTTAATTCTTGATTAATTTGTTGCTTTTCCTGCAGAAAACGCTCAGCAATACTTTGGTCGAAGAAACTTTGCTCGCCTTTGGTCTTTTTATTTGCCAATTCTACAATTTCTTCATTTAAGAAGGAGACTACAATTAATAGGTGTGATTTAGAAATTGCTTTCAAGTATTTCATTTGCCGATTTAAACTCACCATGGAGTCGAAATTGGTATATAAAATCAACATGCTTCTGCCTTTCATGCGCAAGCGGATATTTTTATACAACCTGGAGAAGTCGCTTTCTTTTTGTCGAATTTTTTGATGGTATAGCTCTTGGCTTATTTTGGAAACTTGATTGCCAATAGATTGTGCCGGCAGCCAAGAACCGATAACATCGGAAAAGCTAATAAGACCCACTTTGTCGCCTTTGTGTTTCGCAACTCCTGCTAAAGCCAAAGAAGAATTGATAGCGTAATCGAATAAGGAAAGACCGTTAAAAGGCATGTGCATCATGCGGCCTTTATCGAGTAGGAAATAGATGTTTTGTGCTTTCTGATCTTCATAATGGTTCACCATTAAAGTTGTTTTACGAGCAGTAGCTTTCCAGTTAATTCGTTTAATATTATCTCCTCGTTGGAATTCGTTAATTTGTTCAAATTCAGTGGAACTGCCTACTTTTCTAACCTTTTTAACGCCAACTTCTTCCAAACGATTGGTATAGGCTAAGAAGCTGAATTTTTTATATTGTTGAATAGATGGAACCACTTTAATAGTTGCACTGCTATCATGGCTAGCTAGCTTGTTTAGAAATCCAAGTTTGGTGCTGATCAAAACCTTCACGTTTCCAAAAAAGTATTCTCCACGAGTTTTGGGATAAATGGCGTAGCGATAAGTTGTTTCAAACTTCTTTTGCTCTGGAGTAACTGGCAAGGCACAATTTCTGAGTTGGAGTTGATGCGGGTATTCGTCTAAAATTTGCAAAGTAGGACGAAACCCAAAGTCTCCGGTTAGGCGGTAATTAATGATGTTTTCATCTCCGTTGGAGAGTTGATCGTCTATTTTTCTTTCAATCGTTAAATCATTGGACGTGGCATAGAGTAGAATTACTTCTACCAATAATGCAGTTAACAGCAAAAGGAACATAAATATTCCTACCGGCTCCAACATTGGAAAAGGAAATCCTAACGCAAAGACTCCAACCACAACTAGTGCTGCGTAAAGAAATCTTGTGGTCAGATAAGGCTGTCCTATTTTAACGAGGAATTTCAACTTGCTCAATAATTTCGTCAATAATTTGGTCCACTGTAGTCCCTTCTATTTCTTTCTCAGGTGTAAGTATTAGTCGGTGTTTTAAAATAGGGGAAAGGCTCTCTTTAATGTCCTCTGGCGTTACAAAGTCTCTTCCGTTTATAGCGGCCAATGCTTTGGCAGCCATCAGAATTCCAATACTTGCTCTTGGAGAAGCACCCAAAAATAACTGGTTACTTCCTCTTGTTGCATCTGTAAGCTGAGCAATGTAGGTCAGTAGGTTATTTTCCACTTTTACTGCAGCAATAGTCTTTTTGAATGCGGTAATGTCCGTAGAGGAGAGAACTGGCTTGACATTACTTAAGCTGTAAAATTCAAGTGGAGTAGTAGCCGCTTTTAAGATCTCAATCTCTTCTTCCAAGCTAGGGTACTCAATGTCAATTTTAAACAAAAATCGATCTAATTGTGCCTCTGGTAATTTGTAGGTTCCTTCATGTTCTACCGGATTTTGTGTGGCTAAAACCATGAACGGTTCTGGTAATTTATACGTAACACCATCCACAGATACTTGCCGTTCCTCCATGGCTTCAAATAGTGCCGATTGAGTTTTAGCTGGCGCTCTGTTTACTTCATCAATCAGAATAATGTTGGAGAAAATAGGGCCTTTCTTAAATTCAAAATCTCCTGTTTTTGTATTGTAAATGGAAGTGCCAATTATGTCACTCGGCATTAAATCTGGCGTGAACTGAATTCTAGAGAAATCCACATCTAAAACCCTGGTGAATAGTTTAGCTGCAAGCGTTTTGGCAATGCCAGGTACTCCTTCAATTAAAGCATGTCCGTTACAAAACAAGGCAATGGTCATTTTCTCCACCAAGTCTTCTTGTCCAATAAGTTTGGTTGCAATTTCTTTATTTAGCGAAACAACTTTTTTCATTAACGCTGTTTCTTCTAAGTTAAATGCTGCGTCGGCAGGTGCCACCTCAGGTTTGGGAGTTGTTTCGGGAGTTGAGCCTTCTAACTGCTCTCCGGTGTTCTCCTTTATAGGTTCTTGTTTGTTTTCGTTTTCTTCCATCGTTATTTTTTAAATAGTTGAAATAAGTTGCAAAGGCTTTCAAATTCAGCCTTCGTGATATTTTTTCGTTGAATGGTTTCGTTGTAGAATTTAAAGAGTCTTTGAATGGATTCTTTTTTTATTTTACTACGCTTCACCAATTGATCCATGTACCAATCGTCCACCTCATTTTGATGCAGGTGATACTCTACTTTTATTTGGTTGCGCAAGTAGTTCATTTTTTTTCTCAAGATAGAGTGATAATCAAGTCTAGCATAGTGCAAATCACTCATGGTTTGCAAAAAAGAAAGACTAAGGTTTTTGGGAGACTCTAGTACTGGAATTGCGCGCTGCTTACGTTGCAAGTTGAGAACGAAATAGAACAGCAGTGAGAATAACAAAATAAAATAAGCCCATTTTAAAGTGGAATAGCTAAAAATAAAATATAGGAGACCTTTTTTGTCTTCTCCTTCATATTGGTTTAAGTTGGTGCTCCAATAGGTATCCTCGACGGGTAGTTCGCTTAAAATGGATTCTGCCAACTCACGATCTACGTTAAGTAAATCATAGTTTGTAAATAACTGAGGGACACAGTAAAGTGATATTGAGCCGTGACCAAGTTTTGCTCTTATTCCTTGTACCTGTCCTGAATCATTGATTAAGAGCGTATCAAAGTGTGAGGTATACTCTCTGAAATAGTTGTCATTACCGGTGTTGCGCAGTTCAAAGGTGTCTGTTTTTCGATGAATGACAGTTTGCGTGGTTAGATTTGGAACAGTATCTGAATTTCGTGGGATAAATTCGATTTTTACTCCCAAGCGTTCCAACAGAGGATAGTTAAAATCAAACGCATGTAATTGAACGTGGCCACCCGAAAATACATGACTGATCAGTCCTGTTGTACCATAGTAGTTCGATTGAAAGTTATTACACACCGATATGTAATTAAAATCGCTTGTTGGATAAGGCTCCACCGAATTGCTCTCCTCCACAGTAAAATTTAGCAGCGAGTCGCCATACAGGTCGTTTAGCTCCGGGTTGCTCCAAAACAAGGAATAAAAGTTTTCTTGTCTAACTTTTTCAACTTCTTTTTCAGGAAAAAAATCAGGTAATTGCTTGAAAAATATCCTTGTGCTAAAAGGTTCAGTACTATACTGGTTAAAGCCGTAGCTCCAATTTTGAGGTCTTTCTTGCACGGCATAGGTCATGATAGAGTAGGCGAGCGCTACAAAAAATACAACAACTACTCCTACCACCAATTTACGCCACATTCTTTCTTTGATTTAATGATTGGGCGTAATTTTTGGCTTGAGCAAGCAATTCTTCGGAGGCAGGATAGTCTCCGTACCAAATAAAGTCAAAAATTCGAGTAAGGCTTTTAAAGTTTGCTTGTAATTTTTTGGGCAACTCTTTCCGGTAATCGGAGTTGGTTTTTTCGATGTGGTATTGAATCAATTTAGCATCGGATAAGGAAAGTATAACCAATACGTATAGGTTCCGAATGGCCGATCGGTAATCTCCTTCTTTTTCCGCTTTTTCAAGCGCTAGTTTTATTTTTTCAACTGTATCACTATCTTTTTTAATTGCCACATTAGGAAGGTACTCACCTATTGACTCCTTCTTGGCTTTTTTCTTGAAAATAGAGTTCCTGAAGGCATATAAAATGCCTGCAACTAGTAGAATAACAAAGAAAAAGACTCCTTTTTTACTCATGATAAACTTACCAATGTAACCCAAAACCTTTCCTAAGCCTTTTAGGAATGCATTTGGTTCTCGAACCTGCACATCTCTGTTGTATTGGTGCTTTTCATCCTTAGCAAATTCTTCCAACTCGGCAGAATTAAAATGCCTCACCTCTGTAGAATCTTGCGCGGAAAGTAGCATGCTACCGAATAAAAGGAAGATGAAAATCAGCTTAGGCAAGGTTCAATTTCTTTTTTAATTTTTGTGGATACACCACATAGTAGAATAAAATTAAAAGCAAACTTCCGCCGATTATTAACAAGCGAAAGACAGTAGGAGCTTCCGTTAATCGCGTAACGAAGCTTTCTAAAAAGCCAGCTAAAATAATGAGCGGCACAATGCTTAAAAAAATGATAACGGAATCTTTAGCTCCTTGTAAAAAAGAATCTTTTCTACTTAAAGTACCGGGAAATAGAAAGCCTTTGCCCAAAATAATACCCGCAGCACCGGCAATGATGATACAAGATATTTCGATGGTACCATGAATCCAAATGGCTAAAAACGAATCGAGAAATAAACCCTTCGTCACAAAAAAGTATTGAAAGGAACCTAGCATGATGGCGTTCTTAAATAAAAAATAACACGTTCCAAAGCAAACGAAAATTCCCGCCACAAAAGTCATGGCGGAAACCCTTAGGTTATTCAACGTAATTCCCCAAAACATGCCTTCTTGACCAGAATCTTTGTAAATGGCCATAGGGTCACCATTTTTGATGTTTTTTAAAGTGGTTTCAACGTAATTATCGCCTAAAACATACCTAGGATATTCTTCATCGTAATGTGTAGAAAAGGCACCTAGCAAAACAAAAAAAGTAAAAAACAACAAACTGAAGAGCATGGCTTTTTGATTTCTTATAATGGCATGAGGTACTTCGTGCTTCCAAAATTGAACAAAGCCATTTTCTCTCTTCTTTCTATTTTTATTAATCCGTTTGAAAATTCCTATGGCCAGCTGGTTTAGGTATTCGGTAGTAGGAGAATCCGGATAATGGGTTTGAGCGTAAGATAAATCATCGGTTAATTCGATGAAAAGGGTAGAGGACTCATCAGAAGAGATGACCTGATTTTTGTCTAGTAAAGCTTCCACTCTTCGCCACTTTTTTTCGTTTTGTGCCAGGTAGGAAGCTTCTCTCATTTAGGTTTATTACTTTCGCTCTAAATTACTTTCAAATTTTCGATTATCAGGATACCTACGGCTCAAAATGTTGTTTTAGATTATAAACTTGCAACGGTAGGTCAGCGTATTGGTGCAGGTGCAATAGATACCTTGGTTTACGGAATCTACTTGTTTATCGTATTTCAATTTGTTGATTTTTACGGGCTTTTTGATTCGGAGGAGAATTCTGGTAGAACTACTTTGCTATTTGTAATCCTTTTACCAATCATTTTATACTACCCTTTGTTAGAGAATTTTTTTGGCGGAAAAACAATAGGGAAAGGCTTGTTAAAAATTCGAGTAACAAACATGGAAGGTAAGCCAGCTTCTTTGAGCGAAATTGTATTGCGATGGCTACTCCGAACGATTGACATCAAAATTGGCTTTGTGATTTTTATTATTTCAGCTTTTTTTGAGAGCCTAAGCGTGAGCACAGACCTTGTGTACACGCTAGGTGTATTCATGGCTCTACCACTTCCAATTGTTGGAATAATTATGATTATAGTAACTGAAAACAGTCAGCGATTGGGAGATTTTGCTGCAGGCACCATTGTGGTGCACGATAAAAAACGAGTAAGTCTCAACGAAACGTTGCTAAAGTCAAAAATTGAAGATTACGAGCCCGTTTTCAAACAGGTATTAAAATTGAGAGATAAAGACATTTACATCATTAAGAACATTGTAGAGCAAGCGGAAAAAGGAAATCATTCGCAAGTGCTTCCATTGGCGGAAAAAGCTAAAAAGATTTTGAATATTGAAACGGATCTATTACCGTTGGTTTTTCTGAAAACATTGTTGAATGACTATAACCATTTGGCGCAGGAGAGAGACTTAGGTTAGCTCTAATAACGATAGCTATCGGACTCGTGAACTCGTTTTATAATCGCTCGGCGTTTACCACTTCGACTAGCTCAGCGCATCGCAATTCTAGCTTTAAAATTATTGCATTCATCTTTATGCTGCAATTAAAAACTCAATTGGTATAATTTAGTGAATCCCCGATATGGCATTTTAATACAAACTATCTTAACTTGCAGGTAGTAAATATTTACCAACTACCTAGACCCAAATGGCCAAAGCAGATATTAATTTTGAGAAAGAACTGTGGGATGCAGCGAACGAATTAAGAGGCGCAGTTTCCGAGAATAATTATAAGAACTACATTCTTCCTATGGTGTTTGTGAAGCACTTAAGTGAACGGTATGAGGTAGTTCATGAGCAATTAGAGATTGCGTTTAGCGAGCCTCAATCCAAGTATTACACCAAGGACGAATCGGAGAAAAAGTATGTGCTATCTGACAAAGACGAGTATATTTCTAGAAACACATTCCTAATTCCTAAAGAAGCTTCTTGGCAATATTTTAAAGACAATGCCGAGCAAAACGACATAAAAGTTATTATTGACGATGCTTTCGATGCAATTCAAGAGTTGCTGACTGAAAGAGATCCTAAATTGAATAACCTATTGCCTCGAATATTTGTAAAAAGCGAATTATCGCCTAAGCAAGTAGGAGGGATTATCAATTTATTATCGAATCCGAAATTTTCTGAAAAGGAAAACCCGGAGAGCGATGTGTTAGGCAGGATTTATGAATTTTACATTGGCCGGTTTGCAATGGCTGAAGGTTCTGGTGCAGGTCAGTTTTTTACACCTGGCAGTATTGTGCGGTTACTAGTAGAAATGCTTGAACCTTACAAAGGACGAATCTTTGACCCTTCTTGTGGAAGTGGCGGAATGTTTGTGCAGAGTTTAAAGTTTATTAAAGAACATGGAGGAAATAAAGACGATATTTCCATTTTCGGACAAGAAATGACTGGCGGAACCTTACGTTTATGCCTTATGAATTTATTGCTGCGAAACCTTTCTTTTGATGTGCAGTTGGGCAATTCTTTATTGAACGATAAATTCCCAAACTTAAAAGCTGACTTTATAATTGCCAACCCTCCATTTAATGTGAGCAATTGGCACCCAGAAGATTTACCGGAAAACGATCCTCGATTATTTGGCCCAAGAGAAGAATTTACTACCGACGGAAGCGCCAATTACATGTGGATGCAAACCTTTTGGAGCCACTTGAGCGATACTGGAACAGCTGCCATTGTAATGGCAAATGGCGCCATGACTTCTAACACCTCTGGCGAGAAAAATGTACGCCAATTTATGGTTAACAACAACATGATTGATTGCATTGTGCGTTTACCAGATAAGTTGTTTTTAACCACCGGAATCCCCGCTTGTATTTTCTTTTTAAGTAAAAATAGAGATGGAAACGATGGCAAACACCGCAACCGATTAGGAGAAATACTATTTATAGATGCTTCTAAACTCGGTGAAATGGAAAGCCGAAAATTGCGAGTTTTTAACGATAGTGATATCAATCAAGTAACCGAAACCTATCATGCTTGGAGAAATTTAAAAAGTATTGTCTCCTTCGACTCCGCTCAGGATGACAATACTAAAAACACTTCCACCCCGATGACGAAGCGGAGCACTTCCGCCCCGATTGTCAGCCAGAGCGGAGTCGAAGGCAAAATCGGGAAGGAAAATTCAGCTAACTACCAAAACATTCTCGGTTTCTGCCACTCCGCCACACTTGCCGAAGTAAAAAAGCAAGACTACAAACTAACACCAGGCATTTATGTAGGAACGGAAGCAGAAGAGGACGATGGAATACCGTTTGAAACGAAAATGACTGATTTAAATGCAACGTTAATGGAGCAGTTTGAGAAGAGCGACCAATTGAAGAAACAGATTATTGCCAATTTTGATAAGATATAAACTGTTGAATGAAACTCTTCCAAAGTTTGGAACTTTGGAAAAGTTCTTAAAATAGAAATTGGTCAACAGGTGGTTGACCAATTAAGAAAAAGTTAAATGAGTACCAGACCTCCAAGGTTTTAGAAACCTTGGAGATCTAATAATATAAATTGTAAGTTTAGATTAAGAATAAAAATTTGAAGAGGAAAAGAAAACTCTCAGAGGGTTTCAAACCCTCTGAGAGTTAATTAAAAGAAGTAAACTCTTACTAGAAATTGAAATGCTGAATGAAACTCTTCCAAAGTTTGGAACTTTGGAAGAGTTGTTAAGACAAAGAAATTGGTCAAAAGATAGTTGATCAATTAAGAAAAAGTTAAATGAACACCAGACCTCCAAGGTTTCGAAAACCTTGGAGGTCTAAGAACTAAAAAGTTTGGAGTTTTAAATAAAAAATTGAATGCTGAATAAAACTTTTCCAAAGTTTGGAACTTTGGAAGTGTTCTTAATAAATAAGAAAACTAGAATGCCGCAAAATTGGAAAATATATAAACTTGAAGAAGTTGCCAAAATAAGATATGGTAAAGACCATAAGAAATTGGAGGAAGGGTCTATCCCATGTTACGGAACTGGTGGGATTATGCGATATGTGGATAAATTTCTTTCGGAAGAAGAATCTGTATTAATTCCAAGAAAAGGTTCATTAAACAACCTTTATCATATTAATAAGCCATTTTGGACGGTTGATACATTATTTTGGACTCAAATAGATTCAAGCAAAATATTTCCCAAATTCTTGTATTATAACTTCAAAACAATTGACTTTGCATCAAAAGATGTTGGAAGCGCAGTACCAAGTTTGACAACAAGTCTTCTTAATAAAGTTGAAATCCTTATCCCGCCCCTCCCAGAACAAAAAGCAATCGCTTCCATACTCTCTGCTTTAGACGATAAAATAGAGCTGAATCTACAAATGAACAAAACCCTAGAAGAAATGGCCATGGCGCTCTACAAACATTGGTTTGTTGATTTTGGGCCTTTCCAAAACGGAGAGTTTGTGGATTCTGAATTGGGTTTGATTCCTGAAGGTTGGGAGGTGAAACAGTTAGAAGATATTTTAGAAATTAAATATGGAAAAGATCATAAAAAGTTAGAAGAAGGTAATATTCCTTGTTATGGAACTGGAGGGATAATGAGGTATGTAGAAAAATCACTTTATGATAAAGACTCAATCTTAATTCCTAGAAAGGGTTCTTTGAATAATCTTTACTATATGACACAACCTTTTTGGACTGTTGACACTTTATTTTATTCAAAAATAAAAATGAAGCATTTTGGGAAGTATTGTTTTCATTTCTTAAAAACGTTGGATTTAGCTTCAATGGATGTCGGTTCTGCAATACCAAGTTTAACAACACAATTATTAAAAAGGATAAAGTTGATTGTTCCGCAAATCGATGAAATTAAGAAGTTTGATGCAATAGTTACATTGCAATTTAATACAATAGAATCCAATAAAATCGAAAACCAAACCCTCACCCAACTCCGAGATACTTTATTACCCAAACTAATCTCAGGAGAGGTAAGCGTAAAAGATTTAGAAGAAGAAATTAGCCAAGTATTATGAAAGAAATAATGGTACAAAACGGCGCCTTAGAATGGTTGCAAGAATTGGGCTACACCCACATAGAAGGTGGTTTGCTAGAGCGAGACTTAAAAAAAGTAGTGCTTGAAAAGGAATTGCAGCAATTTCTAAAAACCACTTATCCGGCTGTACCGCAAACGGCGCTAAACGATGCTTTTTTACAATTCACCCAATTAGAGGGCATGGATTTAGATTACCGCAACCAAGATTTTCACCGCAAAATGACACAAGGCGTTTCCGTTACTTGGAAAGATGCCAACGGAAACGAACAAGCTCAACACATTTATCCCATCAACTATGCAGCGCCTCTAAAAAATAGTTTTATCTGCGCCGATGAAGTTTCCATTATGGGTAAAAACAACCGCCGAACAGATGTCATCATTTTCATCAATGGTTTGCCAGTGGTGCTGTTTGAGTTTAAAAATATGTTTGATGCTAGCGTTGGTGTAGACAATGCCTATGGCCAAATAGAACATTACATTTTAGACATTCCGCAACTTTTCGATTACAATGCCATTACCATAATTTCTGATGGTTTAGAAGCTTTGCACGGCATGTACAGTTCTAGTCAGAAATGGTTTGCTCCTTGGAAAAGCTTAAATGGCAACGCCGTAGAACAAGACGAAGATTTGCAATTGGAAACGCTTTTAAAAGGCTTATTTCCAAAAGAAACGCTGCTGAACTATTTACAAAACTTCATTTTCCACGAAGACCACAACGGCACGTTAATTAAAAAAGGCGCTAAATACCATCAGTTTTGGGGAATTAACAAAGCAGTAGAAAGTGCGGTGGCCAACATTAAACCAAAAGGCGATGGTCGCTTGGGTGTTATTTGGCACACCCAAGGTTCGGGCAAAAGTATTTCTATGGCCATGCTTACGGGGATTTTACGCCGTTTGCCAGCCCTAAATAATCCGACCATTGTTATTCAGGTAGACCGTTCAGATTTAGACCAACAATTGTATGAAAACTTTGTGTTGTGTAAAGATTTGGTGGGCAAGGTAGAGCATGCCGAAACTACAGACGAGTTAAGAGATTTACTGCGAGCAGAAAGCGGTGGCGTAATTTTTACCACCATAGAAAAGTTCCGTTTAAAAGACTTGGAATTGGGCAAAGAAGCGGTGCATCCAGTACTTTCGGAGCGTTACAACTTAATTGTAATGGCCGATGAAGCCCACCGAACGCAATACGGATTTAAAGATGGCGGTTATGCGCAAAACATACGAATTGCCATGCCCAATGCTTCGTTTATTGGTTTTACAGGAACACCTGTAGATTCTAAAGGCGCAGACACGGAATTGGTTTTTGGAGAAACCATTCATACCTACGATATTCAACAAGCGGTAGAAGATAAAGCAACCGTTCCGATTCATTATGAGCCTAAAATGGTTCCGCTAAACATAAAAGCAAGTTTCGATACCGATTTAGAAGAAATAGAAGAAGGCGACGAAGCAAGCTCAAGCACCGTTTGGGCTGCCATAGAAGATGCAGCAGGTGCAGAAGAAAGAGTGCAGAAAGTGGCCACCGATATTTTAACGCATTACAATGCTCGAACTGCCACTTTAGAAGGAAAGGCGATGATTGTTTGTATGAGCCGTCGCAATTGTGTAAAAATGTACGATGCCATTACACAATTAGAAGGTTGTCCTGAAGTAGCGGTTATTATGACCGGAAACATCGGCAAAGACCCGATAGAATGGAATCCGCACATTCGCACCAAAGACAAAATGGAAGCCATTAAAAAGCGGTTTAAAAAACCAGAAGATCCGCTAAAGATTGTCATTGTAAGAGACATGTGGTTAACCGGGTTTGATGCTCCTTGTGCGCACACCATGTATGTAGATAAAATAATGAAAGGCCATAACTTAATGCAGGCCATAGCTCGGGTAAACCGAATATTTGAGAATAAACCAAACGGCTTGGTGGTTGATTTTATTGGAATATCTAGTTTCTTGGCAGAAGCCACCAAAAAATACACGGGCGAAGGCGGAAAAGGAAAACCAACGATAGACATAGAAGCAGCTGTTCAGTTGTGTTTAGAGCAATTTGCAGACGTGAAAGAATTGATGGGCGGTTTTGAGTTGGAAACGTTGAACGAACTATCCTCTGGTGAAAAAATGAAGTGGTCGAACAGCATGGTAAATAGTTTATTGGCGTCAGATGCTACCACAGATGGTTTCTTGCATGAAGAAAGAAAGTTAGCAGAATTAATTGCCATGACCAATTCCGATAAACGCATTTGGCCAATTCAAGAAGAAGTAGGAATCATTCAGAAGATTAGAGATGTTATCCGAAAAATTAAATTTCCTCCAGGACCAAAAAGAGAAAAGAACAATAAAATAAAGGATTTAATCAGCAGGTCTTTAGCCGCAAATACCATTGTAGATTTAGCCGCCATGTATGATTTAGATCAAATAGATATTTCCATTATCGATCATCGTTTTCAGGCCATGGTAAAAGAAAAAGGCGGAGAAAACATAAAGGTAGAATTGCTGCGTAGAATCATCAACGATGAGTTGAAAGTTAGAATGGCGAAAAACATTGTCCGCATGACCAACCTGAAAGAAGAGTTGGAAAAAGTATTGGGCAAGTACCATAAAAACAGTTTAGATTCCATTGCATCGATTAAACATTTGCTAGATATTGCCAATGAGTTTACCCAAGACGACATTAGAACCAAGCAATTGGGTTTAACGGTGGATGAATTGGCTTTCTACGATTTACTTTCAGCCAACGAAAAGCTAATGAATACCAAAGGACCAATTCAAGATTTGGTGCATAAAGTGGTGGATTCGGTAAAGAAAAACCTACAACTCGATTGGACGAAAAAAGAGAATGCAAAGGCAGCTATTCGTTTGGCTGTAAAGGCAGAATTAAAAGGCAAAGTTCCTTTTTCTGAATTGGATAATAGAGGTCGGCATTTAACTACATATCAAATTTCTGTGATATAGCTTATCTTCAGAAACCATCCTTTTAATTAGGTTGTTGAATATTGTATCTTTCGATTGAGAACGATTCAATCGGTAGCAGAAT
>Ga0307934_1000797_pt1 | contig 21912 bp, 20 predicted proteins | sample OrgLakmetageno90_FD_201838 | JGI IMG/M metagenome (GOLD analysis project Ga0307934, IMG submission 201838) | Saline water microbial communities from Organic Lake, Antarctica - #90 | ecosystem: Environmental > Aquatic > Non-marine Saline and Alkaline > Saline | place: Antarctica: Organic Lake... | reverse complement strand
TCACCACTACTAACACTATCTCGTATGTATTTCTTAAACTAGGTACTAAGATGTTTCAATTCCCTAAAAAAAAAAAAAAAACACTTGGATAAAAACAAGTGTTGCTGCTTTGGTATCGAAATTGCTAGCTTCAACCAAAAAAAACTTAAAAACCTAGGCATCCACATGTTACCCTTTTATTTTTTGATTAAAACAAAATTTGAAAAATATAAAAAACAAAGATATTATATATCCTTTTGTGGTCGACTGGGAACAGAAGGATATATAGAGGAGAAAAATAAAAAAGAGAGAAATATACATGAACACAAAAAAAAAAAAAATTTAAAAATAATTAATCCAGCCGCAGGTTCCCCTACGGCTACCTTGTTACGACTTAACCCCAATTACTAATAAAATTATACTAGATATGTACATCTGTTGCATATTTTACGTGACCGAAAAAAATAAAACAAACTTTCTACAAAGTTTAAAATAATACTAGCTTTCGTGGCTTGACGGGCGGTGTGTACAAGGTCAGGATAAAAATTCACCGTAGCGTTCTTATCTACGATTACTAGCGATTCCAGCTTCACGTTTTCGAATTACAGAAAACGATCCGAACTAAGATAGTTTTTTTGAGATTCACTAATCTATAATAGAGTCGTTACTCTTTGTCACTACCTTTGTAGCACATGTATAGCCCACACTATAAAGGCCATATTGACTTGACATAATCCCCTCCTTCCTCTTACTTTACGTAAGCTGTTCCAAATAAGTTCAAACAGAAAAACTGCATCAATATATGGTAAGGGTTTCGCCCGTTGAGCGGAACAAACCTAACATCTCAAAACACGGACTTACGACAGCCATGCAACACCTGTGATTAGATAAACATATTATAAATTAAAATATTACATTTGTAATTTTAAAAACTAAACATGACAAAGTGTGGTAAGGTTCCTCGCGTTGTATCGAATTAAATCACATGCTCCACCGCTTGTAACTGACCTCCGTCAATTTCTTTAGGTTTTAATCTTGCGATCGTACTTCCCAGGCGGAATGTTTACGCTTTTGCTGAATTGCACCAAAAAAGATACAATAAACATTCATTGTTGACTGCATGGACTACTAGGGTCTCTAATCCTATTTGATACCCATGCCTTAGTGCTTAAACGTCAGTATGAACTTGCGAAACAACTTCATCTTCGGCATTCCCTCTAATGTTAAAACACCTTTTGTAGCTGGCATTAGAGTTTCTTTTCACATCAATCACACTCAAGTTCAAATAAATAAAACTTTCTCGATACAACCAACTAATAATTGTTATTTGAAGGTTTTATAATTGAACCGTCTACGCACGCTTAAAGCCCAGTCATTAGGAGTAACACTCGCGCCACCCGTATTACCGCGGCTGCTGGCACGAGAATTAGCCGGCGCTTAAAAAAAAAACACATAAAGTACTTCTACTTTGCTACACAAAATAAATCCGTCTTTAGAAACAGATTTTACTTGACTGCATTGAAAATACTCTACATACTTGAAAAAAGAATATCATGATTTCTTTTGTCTATAGGTTTACAACTACGTTGTCTATCCCTTATTGTAAATGAATCACTGGATCCTGCCTATAAAACAGATTGTCCAAAATTCCACACTGCTGTTTCCAAATGGAAATAGGGCGTTGTCTCAGTCCCCACGTGGCTGTTCGACCTCTCAGACCAGCTAGGTGTTCGACTTGGTAAGCTGTTACCTTACCAACTATCTTTAACCATACCTCAAAATGTACAAACAGCGTACGCTTTTTTAAATATTCCTATATTATTTTCAAAGAATGAAATCACATTAGGAATTTGTACGCATCTATGAGATACATTACTCACTTGTTCGCAAACAAAAATGTTTATACTTGCATGTGTAAAGCGTTCACTAGACAGCATTCACTCCGAGCCAGAATCAAACCCATTTTAAATACAAAAATAAAAAAAATTCAAAAATTGATAAAAATAGTCCTTATCTGATAACACATTATGTACAACATACCTTTGGTGAAAAAGATCTTTTTCACCAAGTCCTTCACCGGACTTATACAGTAAATCCGTAAAAACAGAAAGATCAAGAATTAAAGTAGCGTGCTAAAAAAACGTCACCCCTATGGGAATCGAACCCATCTCTTCACATTGAAAGTGTGATGTCCTTACCAATAGACGAAGGAGTGTTAAACAAGATTAACAAAAAAAAAACATTAAAATAGAAGTAAAGAAGATAATATGAGAGAAATTAATGAAAAAATATTCTTTGACATAATCTTTATAAACCACTTTTAGTATAGAAAAACAAAACGAAAATAATACAATTAAATATAAAAAAAACATGAGACAAAGAAACAAGAAACGTATTAAAACAAAATATAAGTATATACAAGAGTCATGATACTTTAGATATAAATAATAAAAAATGGGACTTGAACCCACAAGTTTGTAAGACAGCGAAATAAATACAACAGTATCAGTACTTTTTTTGTGAGAACATAATAAAAAAAAGCGGGTCGGAGAAGATGGGACTTGAACCCACGACCTTTGGCATGACAAACCAACACTCTGACCGCTGAGTTACTTCTCCACGGACCTAAAATGAAGCACTTTATGAGAGATTAAACTTTTTTCATAAAGACATTATACAACTGATAAAAAATATCTCCTTCTTTATAATGGAAATGAACAGCTGCTATACAAGAATCAAGGCTTTCAAAAAAGAAATAAAAAAATTGTTCGGTATCAAACAGAATCATATGAAAGTAACTATAAAAAAAAGAGGTATGATTACTTCTAAAAATATAAAGAATTCCGTTCGAAAAAAAATCTTTAGTACAAATCCACCAATCTGGAAAATGTTTAATAGAAAAAAAAAGATAAGAAATAAAATACTGCATTTGATAAAAAAAAGGTTTAAAAACAACAATTAACTTTTCAAAAGAAGATAGCTTAAAATCCTTAGTAACTACGAAAGAATCCTCTAAGTGTATACAAATATAATAATGAAGAGTAAAAATAAAATCTTTGACTCTATCAATAATTGTATATTTATCGTAAAGAACGCAGTTTGGATGGTAAATACCATAAGCATATAATGCAAACAGCAAAAAAAACCAGACCAAATCTACAAAATACCAATAGATTTCAGCAAAAGTAACAGAAACTAATTCATACTGATTGAATTTTTCTTGTTCTATACGATCAATAATGGTACCAATAAACATAATACCTATTGCTACATGAAAACCGTGTAAACCTGTAATAGCATAAAAAAAAGAACAATGTGCATTTACACTCATCATATAGGGCAGAGATTGATACTCTTCTACTTGTTGAAATAAGAAAGTAAGACCAATAAGCATAGAAATAAATCCCCAAAAACGGGCTCTATTGTTCTCACCACACATTAAACATCTTTTCATAGCGTTGAATGCAGAGCAGGAAAGGCTTAATAAAAAACTGCCTCGAAAAACAAGTTCGAGGCTAGGTAATCCATGAGTACCACTTGGCATATAAACAGACTGTAAAACAACACTAGGATGAAAAGCTCTATCAAAAAAACCCCAAAACAAACCGCCAAAAATACAAATTTCAGAAAGCATAAAAATAGTAAATCCATAAGACATAGAAGCATATATTTTCTGATTGTGTTTACCAATACTATTTGTTTCGATAAACAAATCAAAAAACCAATAAAACAAATTAAGTAGTGCCATCGCTGCAGTAGTGAAGACAATACCTTTAATCCAATTCAAAGACTCACCATCTTTTTTAATACGTCTGAAAATAAAAAGCATCTGAGGTACTATAGTACCCAAATACAACGCTAAAAAAAAAGGTGCTCTAGAATAAGGAATGACATTAATGTAAGTAACAAACTTACTGTATAAAAAATTACTATCAGCATTGTGATGTTTTTTATCAAAGTTGATATAGTTTTGATGTTCTTTACTAAAGGAAAAATAGCTTTTTTTAAAGCCGCTCTTTCCTTTTTTTTGAAAGGAACTAGTTTTCTTAAATAATCTTTTATATTTAAAATTCATGGAAACAAAAAAAAAAAGCTGTGCACGCTGACATACATAAAAGCTGATCGAAGCGTCTAAGACAAATATTAACTTTAACTCAACCCAGAATCAAAGTACAGATAGTAAAATAGGTGATATATATATACCACCGTAATAGTTATAGTATTCTAATATTTCATTCTTTCTAGGACAAGAAAGAATGGTAATATTATTAGAATACTTCTTTTAAATATAAACAAGAAAGAATGATAATATTATTAAAATACTTCTTTTAAATACAAACAAGAAAGAACAATAAAAATATATGCCTGTAAAAAACAAACAATGACCTCGTAAAGCATAAACCCAAATAATAAACTAAACCAAAAAACAATTACAAAAAGATACATGAAAATCATATTACCGTCCATCCACAAACTATATAAAATGATATTGTAGAGATAAATAATAATACAGTCAATCATAATATGACCTGCAATCATGTTTGCACCTAATCGAACTGCAAGACTTACTACACGAAACACGTAAGAAATAAATTCCAAACAAGTGATAAACATAGTCAAACCAAGCGCAATACCTTTTGGATAAAAAATAAGAAAGAATTTTAATTGATGATTTGTTAAACCCAAACCAACTGCACCATACCAGATGATAAAAGCAAAAATAAAAGTAACAGCAAAGTGGGATGTCACTGTGAAATTATAAGGGACTAAACCACTTAAATTACAGTAAAAAATAAACAAAAATAAAAAAAAAAGAAATGAAAAATAAATACGTACAAAATTGTTTAAATAAGAGTAAACGATATCATAAAAAAACAAACGGATAGATTTCATAACAAAAGAGAAACTGTTTAACTGTATGGTATTAGAATAAACATAAGTACCTTTTAGATTAAACAAAAAAAACAGAAGCAATAAGCCGAAACCATAATCAACATGTAGTTGATTATTCAAAAGATGAAAATAATCTACATTAAGATAGGAATATAAAAAAAACTGCTCAAAGGGGCTATGTAGCATTGGAAAGGTTTAGAAACGGAAATAATAATTGCTATAAACAGAGAGCTGCGTAATATGTAGCTATAGAAGCTAACATATTATATAAAAAAGGAACAAACAAGAGCTAGAATTAACCATGAGCAATAGAGTTAAAACGTTCGTCAATTAGTTCGTTATAGTTTTTAGTAAAAAAAAAATCAAAAACGGTAATAAATTTATGAAATAAATTTTTTAAGTGATTGTACTTTTTAGATTTACAATAGGCACCCAACATCTCAAACTCAGTGTCAATAACCAAGAACCAGTTTTCTGCATTATCTAACGCATAATCTAAAATACCTGGATGAAACATCATTCTAAAATAAAACAACACGTATTGATTCTGTATTTTATCTAAAAAACCACTAGAAATACAATAAAAACAAAATAACTGTTTATACAAAGATTCAGTTTTGTACAAATCTTGTCTCAAGTACTCTACAATTTTTTTACCTCTGTTCAAATAAGACTGAACGGTTGGATCGACTTCACCACCCACTTGTTCCACACTAGCATAAGCACGATAAAAAGAATAACTAATTTTAATCTTTTTACTTAAATCAGATAAAAAAAACGGTTGTGCACGTGCACCAACACGGCTTACAGAGAGGTTTAAATCTACTGCGGGCATCATACCTTGGTTTTTTAACTTACTAGATAAAAAAATCTGACCGTCAGTAATAGAAATTACATTAGTAGGGATATATCCAGATAAATCACCTTGCTTAGTTTCAACAATAGGAAATGCTGTTAAAGAACCTCCACCTAATTTAATATGTAATTGAGCAGAACGTTCTAATAACTTAGCGTGTACATAAAACATATCTCCTGGATATGCCTCACGACCGGGAGGTCTTCTTAACATTAAGGAGATATGACGATAAGCAGTAGCATGGTTACTTAAATCATCATAAATTACAATAGAATGATGACCTCTGTTACGGTACCATTCTCCCATAGCACATCCAGCCAGTGGTGCCAAATACTGTACACCAGGAAGATCAGAAGCACCTGCATAAACAAGAATAGTATAGGAAGAAGCATTTTGGACATCCAATAATCTTTCTAAACGCTTAATCTCAGCTCTCTTACCACCTACACTGACATAAATACAAGGAATAAAGAATTGATGACGATCTGTATTATAGTTAAATTGTTCAATATATCTCCAAATACCACTGTTTGAATTTCTTTGATTTAAAAGAAAACTTACAGCTAAACTAGTCTTACCAGTACCCAAATCACCAACGATCAATTCACGCTGACCACAACCGATAGGCAAAAAACAATCAACGGAATTAATACCAGTCTCTACAAACTTACGTACTCTCTGTCTTTCAATAATAGTAGGAGAATCAGAATCAATCAAAACCTTTCTCAAACAAAAGATCTCGTTCCAGCAAAGGGTTTCCAGAGGAAATTTACCTAAGTTCAAACAGAAACCAAGAGGAGTTAGAATACGACTAAAAATACCCCATCCACTAATAGTTTCAGCCAAACGACCAGTTCTTTCCACTACGTCTCCTGCATAGACACGTTTTGGATCTCCGGAAACCAATGTAATTTTAACGTATGTACGATCAAAACTCATTACTAAACCACGTAAAGCTGTACGATTACCAAAAGTGACAATCTCGCCTGTACGTACACCTTTTAATCCGACAGCTAAAACAACACTCTCACTGACAGAAATTACTTTACCTACACCTAAAGTAAAATTTTTAAATATATTTTTTCTTTTACTCATTTGTAAAATTATTATCTTCTAGATCCAACCAAAAAAATAAAAACAAACCATTTAACCCGAAAGTTAAATAAAACTATATTATTTTTACGAAACTTACGAATAAGTTCACGTGTAATCACAAAGCAAACGTTTACTTAGGATAGACGGGTTTATCTTTAATAAAAAAATCCCAAGGAGATAAAGTATCAAATTCTCGATATTCTTGAATTAAAGTGACGTTTTTATAAACAATACTATTTACACGAATATCATAGCCCAACTCGACATACCCAGTGAGTGGGAAATCTTTTCTCAATGGATGACCAAAAAAACCATAGTCCGTTAGAATACGTCTTAAGTCTTTGTTACCTTTGAAAGCAACACCAAACAAATCCCAGCTTTCACGTTCATACCATTCGGCACAAGGAAAGTAACTAGTAATACTAGGAACAAAATCCAGCTCATTATTCCAAATATTTAAAAGAAAACGACTATGATAAATCAATGATAGGAAATTATATGTTAAATTAAATCTTTGTTTTCTACCTAAAAAATCAGAAGTAGCTAGGTCAGTAAAAAGTTTATTTTGTAGGTTTAAATGGTGATTTAAGTAAACACTATTAAAAAAAAGAAAAGTTTTATGAGATGTAAAAAAAACTTGATACTCTTTAGAGTTAAAAAGGTCATATTTTTTTTTATAACAAAATAAATAAAAATTAGAGTTCAAATTATTGAACAAAAAAGAGGAAAGAAACAAATTGTTGTTAGTAATTTGGCATAAACGAGAGAAGTTCATAGAAAGAATTAAGAGTTTTTCATCTCTATTTTTTTTTTTTTAGCAGACAAACCAAATTTTGTAAAACGAGAACGTCTATCTACGGAAGAAAGATTACCTAAACCAAAAATAGGCTTATATTTAACGCCAATCAAGTCTTGACATCTTCCCCCACGAATCATGATAATAGAATGTTTAGAAAGATTATGTTTACTACCTGGAACATGGCAAAAACCATTTAGTTTAGATTGTTTGATTTTAATTTTGGCAACAGTACGACGAGCAGAGTTTGGCTTTTTGGGGTTATGTTTCTGCATTTGCTCTACCTGTGCTTTCTTCATTGGACAACCCGATAATAAACTACGAGTATTGCGTTTACTTTTTTGAGTTCGCGCTTGCTTACGTAACTGATTAATAGTGGACATATAGGAAAAAAAGAAAAAGAAAAATAATAATTAAATAAATTTGTAAAAAAAAAGAAGAGATGCAAAATAGAAAAAAAAAGAAAAAAAGCGCAAATGTTTAAAGAAAAAAAATAAGTATAAAAAATGGAGGCTTTGAATAGAAAAAATTGGATTTCTATAAGGGGAAATAAAAAAAAAATTAGAATGTGTGATAGACTCTACGTTCAAATGTAGTTGCTTAAAGGATTGAACAGAAAGAGCGTTATGCTTTTGAAAACGAAATCTGTTATATAATCTCCACGAACACTTACGCATGTAAAAAAAGAAAAAAGTAATATAATAATTAATATATGTCAGTAGAAAATGGAGATAGAAACATACATACTTGGGGTAAAAGGATTCGAACCTTTGCATCATGATATCAAAAACCATTGCCTTACCGCTTGGCTATACCCCAAAAAGGCAAGCCATGTATTTCTGCGCAAAAAGTTTAGTGAGCTAATAGAAAGTGGAATATATTATATAAAGGTATAGCTGGAAATGGAATCGAACCACTGTACAAGGATTTTCAGTCCAATGCTTTACCACTAAGCTATCCAGCAACACCTAAAATAAAAAACTATACAGAAGAAACCAAATGCTTTAAGTTGGAAATGGCTGCGGCAGGGTTTAAATTTTTAGGACAGCACTGAACACAGTTTAAAATACCATGACACTTATACAGGCGATCGCTTGCATGCAGCAAAGATAATCTATCTATTAAATCATTATCTCTGCTATCAATAATCCATCTGTATGCCTGTAACAAAACAGCGGGACCCAGATACTTTTCACGACTCCACCAGTAGCTAGGACAGCTAGTACTACAGCACGCGCACAAAATACATTCGTAAAGTCCATCAATAAGCAAACGATTTTTTTTAGATTGATAAATTTCTTTAGTAGGCTCAAAAAAATGAACCTGTAAATTTCCAGTGAAAGAGGGGGCTTTTTTAGAAAATTCAGAAAAAAAGTAAAAATTAAATAAACTAGCTGTTTTTAAAAAAGGATTAATACTTTTATATTGCTGGTAAAAAAAAGACATTTCCACTACTAAGTCCTTAATATGTGGCATATGAGGAAGAGGGTAGATTTTGAAAGTATCAAGAACACTTGATTTTTTGGAAACAAGACAAGCAAGACCATTACGACCATTGATGTTCATTCCGCAAGAACCACATATACCTTCACGACAAGAACGACGGAAAGATAAACTTGGCATTTCATAATCCTTGATAAAGAAAAGACCATCTAAAACCATTTGGATTTGATGATCTGAAACAGTCCAGCTTTTTAACACTGGTTCTTTCTGACAAAATAAGTCAAAAATAAAAATTTTAAACTTTAAATAATTCATAAAAATGACTTATTAGAGGGTAAAGAAAATGAAAAAAGCACTAGACTAGATATAATTTAGGAAAAAGAGGAAAGGAACTAGAAACAGAATACAGTATGAAATGTTTTTTTTTGTCCACAGAAACCATATTAGAAGAAAAAACAAGATAACCATTACTTTTTATAAAACCAAAAACGGTTTTATAAAAAGAGTAAAAGGAAGTATTAGAAGAGCTCATAAAAGAAGAATAATATAAAAAACTAAGGTCATATAGAGCGTAACTAGAGATCCATAAAAAAATGTGTTTCTTTTGCTTTGATCTCTTTCTACGATGAAAGCTACCAAACAAGAGTGCTTGAACACGTCCCTTGTGGGTGGAAAGTTTTTTCTTATCGTACATTAGGGCATCATACCAAGAAGTTTTTAGAAAAAAAGAAAGACCTACTTTATTGACAGAAACATCGAAAGAAAAGTCTTTGTATAAATATAAATAACAACTTACCAATACACCACTTTTTATTTGCTGTTCCGAACAAAGTTTATTAAAAAGGTTACAGAAATCCATAATAGGCACACCTAGTTGACCAATTGCAGGGCCTAAAGGAGGCTTGCTAGAAGCTTGTTGAGAAGGTACTCGTAATTGAGCAATGCTACGCATTGGTTTCATGAAGATAAAAAAAGAAAGATAACGTTGACACACATAAAAGCTGATCGAAACGTCTAAGACAAATATTAATTCCAATATACGTGAGAAGAGGAACGAAATAGATTAAAAAAAGCAGAAGGGCTCTGCATATCATCAAGATAGAGACCCTGCTTTCTAAGTAATAATTTGTGCTTGATTGAGACTAAAGACTTAGTATCAGGGAAAAAAAACACAAACGCATGACTTTGAAAGTCACTGTAAAAAGGAAGTGGGTTGTTTAATAGAAATTTAGAGATTAAAATAAAATGATGAGTATGAAAAGAAAAATTAGACGTGGAAGTACTATATTTCTTTAACACACTAGACAAAGCTTTTTGCTTTCTAAAATAACGTGTGTATGACAAAAAAGGTTTTTGTTTATAAAGAAAAGAAACGTACCCTCTAAAATAAGAGGTGGACCAGTGATAGCTTTTGAACTTGGAAAAAAAACCTCGTATATCAATAGAAGTGTTAGTGCGTGCGGATAAATTCCTATTACGGCATAAACATCTGTTGTAAAAAGTAGAAATTTTCTTTTTCTTTAAAAATACATTTAAAGAAGTGTATTGTTTACGTTTGCTACGTCGTATTAAAAAACGTAGTTTTTTTATAAAACGAAACGAATAGAATCTACGTTTCCTATTCCGCAATAAAGAACGGAAAGATGGAACAGAACACTTAGGAAAATAATCAAGAAGAGAGAATAAGATACGGTAATAATACTTAAAAAACAAAGAAAAAATGCTACAATAGTAACGAATCTTCTTTAAAAAGTAATAAGAAATAATACTAGGTGTAGAATGTTTATGGAAAAAATGAGTGGAAATGCTACGAATAAAATTAACGCGTAGATACAAAATGTTGACAAGAATAACAAAACGAAGTAATGTATAATAATACATGTAATAAACACCTAAGAAAGACCGGATAAAAAAACTTTACGAAAGGTGTCAAATCTAACCTTTTATTATATAAATACGACATACTCACTATGGGACTCGAACCCATAACCATGAAGGACCTGTTTTTAAGACAGGCGTGTCTACCTATTCCACCAAGTGATTCATCAAGTAAGATCATAATAGTCCTTAGGCATTAAGAAGAACTACTAGAACAAATGACAAAAAGAACTGTACATCAAAGGAATGGAACGATAAAATATACGCTGGTAAACGAAAGAAAAAACCAAGAGAATCAAAAAAACAGAAAACTTGGAAAAATCGCAAGAAATTTGTGAAAAAGAGCCGTACTTACTTTGATCTCTATACTCAAGGAAATAAAAAAAAGTACCCCAGTCAGATAAGAAGAAAGAAGAAACATAGTGTTTTATTTCATAGATGGAAAGATTAAAAGTATTAGATAGATACTGGGCAAAAGTAATGCTTGTATGATTTAAAACTTTAGGGATGTTTTTGAAAAGACCTTTCTCAGTATACAAAAAATTATCTTTGGAAGAAAAATTACGGAAGTACGCGTTGGGCAAAAGATTCGTTTTATGAAAAATAGAATGGATACGGTTAATTAAAAGGAAGTGTTTGTTAGTGCTTTTTAAATTCTTACACATAGAGACATAAAGTTTTTTGAGGATATATACCTTTTTCTTAAAACCAGGTACAGAAAAAAATATAGAGAAATAGCGAAAAAAAAAGTGACGACTTGTTTTTAAGAAGTAAAAATAATATTTCTTCAAAGATAATAAATAAATATTATAAATGCGAGAAATGGAAGAATAAACATGTCGCTGAACTATAGGAAGAAAAGATTTACAAGAGCTAAACATTTTTTGCTTCCACTTTAAAAAAAAAAAACATAAACGTCGAAAAAGAAAAAAGTTTTTAGATAGAAAAGAAAAAAACAGTTTAATAAACTGTAAGAAAGCTAAATTATTTTTTTTGTATACTCGCTTATTTTTACTTAAAAACACGTCGTGTTTTACAGGCATAGATGCTTTCCATTGATCAACAATGGCAGTTTGTTTACGAGAAATGTGTAAGTCTGTGTAGTTATTATAGCCAACATAACCAATTTTTTCCCAATACTCAAAAGGACTATTATATAAATTTTTCATTGAAAAAATAAAAATCCACAAAGTGAATTATAATACTTTACCTAAAAAAACACGGAAGAAAGGAATCGAACCCATACCTTTGGTTTTGGAGACCAAAACTCTACCATTAAGCTACTTCCGTAAGGATATACATGCAATACAGCACTGACACCTTTATTTTTGAAAGAAGTGCGAGTGGCTGAGCGGTCTAAAGCGCCTGTCTTGAAAACAGGTTTCTCTAACACAGAACGTGAGTTCAAATCTCACCTCGCATGTAAAAAAATATAAACAAAATGAATATTATATACTTTGTTAAAGAAATACTTTTGATCTCTTTTATTATATGTACACAAATATTAATTTGTACAACATACATTATCTATTTTAACAACAATATTGTACAGACAGCCTGTGACGATGCTGATCAGCATCGTCACAGGCTGTCCATAGGAACAGCCTATAACAGGCACCATGGAAACAACCATATTCAATTTACGGAATGGTATACTAAGAAATTCACGCATAACGTGTACGTAGAACCGTATACCGTAGAATCTATTTATTATAAAATAATTGTTTACCAAGTATCGTTACTTGGCGTTATTTCTATTCTAGCTTATGGTTTTCTGTTATTAAAACCGTTTATAAAGAAAAAAACCATTTTTTTTTTTATAGTTGTGATATCATGTATAGTAGAATTACAATTGATCTATACATATGTGCCAGTAACATGGAGTTCAGGCTTTGTATTTAAAAAAGAAAAAATAGAGAATATGTATTACAGTTATGAATATTTAATAGATAGATATCTATACACACAAATCAAAGCGGGCATAATGCTCACATTACTAATAATACATACACAGTACAAAACAAAACTATTCATCCGAATCGTTATCTTTTTCATAGTAATATTTTGTTTTTCTTTTGATTTATTTACTATATGTTATTTTATAGTATTAATAGAGCTAGTACTACTAATAATAAACATACATAGACATTGGAGATGACAGGAATCGAACCTGCATTTCATGCGTGCAAGGCATACATTCTACCATTAAACTACACCCCCTAAACAATCATTATTAAAGCCTGCACGTAGTAAACTAAATAGTTAAATCAGTACTAAACCGGGATAGTTATAATCGGCCTGAAATAGAAGAGTACTTCTGATTAAAGTAGCGTTAAAAACAAAACTAGGTGCTGCTTTTCTACGCTTGAATTTGTTAATACCACTCAGAGAAATAAAACTAATTGATTTTTTATTAAAAACTATTTGTTTCAAAACAGCGGCTTTGTTTTTCCGTAAAGCTGTCGTCTTTATTGGTTTATTATAAAAAACTTTACGATGAATAGAAAAAATAGATTTCATATATGTATGTAAAAAAGACCTTTTGCAACAGTAAGTAAAGTAAAACCCATGTTTCTGTAAAAAATGTATTTTGCTTATGTATATGCGTACCATATAAAAAAAACAACTGTTTTTTATCTACATCTGTTTGTGTCGCTAACGTACCTGTACACATACAAAAAAAACATAGATTATATAGATTACGAACAAAATCTACAAAAAATAATAGCGTTTGTTTCCACTTTGCAAATAATACCTACTTTAAGTATATTCTTAATATTCATATTTCTATACAAAACAAATTTAAATACTAAAAATTTGTTATATTGGATTTTCTTAATAGTATTGACAAACAATGTGCATATGCATTTTGTCTATACGTATAACAACTACATAGAAAACACAAATTTCTTTAATACACTACTCAGTCACTCTATTGGTGCGGTACATCCTATTATTATATTTACGGCATTATTAATACAGAAGTGGATTATATTAAATAAAAATAAATATTATTTTGGCACTTTGTCTGTAGCAATATGGACAGGTATGCTCTGGTCCTCTAATTTGTTCGGGTGGGGTGGACTTTGGTCTTGGGACCCAATAGAAAATATTTCTTTTTTCTATTGGTGCTGCTTACTGTATTGCACGCATTACCCTACAAGAACAAGATATATAATTACATACTTATTAACGTACGATATATACCTGACGTTTTTGTTTAAAATAAATATAATAGAAAGTGTTCATATCTTTTCTTCAAATAGCTTCGTATACAACGTAAATAATTATTTTATATTGTATACCGGCTTAATAGTCTACGTAACAACCTTGTTTGTAATACTGAAAGAAAAAAAACAGAGAGTACAATATGATGGAGCAATACCAATATTAATCATGTTAGTTTGGGTTCTACCGTTTGTATCCCTACATTTTTATTCGAGCACATATAGTGAATTACAAAGCATTGTTTTCATATCAATATGGATGACATGCTATTTAATGTTTCTATTATACATAATAATTATAACGAAAACAAAATGGAGCTTATTATCAATTAACCCAATATTGATGCAAAACTGTTTTGTCTCTGCAAAAAAAAGATTATCTTTTTTTATATTAAAGCATTTATTTTATTTTGTAATTATAGGATGTTTCATCGCTTATTATTTAGAAACACTAGAATACAATGAAAAAGTACACGAAATGCAGAGTGTTATGAGCAGATATAACGAAATATATATACAAAACAATAATTATGTGCACCACATAAAATCAATTTTATATAACCACTACCATGGTGTTCGATTAACAATAGAAAATGAAGAAAACGAATTTAGAGTGCAAAAATCACATTATTTGGTACATTATAGTACACAAACATTGATAAAAAAAGCAACTACCACTATATATGAAATGTACACCGATTTGAAATCGGTGTATATGTATACTACAAAACTAAAAACTACGATGTACATGAAATCGTATACATTAAATATAATAATATTCTCATTTATAATATATCAGATATTCTGGGCAAAATTAAAATAAATAAGAAAACATGTTTCATTTAAAAAATATAAAGAGAGAAAATAACTTTGTTTTGAACTTTGGACCACAACATCCAGCAGCACATGGTGTGCTAAGACTTATTTTAGAATTAGAAGGAGAAGTCATTGTAAAAGCAGAGCCACATATAGGGCTATTGCATAGAGGAACAGAAAAACTTATTGAAAATAAGACATATTACCAAGCATTACCTTATTTTGATAGACTAGATTATGTTTCCATGATGTGCCAAGAACATCTATTTTCCCTAGCTATTGAAAGATTATTGCAATGCAATATCCCAATACGGGCACAATACATAAGGGTATTATTTTCCGAAATAACAAGGATACTAAACCATCTTCTATCTCTCACCACACATGCTTTAGATGTAGGAGCATTAACCCCATTATTGTGGGGTTTTGAAGAAAGAGAAAAATTAATGGAATTCTACGAAAGGGTTTCTGGTGCTCGAATGCATGCAAATTACATTAGACCAGGTGGGGTGGCTTATGATATACCGTTAGGTCTACTAGATGATATATATACTTTCGCAAATCAATTCTCATCACGTATAGACGAAATAGAAGAATTGCTAACAGAAAATAGAATATGGAAACAAAGACTCGTGGACATAGGTATATTGAATTACAGAGAAGCGATCGATTTAGGTGTTAGTGGTGTAATGTTAAGAGGTTCCGGGCATGGCTGGGATCTAAGAAAAACCCAACCTTACGAATTGTATAGAAAACTTGATTTTATTATACCCGTAGGAATAAACGGAGATTGTTACGACAGATATTTGATCCGCATTTTCGAAATGCGTCAAAGCCTAAATATAATATATCAATGCCTCAACCACATGCCAAAAGGGCTTATCAAAGTAGATGATTACAAAATCACACCGCCGCCTAGAAAACTTATGAAGACATCAATGGAGGCATTAATTCATCATTTTAAATTCTTTAGTGAAGGTATACATGTGCCCAAAGGTTATACTTACGCTTCTGTAGAAGCGCCTAAAGGAGAAACTGGAGTTTTTTTAGTGTCTGACGGAAAAAACAAACCGTATAGATGTAAAATAAAAGCGCCTGGTTTTGCTCACCTGCAAGCAATTGATTACATGACGACTGGACATATGATTGCCGATCTCGTAACAATTATTGGAACATTAGACATTGTGTTCGGCGAGGTAGATAGATAAGTATTATACCATGTATACCATGTACAACACACAAGGGACATCTGCAAAATCAAGTATCACTAATATAATAAGCTACAACTCTTCAGGGAAAACGGTTTTATTAAAATACATAGCGAGAAAAAAAAAAAGAATAGATGAAAAAAACGTCGATATTTTATCGACGTCGCAGAAAAAAAAAAAAAAGATCTTTGAAAAAAAAAAACAGATATGGATAATAGATGAACCATATACTTTACTGGACATACACAATTATGTATTAATAAAACAAGTATTCAAAGAACATTTGAACAAAAAAGGTGTAGTATATTACACCTATAATATAAAAAAGATAAAAAAAAAACATACTATGTTTTTCTTTTATTCTCATTTATGGATTTGAAGAGGTAGATTCGTACAGAGGAAATGGGATTCGAACCCATGCGTACAAAATGTACTTTGGCTTAGCAAACCAATGCTATAGACCACTAAGCGATCCCTCTTAATTAAAATATAAAAAAATTACTTTCTATATTTTTTGGTTAATTGTCTATACCAGTTAGGCAATAAGTAGTAATCAGATTTTAAAAGTTTGAAGTATTCAATACCTGATATGGATTTAAACAAGAATTCATATAAAAAATAACGTATAAAGTGAGATCGTTTTGTTTTTTTAGCAAGAACATAAGGCATATAAAATAAAATATACATGATACGGGAACTCTGGCTGAAATCTTGGATATCGTACCAATCCCTACATATAAAACGAATACTATTATTATTTTTGACAAAAATATTAAAATAAGAACATACTTTAGAAAATAATCCGTGTTTTTTACTGTCTAACAAAACAATGACATTGTCTAGTACGTCATATTTATTACTATTAAAAGAAAGATGATATGGGTCGTAGAAAATATTCTCATTAAAGAAATTAAACCATTTTGGATGCTCTATACCAGAAAGATTCCATATATAAAAATGAAATGTATTTTTTCTCAATGCCGGTAAATAGTAAGACATCAAAAAACCATCTCCTTTATTATAAAACTCATTAGTCATTCTGTCCAATAAAATGAGATAATTCGTGTAATTATTATCCAACCACTTAACACGTACCTCAACTAAAGGATTTAAACGATTACCAACAATAAAAAGAGGTTTAATATATACACTATTAATATTCAAAAATTTTTTAGTAAATAGTAAAGACTTCTTCTCACCGAATAAGACTTTATTACTTTTATCAGAAGTAATAAGTAAATCGATACTGATAGTATTTTTATGTAGTCCCGCAGAAAAAGGTAAATGTTTACTCAAATGTTTATAAGGATAACGAACAGCCTGGCTGACGTACTCAACAGTATGAGAATATTCTTGGCTTTCTTCAACGTAATAAGAATCCTTATACCACAAATTATTGTCCTTCGAATAATCTTTTAAGCCTAATGCATGATACAAATAGTTTCGAGAAAGATAATAAGTTTTGGTAATTTTACGCATACCTTTTTGAAAAATAGAAGGCATTTCAGTAAAATCGTAATATTTATTTTGTAACAAACGTTTTCCTTTTTTATAATTAAAAAATCGATCGTTTGTTACAATAGTACGCACAGGAACATAAAAAGTATGTAAGGGTGGCGGTGAAGAAATAGTCCATTCTAAAGAACGGACTTTAATATTGCTTGAACGAACACGAAAATTATAATCTACATCTCTAGTATAAAAAAAAGATTTTGCTAACTTTTCGTTAATATTTTCGGCTTCTATATCTTCTACGTACAAAATAGTTTTTAAAACCTTGGATAGAAAGATAGCTTTGTTACGAATAGTTTCTGTTTTTTTAAAACGGATTTTTGCCTTTAAGATTAAAATATTAAGGAACACTTTAAATAATTCTCGTTCAAGTTTTGGATTTGTACCATCCAACACAACATTATGAATAGAAGCATAATGTTTATAAGCTTTGAATCTATTAATATTGCTTGGTTTAATATTTAAATACACTGTATATTTATTTCGCTGAGTATTTCTTTTCGTGGTAACATCTACTAGAGTCATAGCATCGTGTGAATAATAACCATACTTAGAAATTAATATCTTAATGTCATTGTAGGCTTTATCGTATAGCTCAGACTTAATTTTCTCATATTTAGCAATTCTTTCTTTTTTTTTCTTTGGAGTTTCATTGCGTAAATCAAATGCTTTATTTGTAGTTGATTTAGTTTTACTCTTTGGAGTACGAGAAGTATATAAGTTTTTTTTACGTTCTTCTTCATTTTTTGCTTTTTTAGCAAAATAACGTTTGTCCTCTTCATATAAAACATCATGTTTTTTTTTTATAGCAAAAAAGGAACGTATATAGTGCAAAGGATTAAGGTATCTACGGAAGTACCGAGCACTCGCATATTTATAATATTTTTTGTTTTTTCGTTTCTGATATTTAGTTTTTATAAAGTTTAAGATAAATTTAATAGTTTGTTTAATAGTTTGTTTGATAGTTTGTAAAATAGACATAGATTTTTTAAAGGAAAAAGATGAATCGCTTCTGAGGTAATTTAATTAATAAATTACAGGGTGTAAAAAAAAGATGAATCGCTTCTGACGTAATTTAATTAATAAATTACAAAATAAGAATTACAGTAAAAAAATAAAACTATTAATCCTCGTCCTTAAGGATACGTTTGGACTTTCTATAGTCCTCAATAGCGTCTTTTAGTTCTGGATGTGTTCTTAACATGTCTTTAACTGTAGCGTCAATATTAACAACAGCAAAAAAATATGAACTGCTCTGAACAAGACGCTCAATTAATTCTGCATGAGAACCAAAATACCATGGATTACTACCAGCATAATGTTTCTCTTTAAATAGCAAACGAATCACATAAATAAAATACAGAACACTGATGAAAGAAAAAAAAGCACCAAAACTACAAATGACGTTTAAGTTTTGATAAATTTCAGGGTAACAAGGGATACGACGAGGCATTCCAGCGGTACCTAAATAATGCATAGGAAAAAAAGTCACGTTAGTACCAATAAAAGTCAACCAAAAATGAGTTTGACCAGCTTTCTCATTATATTGAAAGCCTGTAATCTTACTAATCCAAAAATAGAAACCAGCATAAATAGCAAAACCGGAACCCATAGATAAAACATAATGAAAATGCGCTACAACAAAATAAGTATCGTGAAGAGAAACATCAATGCTTGCATTAGCCAAAATAACACCTGTCATTCCACCAAAGGAAAACAAAATAATGAAACCTACTACAAAATACATAGGAGTATACATCCAAATAGCACCATTCCAAAAGGTAGATAACCAATTGAATACTTTTAAACCTGTAGGTATAGCAATGACCATAGTAGCAGTAGTAAAATATACTTTAGTATAAGTCTGAAGACCAGAAGTGTACATATGATGTGCCCAAACGACAAAACCAATAAATCCAATACAAAACATACACATTACCATGGCTCTATGACCAAAGATAGGTTTATTACAAAAGAAAGGAATTACGTGGCTAACCACACCAAAACCAGGAAGAATCAAAATATATACTTCGGGATGACCAAAAAACCAAAACAAATGTTGAAATAACACAACATCTCCTCCGCCGGAAGGGTCATAAAACCTCGCGCTAAAACGACGATCCAAAAGTAATAAAGTAATAGCAATACCTAAGACAGGTATTGCAAAAACAAGTAACCAAGAAGTATAAAAAATAGACCACACAAATAATGGTAAGTTTCGATGTTTAGGAGCCTCTGCTTTATACAGATAAAAAGTGACAATAAAATTAATAGCTGCACCAACAGAAGAAATACCTGCTAAATGCATACTAAAAATTAAAAAATCCACGTTGAAACCGAAATGACACAACGTACTTGATAACGGCGGATAAATAGTCCATCCTGTTCCAGCACCACCTTGAATAAAAGCAGAACCGAACGCAATTAGAGTAGCAGGAGGCAACACCCAAAAAGAGAAATTATTTAATCGTGGATATGCCAAATCAGAAGTACCTATTAAAATAGGTACAAAGTAATTACCAAAACCGCCAAAAAGAAGAGGCACAATAACAACAAATAACATTAGAATACCATGCAAAGTAACACATACATTGTAAAATTGGTATTGACTAAATAAAACTTGATCTCCCGGGAACATAAGTTCCACACGAATAAAGAAAGACAATATAATAGCCAAAAAACCATTAAAAAATCCTAAGAAAAGGTACATGATACCAATTCGTTTATGATTAGTAGTATATAACCAATCTAATTTAAAAAAATGGAACCTGTACCAATTCCAGCAAAAAGAAAATAAATTGAGATAAAAAAAAAAACGTATATCTTCTTTGACTTGTTCAAAACCTCTGAATGGTAATAAAATAAGGGAAAATAAAAAATGAACAAAATAAAAAGAAAAATAGACCGTAGACCATTTAACGGTTTTAGAACGAGCAATATATCTTTTTCTAAATTTAGAAGAAAGGTCAAAAAAACTCAAAAAAGACAAAAAAGGGATAACAATCCATCTTATAAAATAAAAAGAAATAGGCTTATTCATGACTATAAAAAAAAGACCACTGTGAAAGAAAATAATATACGAATTAAACCGAAATCAATTAAAGAATACTACTATAGTGTGCATTTGTTTCACGCGAAACAAATGCACACTTTTATTGTTTTTCAATGGGATTATGAACTGAAAACGTACGACATTGTTGATCCATATGGACTACTTCACAAAAAACGCTTCAATAACCCCATACTTCTCATGAAAGAGTTACACCCAATGAGACTAAAAAAGAATTAAACAGTCAAATAAATAGATTGAATTCGTTTAGAATAACATCCTTACATTAAACTAAAAAAAAACAATTGAAACTGAAGTAAAACAAGAGCACATATAATATAGCTAGCAACAAGACTGTAGCTATAAGAAATAAGTATACTATTACTTTTACTACAAATACTTGGACTACTAGTATAGAATAAAGATTTAATGATATATAAATAATAATACGCACTAACCATACTAGTTAGAACGAAAATAAACATTAAAAACCAAGAATCATAAAAAGAAAGATGTGATAATACAAAAAATTTCTGAAAAAATAAAGGCATCGGAGGAAGACCTAGCACAGCATAAATATGTAATGCCACTAAAAACTTCAAAAACATGTTACTTTTGAAATTCCCTAAAGAATTTAGATCTTCGATAGAATGATGTCCTTTAGAAGGACATCCCCGTTTTTTAGAAATGAAATCAAAATTAAAAAAAAAACAGAAGACCCCTGACACGCTAATACCATAGAAAAAAAACAAATTAATACCACTTAAAAAAGAAATATCTGAACTGTTTAAAAACAAGGAAAGCATATAACCTATCATAGTAATACTACTGTAAGCAATCAGACGTTTAAGCCTTTTTTGCATTAGAGCACCAACGGAACCAATAATCATACTTAAATAACAACCAAAAAACAAAAAAGTTACATAAAAATCATAACAAGAATGAAAAACTACAGCATAAAGCTTATATAAAACAGTATAAAAAGAAAAAAAAGGAACGGTACTAAAAAACATAGTAGTAGCGCTAGGTGCATGCTCATACACATCGATAATCCACCAATGAAAAGGGGCGACGTAAAACTTACCAAAAAAACCCAAAGTAACAAAGAAAAGACCTATATAAGCATTTATATTCAAAACAACGTTAGAATCAAGATAAAT
>Ga0307934_1000796_pt1 | contig 21923 bp, 21 predicted proteins | sample OrgLakmetageno90_FD_201838 | JGI IMG/M metagenome (GOLD analysis project Ga0307934, IMG submission 201838) | Saline water microbial communities from Organic Lake, Antarctica - #90 | ecosystem: Environmental > Aquatic > Non-marine Saline and Alkaline > Saline | place: Antarctica: Organic Lake... | reverse complement strand
CGAACAGGACCTGCGCATGATGAAGCTGCGCATGAAAATCTCGGGCACCTTCCGCACACTTGAGGGTGCGCAGGCATTCGCCGACATCAGGTCCGTCATCTCGACGGCCAGAAAACACGGGCTCAATGTCCTCGACACCCTGACCCTGTCACCATCTCAGATCATCGCCCGGCTCTGACCGCAGCCCCACTGCACCCCGTTATCGGAGAGGGTGCTTGGGAGTTACCTTTAATTTAATTGCAGGTGTGTGGGTTTGTCGTCTGATCGTAAAGAAACGGACGACAAACTTCGCACCTCGCGACCGAGGCCCTCAGGGACCTGCAAAGCCCTCAATCTTGCTGGGTAAATTATACTTACTAGACTGGTGAAGACGTTTTGCGCCCAGATCCTCTGGCCCGCTGGTGCGTGCTGTCGGAGCCGTCTGCAATGATTTCGCCAGTTGGCGGTTCGGGTGCGAACCCGATCACGACCTCACGGCCTGATGCACCCCAGAAATGTCTGCAATACTTGTCGACGATTCGACCGATCGGCTCCGGGAAACCATGTCTTCTGATCATGGATTTAAGTTTCGGATCTTTGATATATACCAAGTAGCGGTTGGCCAGCACGGCGCGGGTCTTCGTGTCGTCGGCTCGCGCAATTGCGACGAGGTCCCGTAGGTAGCCGAGGCGCTCAGCTTTGGGTGTCTTGTGATATCCTTCAGTCAGGGCGAGGACCCGATTGAACAGTTCCATGTTCTCACGCAGCTTTGCTTTACTGTTCGACGAGTTCACCGGGCTGTCGCGGCGTGCCTTGTCTTGTCCATGGCGGCTTCGACAGCGGGAGGTGCAGAACTTGCGGTCTTTGCGTGTCAGTTCGAATTCCGATTCACAGCGTATGCAATGTGCTGATGCCAAAGATGCCTCCAAAGGGTAGTTTTGCCACTTGTTCCCGGCCCATTGGTCAGAACCATGGCCCAATCCGGGCAATCCATTGGCATGATGTGCGCGGGCGAGCCCGCCCACTTCGTGCCGGCAATCGGTCGGAATCCTGGGCCGCTTCAAAACGACAATCCCGGTGCGCGATCCCTATCAGCAATGCCTTCAGGATGATTAGGGTTGGCACCGTGGCCATATGAGCAATTGGGGTCATGCCGGTCATGACATTCCATAACCGGCGTGACACTTTTTTAGCGGGGCGATTATCGTCCAGTTCATGATCGACCGACCTTCTTGGAACAACTTCCAAAGGTCCAATCATGACAAATGTTTCCCCGCCTGCTTCCCCACCGCGCGATTCCTCCGGCCGTTTCGGCGGGCATGGAGCCTACCGCTCCAGGTCGTCGGCCCCCGCCACGCTTTTCACACCACTTTCCGAGTCCGTTGATCGGCTGCACGCTGCGCTCGACGACGCGATCGATGTCCTGACGGCTATTGACGAGGGCGCTGAAAATGCGCCCGTTCCGGTGGCCATGCTCGCAGCGAGTCCCGGCGCGGGAAAGAGCCGAGCGGCGCGCGAACTGCTCGCCAAGCGGATGGCGGGGCAGGCGGTGAGCTTTCATGCGCCCACCCTGGCGCTTGTCGCCGAGGCGGCGGCGCATGCAGGTGAACTCGGCACGGATACGGAAATTATCAGGGGCCGGTCCGCACCCGATCCCGACCAGGACGACCTGAAGATGTGCCGCAAGGCAGACCTCGTGGAGCGTGGCGTGCGGCTCGGACTCCGCATCCGTGAGAGTTTTTGCCAAAGCTCCTCGGATCCCGAGCAACGCTGCGTGTTTTTCGACAGCTGTGCCTACAACCGCCAGTTCGGTTCGGCCGGCGGACAAAGTCATCGCTACATGGCGACCCGATACCTCGGCTTTCCGGACCCAACCGATGCCAGTCCGGCCCTGCGCGTCGTGGACGAGACATTCTGGGCGCAGCAGCTCTCTTCCATAAGCATTCCAGCGGCAGATTTTACCATGCCGAGAACATTCCTGCGCACGCAAGATCGCGGCGGCAAGCGCCAAGATGCGCTCGTTGCACGGCAAGCGGATCTGTTAACCGCGGCGCGGGCCGTCGTCGATCACATGAGCGCCGGGAAATCTCCGCTGGAACTTGAATACTCTGCCGAAGACTACAGGAGTTTGGCGCAACTCGAATACCGGGCGCATGCACCCGATCCTGCGCTACGGCCGGATCAATCCGCAGCCTGCCAGGAGCGCTTTCTTTCTCAAGCCGAGCAAAACGCGCGCCACGTATCGTGGTTTGCAGCGGTGTGGACCTGCCTTGCAGATGCCAGGGAGAAGGGACGGACCACAACCGAACGGCTGCGCCTGGAGCGCGGTCGTGACGGTCCGATCCTGCGGCTGAACCGCAAGCATGACCTGCAGCACCGGGAGCCGATGCTGCTGCTTGACGCGGACGCCGACGCCGAAATCCTGACAGCGCTTGGCTGTGATATCCGCCACACGTCGCACATGCTGCTGCGCCCGAATGCAGACGTCGTCCAGATCCATGACAGGCGGATGACTCATGGCAGCCTTCTGAACGGGCGGGAACTGCGTGAGGCGTGGCATCGTGTGGTCGTCCGCGAAGTGCTGCGGGATCGGCTCGAGCGGGGTGGCGGAGTCCTGGTGGGCGCAAGCCGCAAGGTAATCCTGTCCTTCTTTCAGGACGCGGGCCACGACTTCACGGGCAAGACCGACGATGACGTCTCGAACTTCATGCTCAACACCGCCCTGCATGGCGCGCATTGGCTCTGGTTCGGGGGCAGGGCCCTGGGATCAAACCGGTACCGGGACTGTTCTGCGGTTATCGTGATCGGCCGCGAGGAACTGCCTGTGACGGTTTTGGAGGACTACGGGCGCGCACTGTGGGGAGATCGACCGGACGCCGACCTGGCGTTTCTTGCGGCGGGCGAGGATGGCTTGCTCCGCCTCCCGCAGATCGAAACCCCCTATGAGATGAAGAATGGCGATGCCCTGGCTGTTCTGGTGCCGTGCCATCCGGATCCCCTGATCCGCAGGGTTCAGCGCCAGACGCGCGAGCTGGCCACGTGCCAACTCGTCGAACGTCTGAGACTGGCGCGGACACAAACACCGAAGCGGGTCATTCTGGGTTGCAACATTCCGATCCCGGGCCTGCCTGTGGACCGGCTTGTCAGCTGGGACCTCTACAAGCCGAAACGCCATGAAGCGGCCTTGATCGAGGGACTGGCGCGCCAGGGCGGGCTTCGCCTCTCGGCGCCTGGGCTGGTTGAGGATGCCCCGGATGTCTTCCCGACCGTCGACGCGGCCAAGGCCTACCTGAAACGTAACCGCACGCGACCGGCCGACCTGTTGGCGGACCTGCCAGCATCGCTGACGCAACGGGTCCGCCAGGTTGCGCTTCGGCAGGAGCGTCCCTACGCGCGCGACGTATTCGCCTTCGTCCTCGCGGACAGCGACGGAGAAGCCTTGCAGCAGGCTAGGAAGCTCTGGGGGCCGCTCAGGCACTGCGCTGTGCATTGTGCAGTTCAGAAGCGTCGGGCTTAGGCGCGCGCCGATGCGGTGTGGCTGGTACCACCGCATCGGCGCGGCCGGTGCCCGAACAGGAGTAAAGCATGTCAAGTCAAATCACGCCGCAGATCCGTCCAGGCGATATCGTGTCGTTCAGGTTTCCTTATAAAGAGGGTCTCTCACCCTACGCGCGGCCGTCTCTGGTGCTTGAAACAACGGAGGATGAAATCCTTCTGGCGTATGGAACGACGTCGCGTGAAAGAGCCAATGTCGGTTTCGAAATTCGACTGAACGCCGACTTTGCTGCCTGCGGCCTCGATATGGCGAGCCGCTTCGTCCTGGCGCGCCGGGTGCGGGTCAAAAGAGACGACCCTCGCTTCGAATGTGATTCCACCGGAAACCCGGCCATCGGGCAATTGCCCGATGATCTGGTGGCGCGGAAGCAAACGCTCTTGTCGCTGATCGCGCAGAGCTGGGAAACCCCCGCCCAACGCCATCACGCGGAGCGCGGCGGCATTCATCCTCCGAAAGGCCGCCGGCGGCGCAGGGCGAACCGGCTCGTGCCGTGTCTCTGACCGTCGAAGGTCTGCGCGGACGAGGCAGAATCTGGCAGATCCGGTGTCAGAGTCGCGAGTACGCCCGGACGGCACAGGAGATGATGGACCGAGGGAACCGGAAGCTCTTCAGGCGCGGTGGTGAAACCTGGCTGATCATGCGCGGTCGCCATGCATGAAGCCGGGCAACGTCGACAAACCGACAATGCCCCCGGAATGCGTCCGCTCGCGCGCGCTCCCGGCCTGACGGCGGGCCGAGGGCGGGGATGTCATCGCCACGGTCACGTCCACCGGGGGGTTCACCCTGCCCGGGCCGGAATCGGCCAGACCTACCCTCCGCGAGTTCAACCATTTTCCGGACAGCCAATGAGCCGAGAACCCGGCTGGCGAGATCGAGTGACATATCAATGCTGCGGCGTCGGCGCGCGACAGAAGCGGGCGCGGGCATCCTCGGACATCAGGTCTTCCAGTTCCGGCAGGCAGATGTGCCAATCGCTCGATTGTCCGAGCGTAGGCCGCAGCACCGCGCGAAGGACGGCAAGGTAACGTCGAATTTTCCACCGGATTTCGTTCGCCGAGATCAGATCCGAGGCAGGCGTCATTTCAATCAGGATTGGAGGCACGACAGTGCCTGCTTCCGTGCTTTCGTTCAGCCAATCATCATTCACGGAAATCAATGCATCGGAGAAATGCGCCATCCGAATTGTCACTTGGCTTTCGTCTTGGTCGCCGTGAGGCATCGGCACCCAAGGGTGGCTTTTGAGAGCAAGCTCTCGTCCAATTATCTGAGCCGCCTTGTCCGACATCTCTTCGGAAAGCTCGTGGAAATGCCTGCACTCGAGGTCGCGGGTGCCGTGGACTGCGAAGGTTTCGAGATAGCGTTGCGACAGCAGGCTGTAGTCGCGATCTCGAAAACAGGTGCTGATCATCGCGACAAGCTCGCCGGGACGCGCCGTGTCAACAGGCGTGAGGTAGCGCGTGTAATCGGTCGATCGTGCCTGGAAGCGAACCGGGGCGCGAGGAACCGAGGCTTTCGCCATGTAGCTCCACGGATCATATTTGGTCATATTGCAGCGTCCTTTGACGGTGATGATGCAGGCGACAAGCGAGCTACATCGAACATTGAGGGTATCTGGCGGATCAACGCCGCTACATTTGATCTGCAGTGGCCGTCGAATTGTCGTCGGCAACGACGAATGGTAGCTCTGACGATCTGAACCGTAATCTTCGCAACCGATCTACCGGGGTGCCTCGCGATATGGAGAGGGTCGATTTTGTTGCGGTTGATATGAGGCGCAAGGCCAGTGCGGGGCCGCCGGGGCCGGACATGGCGCTTCGCGCCGAGGGAGGCCCTCACGAGGCCGCGCAAGCCGAGTGTTTGACTATCATACTGTCGGGGCCGATTGGTCTGCATGGTCATGGTCTTTTCCGGATGGACGAGCGGCAGTGCCCTGTGCCGCTTTGAAGATGATCTCGGTTCATTGGCCGGGGTGCGGTTGCGTGACATCAGGCCGACCAGGCACAGACCAGCGGGCCATGCTCCATGACCGCTTGGCGCAACCGGCGCACTGCGCCGAGATGGAGGTGCAGCAATGTCTCGTGGTCGAATGCGTCCTCGCTGTGATGCCTGAGATCCTCGATCGCCGTGGCCGCCGAAATGGCCGGTGAGACCCCGGCAGTATCGAACCTCTCGATCAACGTCAGTTCAACCTCATCGAGGAGCGAGGCCTCGACCCAAAAATCGGTATGGCCGTCATCGACCGGTTCGGGCAGCTCTTCAAGAAACAAGGTGAGGAAACTGAGGTGAATTGCCTCGAGCACCGTGATGTCGGTGTCGGGGAGGTCAAAGCTGACGTGAAGGCCCATGGGAATTTCTTTCTTTGGTTTTGCACGAACGGCTCCGAACGGCGCCGCTGGAATTGAAATGGTATTGCTGGCTGCGACGGAGAAACATTCCCTTCTCCGCTGTGATAATTTTGCTACCGACGGATTTTCTGCGTTGGGAAATGAAGCCCCAGAATATCACCGATGGTGGATCCGGAGGCTGAACCGATTCGATGGGGATGGAGAAGAAAGGGCAGGGGCCGTTCGGCCCGGCGCGTCTTTTTGTGGACGCGCCGGACGAAACGCCCCCCCGAAGACAGGGACAGGGCAGGGCGGCGCGCCGAAACCAAAACAGGAGAGCCATATGCTCCATACGTCCACATCCTCTTTCACCCCGGCCCTCGGCGCCGACTGGCGCAATCATCTCTCGCATGGCGACGTCGTGATGTTCCGGTTTCCCGGTGCGGGGCAGCCCGCGGCGGCGCGCCCGGCGGCCCGTCCGTGCCTAGTGCTCGACATCGAGACGGTCGGCGCCCGGCATTGTGCCGTGCTGGTCCCGGCCTTTCCGGCGCGTCGTCCGGCATCGAGCGACCGCAGCGTCACGGTGTTTCACCGGACTGAATATCGTTTGGCAGGGCTGGATGGACCGACGCGGTTCCCGATCCGGTCGCGGCTGCTGGTGCCGCTCGCCCATGCGGGGTTTGTCGCGTCGCAGACCACCGGCACGCCAGTGATCGGTCGGCTCGACGGTGATGCATTCGAGCGGATGAACGCGGAGCGCGGCCGCCTGCATGCGCTGCGCGATATCCGCGCGGACCGGGAGCGGGATCCTCGCCCGCGGCGTCGCGGTCCACAGCGCGGCCGGAATTTTACCGTTGCCCGGCGCGTGCAGCGCCGCCCTATCCCGCTGTCGCCGACGCCTGCCGCGCATAGCGGCAGCTGATCCGATCAATGCGCGCGCAACGTGCCTTTCTTTCCGCATCGGGGGCCTGTTCCGGCCCCGGATGTAACCCTCTCCATCAAGGAATCATTATCATGACCAAGACCACACATATTCGCGGCCCGCAGATCTCTGCGGTAATAATCTTTCGCCGCCTCGCGCCGACATACGCGCGGGAACTTTCGCACCAGCTGCACCGCGCGGGCGTGCGGAACACGAACGATCTGATCTGGGCCCTGACCACCGGCCTCAGCAGCTTCGCAAAAGAGCACGGCGTTTGCCTCGCGACGGATTTCCCGAAAGCCTGGCCGGAGGCGTTGCAGGCGCTGCGCACCGCGCGCAGCGACGACGAGTGGGAGCGACTTCTGCCCCAGACTGCCGCCGCGCCGGAAGCTGCAAATCGCGAGCTGGCGCTCGGGGCGTCGCAGATGATCCAGATTCTCGAAGCCTCGCGCGATGTCGCGCAGATGAGCCCACGCGTGGTGACGGCCCTGGGGGTCTGGATCATCACCGCGGTGGTGATCGCGCATTCGGGACCGATCGATGCGGATCTCAGTCTCGAACAACTCGCCGAGTGTCTTTGAGAGAACCACCCGCCCGGTTGTCACGCGACCGGGCGGGATCTGTCATGCAAGGACCTGGGAATGTGACCCAGCTTGATCAGGAGTTGCACTCATGCACGGAGGACATGAGCTCGAAGGCCGCGGCTGTATCAATTGCGGCCAGCGGTCTGCCAACACGTAGCGTTGGCACGACGTGAATATGTGCGACGCGCGTGAGTGACCCGTCCATGTATCATTTCGGAATGCGCATCGAGTGCGGCAGCGCCGGACTGGCAGGTCGGAGCCCGTCGCAGCAGGCGCAGCGTTCGTGCAATCTGAAACGCGCCATCTTTGTCGAAAGCCCCCGCCGGATGGCTGGTGACGCTTGCGTTTGAAGGCCTCCTGCGGGGAGATCAATTCCGGAGGCAATCTGCGCGGGATGCGGTCATCAGGGACCGGGCAGACCAGCACCTCGACGCTGCGCCGACGCTAGCGATGCCGCACACGCTCGATGCCGACCACCACGACGGTGGAGGCGCCCACGTGCTGGATGCTTTAGTCTCGTCTCGACCGGCAGGCAACGTGGCCCACCTGAGAGTTAGAGGAAAAGTAGAGCAGCGGGCATCTTCCATGACAGGCGCCCCCTTAGAGGCGACCATTCTCAACCGCGGAATAGAGCGCAACAAGCTCCATCTTCGAGATGGAGGGATTTCCCGCAGTCCGGGCCTTCGCGTCAGAAAAGTCAATTTCGCGGAAGGATGTCAAAAGGTCATCAAGCGATCCGTTGGCGCGCAGGAAGTGATGCGACGCCGCCGCGACTCCCTCAAAGCGCGGCTTGATCGCCCCCGCCCCCGCGCCGATGCGCTGGAATGCGAAATCTGCCTTATCCCGGGTCACGAAGTCGAAATCCGGATGGGTTCGCGGCAAGGAGATCCGAGGCCGCAGATCTTCACGCCGCACCCAGACCTGAAATACACAGGGAACAGAGTAGCTTTTGCCCTCGAAAGTAAAACTTTCGGGAGCGAGCACACGTTGGCCAACCAGGTGGAAGTTGCGATTGAGCCTGTTCTGGATGCTGGCTTTCTCAAATGTTCGTGGAACGATGAAACCGATTTGGGAGGCGAATGTCGCCGCATGATTGAAAAACTGGACCGCAAGACGGCAGGCCTTTCCGAACGGCGGGTTGCCGATCACGATGGCGGGCTGCAGGCGATCCAGTTTCAAGAAGTCCTGAGCGGCGATCCTGGTATCCTCAGGGAGCAGGTCGTAGGCCAGGGTGCGAGACGGCAAGGTATCGAGAAAGGCACCTGCACCAGCACTGGGCTCCAGGATGTCAGTCGTCGCCGTGGCGAGGTTTATTCCTGTCCATCTTTCAAAGTCGTCAACACACTGGCGTGCAATATCCGACTTTGTATAGAACTTATCGAGATTTCGGGCACTCCCTGCGCCTCCGATCAGCAGATCGGAAGAGGCGGGAGCAAAGGATTCTGGGTTTGGGATAATCGACATGCGGAGGAACTGGGTCCGTGTCGATTGCCTCGGAAATTTGAAATGAAGAAAAAAATGGCTTCACCGAAGTGAAAATGGTGCATGCGGCAGATGAGGTCCGAAATCGCTTATGAACCGGTCGCGGTTCGGCGCCGCTTCTTTGATCGCTATCCTGCAGCAAAGGAGATGACGGAGGGACCGGGCAGGCGGATGACTTCCACAAGCAAGTCGTGCATATCGCGCTGACAAGCGGGCTTGCGACGCGTCAGGTTGTGGACGATCGGAGCGTGGAAATGTCAACGCTGAATAAATGGATCACAGCGCATCGTGACACGGATGTCGCGTCACACGGGGATCGCCACGGTGAATAGCGAGGCTCAGCAGGCAGCGACGATGGCGTATCGCATCCGCGATCTCCTGGTCCGGCAGCGCACCCCGACAATCATTGCTGTATGGGTCCATCTAACCTGGCAGGGCATCATCGCGCCCATATGCCATGCACATGTCGGCCGCCCGGTCGCGGTCGTCGACGGTGCCGGCGGCGGTGCGGGACCTGGCACACTTGCTTTTGGACCAGATCGCAGATCTAAGCGAGAAGATCGTGGGCTTGGTGGACACCGGGCTGCACCGGCGTGCAGGCACAAACGATACTGCGCGGCGGCTAGCTGCCATTTCGAGCATTGCTGCGATCACCGCAGCGACAATCCCGATTTTCGCGCCGTCGATGGAGACATTTTCGAAAAGGGCGCGATTTCGCGGCATGGGTTGGCCTGACTCCGAGGCAACATCAGAGCGGCGGTAAGGAACGTCTTGGCCGAATAAAAGAGATGAGCCAAAAGATATCCGGCAACTGCTGATCACCGGCGCCCTCGCAGTTGTGAAAGTGGCAGCACGCAAGGGAGCCCCCATAAGGCTCGCGGCTCGCGCGGATGTTCGCGCGCAAGTCAAAGATGCTGATCGCGGCGGCCCTCACCAGGGCGCGGATCAGATGCGTTGACGTTTCGGGGACATATGGTCGCAGAATAACCGGGGCTATCATCCGATCGATGAGCGCCCAAAACTTTTACGAATATCCAGCAAGCTCTGATGCTCGGATTCTACTATAGCCTTGATGTCAGCGTCGATGTCAGCAAGAAATTTGTCGACCTGACTTGACGCATTCCTTTTTTCTGCCTTCTCTGGATCTGCAAGCAACCAAAACCTGTCATTTTCGGAGAGGCCTTGCTCCAGTGCATATCTCATGAACATCGGGTAGTCCTGCTTTCGATATTCCTGCCTCGTCAGTTCATCAAAACCGAGGCATTCATGCTGCATCATTTCGTGGGCAACAAATTTCTGCAGGTGATGTTCAGCCGCGTCACGTGTCGCGCAACGTGCTGAAGTGTGCCAAGGCACTATCACGTCACCGCCCATCAGAGATTTCTCTCTTTTCAAGACAACAAGGTACAGCCTCTTCCTCAGGAACAGGACATATTGCATCGAGCCGGGATTGGTGCGTTTCAGAATCTGCATGCAGGCCATTTAAGCCATTGGCTTTGCGTCGACAACCTGCATTGCCCTGATTGGGAAAGGTCGCTGAAGAGCTTGGGGGATCTCACCGCAAATTGACTGAGGGCTGCGAGGGGCAATATCTAAAGGCCCTCGGCGCTTTGAAAAAGAGAGCTGTTGGACCACCTTCGCGCCAAGCTCACAATGCCCCGGCATTGAGATTGCCGACAGCCCGCGGGATGCGTCGCATTTGGTGCCCTGCCACGGTGCAAGGGCGCGACTCCTAAAAGATCGCGGCTGCGGAAAGTTTGTCCGCGAGCTAGTAAGGCAGCATGTTCGGACAGGCGTTGGCAATCCGGCGCTCGCTGCGGCGCGCGTGGTCTTGTCCAAGGCGGCTTCGACAGCGGGAGGTGCAGAACTTGCGGTTTTTGCGCGTCAGTTCGAATTCCGATTCACAGCATATGCATTGTCCTGATGCCAAAGGTGCCTCCAAAAAAAGTGGTTTTGCCAGTTGTATCCGGCCCATCTATTGGCATGAGGTGCGCGCGCGAGCCTGCTCACTTCGTCCCGGCAATCGGTCGGAATTCCGGACCGGTCCAAAACGGTAATCCCGGCCCGCAATCCCTGTCATCAATTCCTTCAGGGTGATTGCGGTCGGCATCGTGGCAGGGCTGAGCAATTGGGGTCATGCCGGTCATGATATTCTATAACCGGCGTGACACTTTTTTAGCGGGGCGATTATCGACCAGTTCATGATCAACCGACCTTCCCGGAACAGCTTCCAAAGGTCCAATCATGACAGATGTTTGTCCACCGCACGATTCCTCCGGCCGCTTCGGCGGACATGGAGCCTACCGGTCCAGGTCGCTCGCATCCGCCACGATTTTCACGCCACTTTCCGACTCTGCTGGTCGGCTGAGGACCAGAGGTGGCTATCGCCCGGCGGTGTACGGATAGTGGCGGGTCGACATCGGTGATCGCCGCCCAAAAAAGCGGCGTGTCAGTCCCAGGCGTAGGCGATTTCAGCGCTGACACGCGTGTCGGCGCGGTGATTTCCCGTTCTCATGTCGGCAATTTCGTCCGGGTCCGACCGGAACCGTAGATCCACCGGGCACGCTGCGCCCGCGGATTGCACTCGTGTTGCACGGCACATCTTTCGCATCAGGGCAAAAAATCTCGCCTCCCCGTTAGGAATCTCATTTCCTTTTCCCTTTGTCCTCTTCGTCACCGATACGAACAAGAGGATGCCCAAAAATGGACAAGACACCGGAACACGAGACAGGGGCAGCGCTACCGCTGGCCAAATTGATCGACCGCGCGGGTCTGATCCGGCGCTGGCAGCATGGCAGTGACAGTTTTTTCTGGCGCCAGGAGCAGGCCGGGCGGTTGCTTCCCGTAAAGCAGGACGGGCTGCTGCGCTATCGCTTTTGTGACGTTCTCGTTTTTGAGGGCGGACTGCCTCCTGCCGGCAGGGCCGAGGAGTATTTCGCCGACCTGATGCGCCCCGACCAGATCGCGACGATCTGTAGCTGCGCGCCAGAATTCATCTTAAACGCCGCGAGGAAGGGCACGCTGCCCGCCCGGCGGATTGGCCAGGCCTGGCGCTTCGTGCCCGGAGAGGTCGCACGCTGGCAGCAGGAGAGCTGGGCCGCACGCACGCGCCGGATGAACGGGATATCCAGCAAAACAGGCCCATCCCCGCCCGATGAATGAAACGGGGGGCGAAATTTATGGCCCAAACTTCGCCCCCCGTTCCGTTCATCTGCGGTTGGATGAACGCCCCACGGGCCGAATGAACACTGAAACAAGGTAATGACTGATGACACTCCACATGACGATGAACCCCACGCAACTCACATCTCTGAACGACGTCCGGCTTTTGCTTCCGGCACTCTATTCCGAAGCGTCCCAGAAGGTCTACGCGGCTGCTCTGAACAAGGTCACCCGCCTGACCGGCAAGCCCCTCAAGCACATCCCGGCGGATGAACACGCCTGGATGCTCCTCGCCCGCACGATCGTCTGGGCCGGAGAGTTCGGCGGCGCAACCCCCGGGGATCAGAAACGCGCCTTCGACATCTGGGTCAAGAAGATCGCAGCCGCGATCCGGCGGGCGCAGGACCATCTCGCAACGCCGGTCGTCGCCACCACCGAGAATGCCGCCTGGGCCCGGCTCATAGCCTACGCGAAGGAGGTGGAGAACACCCGCGACGCGGAGGGGTGTCTGCTGTTGCCAAACATGTTCTCGGTCGCAATCGCCAATCTTCGTGCCCAGTGCCGCGAGATCCATCCGGCGCTGCTCGACACCGCGGCGGCGAGCCGTGCCCTTGAAGCCTGCCGTCCGGACAAGGCTTCAACATTGCGCAATTCCATATCGGCGTACAACAAGCTGATCCGGGATCAGAACCGCCATCCGGCGATCGCCGATCTGCTGCCCAACGTGCCGATCGGGGAGCTGCCGGGCCTGCGCGATCGCCCGCTCGACTGGTCCCGCTTTTCCGCCGCGTTCCTGACGTCGCGCGACCGCGCCATCAGAAACGCAATCCGCAACGACCGCCGGGAAGCGGACCGCTTTGGCGGTAAGCTCGGCGCGGATCCCCTGGGCGGGCGGTCGCGGGACAGGAAAAAGCGCAAGCGGCCGGTCCGCAATGTCGAGGCGGCGCGCAAGCGGCATCTGAACGCGCTGAGCTGGCTCGTGCGGCATGCTTTTCCGGACCGCGAGACGGCATATGGGATCACCACGATCGAGGATATGGTGACGGTCGACACGGTCGAGCGCGCGGTGGACCGCTACGTCGAACGGGCCAAAGCGTCCGCCGTGCTCCTCGATCCCGACAAGACCTCGAGCGGCTCCTCCATTCTTTCCGTGCTCGAGACCCTGGCCACCCGGAACGGCTGGCCGGAGGAGGTGATCTGGGCGATCGAGGATGCGCGCTACGACCGCGTCGACAGCTATCAGGCGCGCGAGATGTCGGTCGAACGCGAGGCCTTCGTCAAGCTCGTGGAGCGCGACCCGGCAGTTGCCCGCGCCATCGTGTCCGGCCCGCGCCGCCTGATGGCCGAGGCCCAGGCCGCTTTCGACGTCTGGGACGATCTGGGCACCCGGGCCCGGGGCGAGGCGCTGCACCTGTCGCTCGGAGCAGCACTCATGGCGCTGCAACTTGCACGCTCGGTCCGCAGCAAAAATCTCAACGGCTTGCTCATCGACGGTCCCGACGCCGAACTGATCCGACCCCTGCGCGAAAGCCGTCCCTGGCTCGATATCCACCGCGGGCGCGTCAAGAACCGCCGGCCGATCGAAGGGGAAATCCCCGAGCGCCAGTGGAAAGTCATCGTCTCCTGGCTCGACGAGGGTTTGCCGCGCTGGTGCGCGGCAAAGGAGATCGACGTCGATGCAAACCTCTGGCTTGTGCCGGGCCCGAAGGGGATCTTGGGCCGCCAGAGCTTCAATCGCATCTGGAACCGCTGCGTGGATCGTCTCGGTGTGCCGGGTCTGCAGCCGCACATGATGCGCCATGTCGCCGCGACGCTCTGGCTCGCCGCCAACCCGGGCGATTACGCGACCGTCGCCGCGTTCCTGGGCGATTCCATCCGCACGGTCGAGCAGTTCTACGCCCGCGGCGAGGGGGCGGCTGCCGCAAAGCTCTTCGCCGAGGTGCTCGAAAGCATCGATCCCACTCTCAACGCCTTTCTGACAAGGAGCAGAACATGAATTCTTCCCGTGCCCGGCGCGCCGCAGCACTTGCCGACCGCATGCCCGAAGCGCCCGCCGATGTTCTGGCCCGCATGCAGGCATACCTGCGCGTGCAGGATTTCCCGATGCGTGGCATGCCCGCAGCACTGCAGGATTTCTACGCCCGGCTGCATGCGGCCGGGCTGCCGCCAGACCTCGTGACCGAGGAAATCTTCGACGCGGTGGCGACCTCGCGGTCGCGTCTGCGCGCATTGCTGAGAGGGTTGCGGATGTTCGCTCCCGATGTCCCGTTGGCGCTGGCGGCCCCGGTCACACGCCGCTGGGATGCCTGGCTCAATGCCAGATACAACCGGAAGCCCAGGAAGATGGCGCATAGCTGCCGCGTCGGGCTGGCACCCGAGGACTGGCCCGACGCCTGGTTTGCGGCGCTGCCCGCGCTCGATCGGACCGTGCGGCCATACCGCGAACCGCTGCGGCGTCTCGCACCGAAAACCCGCGAGGTTGTGGTCTCCGCCGTCGGTCTTCTCGCCGCCGCCCGCATCTGGGCGGCAGAGCGCGATGTCGCGATCGGCACGGTGCCCTCAGCGGACCTACTGGAGGCATTCCTGCACTACATTCTGATTGAACGAAAAGTCAGTTTCCGGACGGCCGCCAATTACTTCGAGCGGCTGCGCATGTTCTTTCTCCGCGCCGGCCTTTTCGAGAAGAACGGCTTTGCCAGCATATCCGACCTGATCGGGGCACTGAGCGAGGAAGCCACCGACCGTGATCCCGGGAAATGGCGCAAACTGCGAGAGTTCCGCAAGACCTTTTCGCTGGCGGATCTCCTGCACAAGGCCGTCGCGGCAGAGAAAAAGGCCGCGGAACGTCCGGCCCACACCGCGGCCGCGCTGCGCTTGCGGCAAAAGGCGGTCGCCTATGCGCTGCTCGTCAACACCGCCGATCGGCAGGGGGATCTGCGCGAGTTCAGGATCGGGATCGACATCACCCGCAAGCCGGACGGTCTCTGGCTTCATGCGATCCGCCAGTCGAAAACCCACCGCGCCAAGGAACTGGGGCCGCTCTGGCCCGGAACATCCCGCCTGATCGATGTGCATCTCCTGGCCGATCGGCCCGCATGGATGATCGCCCAGCGTGCGCGCGACCTCGAGGGCGCCAATCTGCTGACCCTCGGCGATCAGGTAGTACACAAGGGCTTCATCAACAGCCGCCTGCACGAGGACTTCAAGATCCACGGGCATCTGGTGCGCACCTTGCTGACCGATCTCGTGCGGCGCGAACGTCCCGACGCCCGCTGGGCAGCGCAGCACATGCTTGGCCACACGGATCGTCACATGCAGGAGACCTATCGCAGTGATTTTGCGGAAAGCGGTGCCATCCGCGCGATGGATCGGTGCATTGCCGAGGTGGCCGAGGCGGGGCAGGGGGCAGAACTGTCCGGACGGCATGGGAAGAAACACGGGACGCGGGTTCCGTGAAGGAGGAGATGACGCGGCCCGGTCGATCGCTCTGCAGGATCGTCACGACACGACAGGGGCCCGCACCGATGCGGAATCCGACATTTTTGAAAAATCTACGCAGGATCATTTCCGAAAATCTGACGACGTTCACAGATCCTGTTCAGACACCGGACTGGCCGGTGCCACATGGAAAGGCTCCAATCATGAACAACGACGACCGCTACAACCACAATCAGGTGACCGAGGGAGAGGCCGTGATGCGGCAGGTCCTGCAGGAACTGGCTGCCACCGGCATCACCGGCGTGCTCGACGCGACGGTTGCCGCCGACGATCCGAGGCATTATCTCTGCGCGGCAAATTTCCGCGCCCTGATCGTCATGCGCCGGAATGGCGGCTGGGTCGCCGATGTGCTGCTGCGCAAATCCCTGCCCGACGGCGGCCCAGACATCGTCGGCACTCCTGATGCCAGTCCGTTTCCCACCCGCCGCGCGGCGCTCCGCGCCGGACACGACCTCGTGCAGCATTACATGCTGCTGGCGCAGGCCTTCTTCGTCGGCAACCGCGCCTTCGTTTCGACCTGCGTGAATGGACAGCCGCGGCTCTACAGCCTGGAGATCTGACGTGCCTGGCGCCCGAAAACAGGGCGAGATCAAGGGGCGGGCAGCGGACTGCCCGACCCTCTCTTCGCCACGGCGTCCGTGTTGATCCGACGCTCGGAACACCGCAGCATCTCCCGGTCTCGCCGCCGTTCTTCTATGCGCCCTGCGGCAGGATGGTCCGAAGGCGAGTTCCGCCACGGTCACCCGTCATTTTTCGTCGGAAAGTTTTTCCGCGCCGAGCGAAAAATATCCATTTCCAGAACAAGCGTCCATGGGGTTCCCCCCCCCACCAATCTCGATACGATTTTCGGAAAAATGCAACTTTCCTGTGACGCACGTTTTTCACAACCCTCTATCGAACCCATTTTCATCCTGAAGAGCAAAAAAGGAGCCTGCATCCCGACCTAAGTTATCTCGGCCGCCGACACTCAGTCGAACCGCCTGCAAACATGTCCCGTCAAGATCCCTGGCGTCGCTCAGGGCTCAGGACTTCACCATATCTCTTCCACGAAAGGAAACCTCATGACCACAGTACACATCACCGATGAAGACGTTGAAAATGGAAGGAGTGTGCTCAAGAGAGCGCTAATTGATGCCCGCAAATATACCCTCAAACCGGAAGAGTCATTGGAACCCACATCCGCACTGGGCATCGCCATGAACCCGCATATTAGCTTTAAGAACTTGCTGTCCTTGGTTCTGCATAAGGATGAAAACGGCTGGTACGCAGATTTCATCTTGAAGAAGGTGCCGGAAGGTTTTCCCGACGTCTTTGGCACATCTTCCGGGCAACCGCTTGCGAGCAAACGTGAAGCCTACAGCCAAGCTTGCAAGACAGTCGCCGTTCTGCGCCAGAAGAGTCAATCTATAAGTCGGACCACTCCCGCCAGAAAGCAGGCATCGATCATCGTCGGGGTGACCTGCCATTAAAGTTTTATCCATCCGCGACCGACACGCGGAGCTTTCATCTCGCGCAGCGGGGCGGGCGATTGCATTGCAGTGATCGCGTCGGGGGACCTCTGTGTGATCACTGATGATGGCTGCCTCGGCTCCGCCACCATTCAAACGGGCCCAATAACGAAGGTCTTGTTTGGTGTCGTTCCCGGACAGACGACAAATCTAAAGGAAAGCCTTTTGTAACTGATCGTGGCTTAGAGGGTCCGGGATGTTGCCGGAGCATCTGCACCGTCGGTCGGCGGCGCAGATCAGCGTCGGCAGGTGTAGAAGCCGCGATATCCAGCGCGCAAGCCTGCATCAAGTTCCAGGACAAGGTTGGCCGCGGTTGGCTCGCCATTGGCGACATTCAGACTGTCCGTCTCATTCGGCGCGCTCAGGCGTATCGTAATGCCCTCCGCCGTCAGTACCCGTCCCGCTTCATCGGTCTCAAGTCGGACCAGATCGCCGCTGAGCTTGACCAATGCCGCCACCGTGCCATCCACCCGACCGATGATGACAGATGCAGGGCTTTGCGTGGTATAGTTGAAGGTACAGGCGGCACCATCTGGAAAGAGCTGTGCGATTTCTTGCTGGGTCACAAATTCTGGATCGACGATGGACACTTCTGCGGTCGCAAGCGCATCTTGAAGCGAGACGATCCCCGCTGGGCCACTACTGCTTTCTTCTCTGATTTTACCCGATGCCTCGATTTCATTGATGAGATAGCGCATTTCAGCAATTTCTTTGTCCTGCGCAAAGATGATCTCGTCGGCCAGCTTGCGCACGCGCGCATCTTGGATATTGGCGCGGCCCGATGTCATGATGGCGATGGAATGGTGCGGAATCATGGCGCGCATGTAGCTGGTATCGCCCACAGTGCTCTGGCTGCGCACCAGCCAGAGCGAACCGACAAAGGCGATAATTGCGCCGACAAAGATCGCGGCGTTGATCGCCTTGTTCGAATACATCGACAGCATGAACGCTAGCATGATGATCGCCATCGTGGCGCCCATCAGCACGGCCATATAGGCGCGGGTTTCGGACCAGAAAATATGGGTCCAGAGGAACGTGTTGAGATACATCAGGATGAACATGACGACCGTCGAGGTCGCGATCATGGCTGCAAATCTCCAGTATGACATGACAAATCCTTTTGCTACCGCATTAAAAAGTTGGGTTTGACGCCCGAAAAGTGAACGTGAAACCAGCTTCCAGCGCTGGAGGGTTCCAAAGTTTTATGAGATTTTTGTGCCTCACAACCCCGGTCAGTGATTGCGCCGTGTCGTGACGAGAAAGATCGTCGAAGCCGAGCAGCTGATCAAAAGAAACCCGTTCAGCGCTTCGATGCCGGCGAGAAATCGAAGATGACCGGTTGGATAAATATCGCCGAGGCCAAGCGACGTGTAGGGGCTGTTGACGTTCACCGTGTCTGGATGATTGTTGCCGCAATCGAGATGAAGGCATTGAAGCTCTGGTCTGTTTTGCAGGAGCGCATGGCTATCCCCCTGTTTTCCTTCAACTTGCCGAAGTAGTTCTCGATCAGGTGTCGCCATTTGTAGGTTTCCTTGTCGAACGTCGCGGGAAATTTCCGGTTGGATTTGGGCGGTATCACCGGGATGATGCCACGTTCCAGCAGGTCATTTCGCAACCAATCCGCATCGAAAGCCCTGTCAGCCAGCAGATGCCCGGCAGACAGATCACGGACCAATGTATCAGTCTCGCGCAGATCGTGCGCCTGTCCGGGCATCAGGCAAAAATCAACGAGGTTGCCGAGCGCGTCTGTCACCGCCAATATCTTCGTCGTTATGCCCCCGCGAGAACGCCCAATGGCCTGGCAAAGAGTCCCCCTTTTGCGCCCTGACCTGAGCGGTGGACCTTGACGATAGTCCCATCGATCATGGCGTATTCTAGATCGGCGTCCGTGGTTAGTGCCTTGAACATACGGTGGAAAGTATCCGCTTTAACCCACCTGCGGAACCGCTTGAACACAGAGTTCCATTTGCCAAATTCATTCGGCAACTCGCGCCACTGAGCCCCGGTGCGAACGATCCAAAGGACCGCCTCAATGAATAGCCGGGGGTCACGACCAGTTTGCCCCGGATCGTTGGATTTCCCCAGACAATACGGCTCGATAATTGCCCACTGCGCGTTGGTTAGGACTCTTCGGGTCAAGGCTGCTCTCCTCTGTTTGCAACCTTGAATCAGAAGCTAGGCGATTTGTGAATCCCGAACGTCAACAGCCCCTAGTTCACGACCGAAAAATAGAAGAAATCCATGACCGAATTGACATTTTCCTGCTCGAAACCGCCAATTCCTATCCATTCACCCAGAATGAAGCCAATGGCATACAGGCCAGCTTCGGCGACATGCGCGGTCGCCAAAACATAAAGAGCGACCACAAGACCATGCATGCCTATGATATCGTTGCGGTCGGTAAAGTTCATGGCGAAAGCCATTGCACGCGCATGCAGCACTCCACATAATCCGAAAAGCACGACGGCCAGTAACCACGCTACGATCATGTTCAGCAGGCGCCCTAGCCGGTCTCTTTCAGATGCAGACTTTGCTGCTTCGACGCCAGATCGGCAAGGATCGGGCAATCGGGGCGGTGGTCACCCGCGCAGGCATCGACCAAGGTTGCGAGGGTCGCGCGCATTTCGATCAGCTCCGCGATCTTGTCGTCAATCCGGCTTAGATGCTCCTCAGCGATCTGCTTTACCTCGGCACTCTCGCGGTCGGTATCCTCATATAGCTTGATCAAGCCGCGACAATCTTCGATGCTGAAGCCAAGCGCGCGGGCGCGGCCAAGGAACGCCAGCTTGTGCACATCGCTGGCGTGGAACATGCGATAGCCGTTGGCGCTTCGCAGGGGTTTCACGAGGCCGATATCCTCGTAGTAGCGGATCGTTTTGGCGGGCAGGCCCGATCGGGCGGCGACATCTCCGATATTCATTCTAAGCTCCTCATTCGGCTGCTGCAGGGGAAAGGGCGGCGGCAGGACGGGCCTCTGTGGTTTCGTCCATGGCGGGACGAACCCGGCGCAGACGCAGGGCATTGGTCACCACGAAGACCGAGCTGAGCGCCATCGCACCGGCCGCCAGAACCGGCGACAACAGCAGGCCGAACGCAGGATAGAGTACGCCGGCCGCGACCGGGATCAGGGCCACATTATAGCCAAAGGCCCAGAACAGGTTCTGGCGAATGTTGCGCATCGTGCGGGTCGAAACCTCGAACGCGTTGACGACGCCGCGCAGATCGCCCGACATCAGCACCACGTCAGCGGATTCGATGGCGACATCGGTGCCAGTGCCAATGGCGATACCGACATCGGCATGGGCCAGCGCCGGCGCGTCATTGATCCCGTCGCCGACAAAGGCGACGGCGGTGCCGCCCGCGCGCAATTCGTCCAGCGCCGCCACCTTGCCCCCCGGCAGAACGCCCGCGACGACGTGGTCGATGCCGGTCTCGCGCGCGATGGCCTCGGCTGTCTCGCGCTTGTCTCCGGTGATCATCGCCACCTTCAGCCCCAGATCGTGCAGCGCCCGGATCGCGGCGGCGCTGGATGGCTTCACGGGGTCCGACACTGCGATGACCGCGGCAACCTTTCCGTCGATGGCGGCATAAAGCGCGGTGCGGCCCCGGCTGGCAAGGTCCGTCTCGGCCTCTGCCAGCGGGCCGGGGTCCAGCCCTTCGCGCGCCATCAGGCGGTCGGCCCCGATCTGGACGTCGCGCCCCGCCACCTGCGCGCGCACCCCGTAGCCAGTGATGGATTCAAATGTATCGACCGTATGGCCCGCCGCGCCCTCGGCCTCGGCGGCCCTGACAATCGCCTCGGCAATGGGATGCTCGGACTGTGCCTCGACCGCTGCCACCAGCGCCAGAACCTCGGCGCGGTCGAACCCGCCCGCCAGCACCAGATCGGTCAGTTCGGGCCGCCCCTCGGTCACGGTGCCGGTCTTGTCCACGGCCACCACGCCGACGCCGGTCAATTGCTGCAGCGCGTCGCCCTTGCGGAACAGCACGCCCATTTCCGCCGCACGCCCGGTTCCGACCATGATCGAGGTCGGCGTGGCCAGCCCCATGGCGCAGGGGCAGGCAATGATCAGCACCGACACGCCCGCGACCAGCGCATAGGAGAGCGCCGGGGATGGGCCGAGGATCAGCCAGACCAGCACCGTCAGCGCGGCCAGCACCATCACGGCGGGCACGAACCACAGCGTGATCCGGTCGACCATGCCCTGAATGGGCAGCTTGGCGCCTTGCGCCTCTTCGACCATGCGGATGATCTGCGCCAGTGTCGTGTCGGCCCCGACGCGGGTCGCGCGGAACTGAAAGCTGCCGGTGCCGTTGACGGTGCCGCCGGTGACGGGATCGCCCTCGGATTTGGCCACGGGCACCGGCTCGCCGGTGATCATGCTTTCATCGACACGGGCGCTGCCTTGGGTCACCTCACCGTCCACCGCAATACGCTCGCCGGGACGGACGAGAAGGATGGCCCCGGTGCCGATCTGCTCGATCGGAACGTCCTGCGCGGTGCCATCCACCAGAACCCGCGCGGTGCGGGCCTGAAGCCCCAGCAGCTTCTGGATCGCGGCGCCGGTGCGGCCCTTGGCGCGGGCCTCCATCCAGCGGCCCAGAAGGATCAGGACCACGATCACCGCCGCCGCCTCGAAATAGACTGCGCGCGAGGCTTCGGGCAGCAGGGTGGTCGCGAAAAGCGCGACCAGCGAATAGAGATATGCAGCCGAGGTGCCAACGGCGACCAGACTGTTCATGTCAGGCGCGCCCTTGAAAAGCGCCGGAAAACCCATGGTATAGAAGGCGCGACCGGGCCAGGCCAGAACCACGGTGGTCAGCACGAACTGGATCATCCAGCTGGCCCCGTGCCCGATGGTGCGCCCGATCAGGTCATGCGCCCCCGGCACGACATGCGCGCGCATT
>Ga0307934_1000791_pt1 | contig 22003 bp, 14 predicted proteins | sample OrgLakmetageno90_FD_201838 | JGI IMG/M metagenome (GOLD analysis project Ga0307934, IMG submission 201838) | Saline water microbial communities from Organic Lake, Antarctica - #90 | ecosystem: Environmental > Aquatic > Non-marine Saline and Alkaline > Saline | place: Antarctica: Organic Lake... | reverse complement strand
ACAAATTTAAGCGTGAAATAGAAACTCAAGGCTTTAGTATTGTTAGAAACGCTCTACCTCCAGATTTTATAAAGCGCGCAAAGGTTGAGTTAGAAAAAGCTATTGCTAAAGAAGTTCAATACCATAATGGTAATGAGTACTCCGATTTTGGTATGGTTTTGTTATGTTCTTTATACGATAGAGTTTTTACAGATTTGTTTGACCTCCAATTAGTAACAGAACCTATCGATACGGCTCTCAGTGATGGGTCTATCGTTTATGCTTACACCTCGTCTTCGATGCCTCCCGAAACAAGTAATTTTAGCAAAAGAATTCATGTGGATTGCCCGCGTGTAATTCCAAACTACATAACCAATCTGGGAGCAACGATACTCTTGGATGATTTTACCGAAGAAAATGGAGCTACATGGTTTTTACCAAACTCACAAACCACGTTAACGCAGCCATCTGAAGAAGAATTTTACGCTAAAGGATTGAGATTAATTGAAAAAGCAGGAACTATCTGGTTTTTTAATGCGAGGATTTGGCATGCAGGAGGGCAAAACAATACGAAAGAATGGAGACATGCGTTAACCCTAAATATGGGTCGACCTTGGATGAAACAACGAATAGATATACCAAAAGCAATGGCTTATAAAGACTTGACCTTGTTGTCAGAGAAGGCAAAGCAAAAGCTTGGATTTTATGCTCAAGTACCGGAAAATTATGATGAATATTATGTTCCAAAAGAACAACGAAAATTTAAACAAATAGTAGAATGACAAACTCAGACAAAACATACCAAGATGCAATTAAAGCCAATATTGCAGTTCATTCCGCAATGGCTGACGAATATAATACTGCTGAACCACATTTTAGAGAGGAAAGTGTAAATAGAGTAAAATCAATCGTTGCAGAAACAATTAAACGAATTGACACTGAAAGTGTACTGGATTTAGGATGTGGTACTGGATTTATGATCAACATTTTGAAAGAGCATTTTAATAGTATAACGGGAGTGGATGTTACTCAAGCTATGATGGATAAAGTGGACACTTCGGGCAATGCAAAAATTGATCTTATTAATTCTGATACTGGGTCAGTAGAGCTACCTGAAAATCATTACGATTTAGCAACGGCATATACCTTTCTTGACCATCTCTATGATATGAATCCTACTTTTCAAAACTGTTACAAGTCATTGAAAAAAGGTGGTTTGTTTTATGCTGATTTAAGTCCCAATGCATACTTCTGGGACGAGATTAAAAACTTAGATCAAAAGAAAGATTACGACGAAATAATCAAAAGAGAAATACGCGCTGTTACAGCAAAAGACGAAGAAATTGAGGCACAGTTTGGTGTAAAAAAAGAAGTCTTTACACAAGCAGAGCACCAAAAACATGTTGAAGGTGGGTTAAGGGAAGAAAAAGTACGAGCAGACCTAGAAACTGTTGGTTTTAAAAACATCCAATTTATTTACCATTGGTACGTTGGTCAAGCACAATTGGTAAATGATCAAGCGTTAGATAGAAAAGTTAGGCTAGAAAGAGCAGAAACAATGCATCATTATTTAGAGAAATCGCTTCCACTTTCTAGACATTTATTCAAATACGTTGGATTCATTGCAGAAAAATAAATCATTGGCGATTTTGGGATATGGTGAGCTTGCTCACCAAATCCTTAGCTTTCTTGAAGCTTCAGAAAATGATGTAGCCATTTTTGACGATAACTTTGCAGCTAATAATAAAAATGCGCTGCCTTTTTCAGCTTTCGAATTAGAGATAGAAAAACATGAATGGGTTGTGGCTCTGGGCTATAAGCATCTTCGACAAAAGTTACAAATATCCCGAATCATTCGAGTAAATGGAGGTACTTTCAAAAGTTTCATACACTCAAGTTCATTTAGGTCCGAGCACAGTAAAATTGGTGAAGGTGTCATTATTTACCCAATGTGTAATATCGATAAAGGAGTTCAAATTGGGCTTTCCACTATTCTAAATAATAGCGTCACTGTCTCACATGACAGTGTTATTGGTGAGGCCAATTACATCAGTCCAGGAGTAATCATTTCAGGAAACGTAAAAATTGGTAACTCGTGTTTTGTTGGATCAGGAAGTATAATCGCGAATGGAGTTACCATTGGAGATAACGTAATCGTGGCAGCAGGAACATTGGTTACAAAAGATTTACCGTCCAATTCTAAAGTAATTGGAAATCCGATGATTTTCAAAGAAAAAATAAACTTACTTTAATGAAAAAAGTAGTTGTATTACAATCGAACTATATCCCATGGAAAGGATATTTTGAATTAATTCACAACTCCGATGTGTTTTGCTTTTACGATGAGGTGCAGTACACTAAAAACGATTGGAGAAATAGAAATAAAATTTTAGGACCGAATGGCCTATTCTGGATAACAGTGCCTGTAGAAAAGCAAGCAGTTAATGGAAAAATTTCTGAAGCCAAAATCACCAATTTTCTTTGGCAGGAAAAACACTTTAAAACAATTGAACAAACCTACTCTAAAGCGATTAATAAGGATGAAGTGCTAGGACTACTTGCCCCGATTTATATTGATAAAAAGTGGGAATACATTTCTCAATTAAACCAAGAGCTAATAATTTCTATTGCTCAATATATGGGGATTAATACTGAATTTGAAAATTCTGCTAATTTTGATTTAGAGGGAGATAGAGTTAATAGATTAATTAATCTAATAAAACAACTAGGCGGAGATAGTTATATTTCAGGCCCTGCTGCGAAGGATTATTTAACGGAATACGAAGGGCTATTCCAATCAAATAATATTGCGCTTACTTATAAAAAGTATGGGCCATATTTGGGGTACGACAATAAGAAAAAGGAATTTGAGGACTACGTTAGCATTCTCGATTTGCTAATGAACGTGCAGAAGGAAGAGTACCTCCAACACATTACTTCTTCCTTTTAGGATTTTAGTTGCGTTAATCATAAACTAGAAACTTACCCGTTTTTTCAACCCCATTGTATACAAACCTATAAAGGTACATTCCGCTTTCAAAATTAGTGAAGTCAAACATCACTGAGTAATAACCTTCTTCTTGGCTCTTGTTAAATCCATTTTTTCGTTTTCTTCCTAATGCATCAAAAAACTCTATTTGCACAGAACCGTCGTCAGGTAAAGTGTATTGAACGCTTAAAAAATCCTGAACTGGATTAGGGTAAAGTTCAATACTTAGTTCCTGGTTAAAACCAAGTTCACATAACTCATTATTTGTTTGAATTGAATCCTCTACTCCATTTACTTTAAAAATTCGAACACATACAAAATCAATTTTTTTACCCGCATCAGGAATAAAAGTAGCGTCCATTGTGAAGCCTTCGGTCTCACCAGAATACAACTTTACTTCATACTGTTCCCGAAATTCAAAATCGTTATTTAAATCCACAATTACTTGTAAATCATTAATAGTGTTAAAACCTGAATTTAGAATTTGAAAAGAAACCTCTATGTCAGATAAGTCGTTTTCCCTTAAAAATAATTTCGTTAAGTGTGCATCAATGAAATTTTTCAACGCATAAACTATTTGACTAGAGCTATCGGTGCAACCTAAACTAGAAGTACCAATTAGTTTTATTTGATACGAACCTGTATCTATATACGAATAATCGGGAACTTCATTTATCGAAGTATCTCCATTCCCGAAACTCCATAAATACCTACTTGCATTTTCTGAATTGTTCTCTATGTCAACTTTAAAGGGAATTCCAGAGTTGTTATTGAGGATACTAAATTTAACTTCCGGCTTCGGACTTATCTCAATTGTTTTTGTAATTGAATCTACACAGTTATTTGTGTCAGTCACAATCAAAGTCAAGGGATATAATCCCGCACTTCCAGCTACTATTTTTGGGTTTTCAAGAGAAAAGGTATCCCGGTTGTTAAACACGTAATTATTGAAAACTATGCCTTGATTTGGAATACTTGTATTTACTATTCTAAATGAATCCTCTTCACAAATTTGAGGAACGTTAAAATTAGCCTGAGGATTATCGAACAATGTAATTGTATCCTTAAAGTTAGCTTCGCAATAGTTACCTGTAGATATGGTATTTCTTGCCCTTAGCCCAATATCATATTGACCGGACAAATCAAACTTTAAAATCGGGTTTTCTCTAAAGTCAGTAGTGAAAGTCGAGCCCAAAAGCCGAATTGTCCAGAAGTAATCTAATGCGTTTGATCCTGAAAAAGTAGTTTGCTGATAAAGAGAAATAGAATCTCCAATACAAAAACCACTAAGTATATAATTTGGGATCGGCGTTGGGTTAACAAAAATAGGTTTTTGAATAGAATCTAAACAACCCTTGTCAGATACAACGTTCAGTTTTACATTATAAAACCCGGCAGAATCGTATGAATTAAAAGGGTTCTTAAATGATGACGTATTCTGTGTATTTCTTACCGGATCGTTAAAAGTCCAATTGTAAGATTGAATAAATCCTCTACTAATTTGACTACTATCTTGATGAAAAATTCTAGCTCCTGCGCATATCACAAAATTTTGAAAACTAAAGTTCGCCTTTGGTAGAGGTTCTATTTCCAATTGTTCCGTAATTGTATCTGTACAACCTTTTTGCGTTTCTACTTTGAGCGAAACTTGGTAATTATTCCTTGCGCCGTATTTATAATTAGGGTTGGATTGATTCGACGTATCTCCGTTTCCAAAGTCCCAAAGCCAACTTACGATAGTATCAACTACTGATACTACTGCAGAACTATCTAAAAACGCTACGGAATCATTTAAGCATAAGTTGGAAAACGAAAATTGCGCTGTCGGTGCATCACCTTTAATAGTAATCAAGACAGTATCGCTTTGGCTGCATTTGGCATTGGAGACAGTGACCTTATATTGACCCGAGGTGTCTACTAATGTAAAATTACTTGAGCTATTCGTACTCCAACTAAATTGATTTATTGCATTTAAATTGTTTTTTACTCTTATACGGTTGCCTACACACAATGAGGTGTCCGGCCCAAGGGTTGTTCCGAACAGCGATGAGTCAATAACAATCCGGATACTATCTCTAAAGCTGCATCCAAAACTATCTGTAACCGTTAAAGAATATTCCGCAGTAGTGTCAGCTAATATGAACCCAGCGATCTCACCGTTAGACCACCTATAAGATACATTCTGGAAATTGGAATCAGGTAAAATGCTAATTATTTGATTATGACAAAATGTAGTGTCATTGCCCAAAGTGAAAGAAGGATTATTGACTTTTACTTCAACACTATCGGAAGTTAAATTTCCTAAACAGTTTCTCACAGATACTTTAATTACTCCTGCTGACGCTATTGTAATAGTAGGAGAATTCTGCATTGTATTCCAAAGATAATCGTAGTTCGCTCTACCGGCATTTAACTCTAGAATGTTTCCTAAACAAATGGTAGTATCATTAAACCCGAAATCAACTCGATAATTAGTGGTATCTAAAACGATGTTAATAGAATCAGTGTAAGTTCGTTCAAATTCATCCGTAACGGTTAGGTAGTATCTCCCCTCTTCAGTAAAGAATACCTTTGAAGTAGTATCTCCGGTGCTCCAATGATAATTTGTTATGTAATCGTTTGTCAAATCGATAGAATCCGGCAGCGAACATACGTACCTATCTTTACCTAAGTCAATAATAGGTGCATATTTATTCATTAGTGAAAGATCTATAAGACTTCTTTCTTGTTCGGAAATCTCCCCATTAACAATAATCACTTCTGCAATATTGCCATTTATAGCAGTTGAGCCGATGGTTAAAAAACCGGGCACGTAGGTATTATTTTTTTTACCATAAAATATATTATTTACAAAATTCGATACACTATCCGCTTCTGAAAATATTGAATGTGATACGAATTTATTGGAAATAACACTTTTGCCTGCCGAGACACCACCATAAAGAATCGAATGCTTTCCGTTCAATACTCCAAAAACATAAGAATTAGAACCTCTAATGAGACCAATGTTCCTATTTGTTTCAGCAACATTGTAAATTGAAAATATTGAAAAACTCGAATTCGCTAACAATAATGGTATTACGAATTGATCATCTGAATTGTCAAAATTGACTACCGGTAAATTATTCAGTTCATTGTTGATCAATGTTGGCCTTCTGTTAATGTTGGGTTGCGCTATTTGCAAGGCAGAATCACTTTGGTCTAACCAATCACTTACAAATCCGTTTTGAATCACCACACCCTGATCAGCTCTTAACCACAGATTAACACTATCGACATTACTAATGTTAAATAAAAAACATCGACTAATGTTTGAGGTATCGGTTATAATATTTTTTTCTAGTGACTTAACTCTCCAAAATAGCGTATCAACGGCAGAGTCAAACGTAAAAGTCATGTTTAAATCTGCTGACTTTTGAGTACCAATTAAAGATAAAAATAAAGAGTCCTTTGCCATTTCTACTTGATAACTATCCGCACCTTCTTTTGCATTCCAACGAAATTGGACAACCTCAGAGACAACTTGATTATTCTTAGGATAAACCGTATTGAAAACAGGCGGCGGATCCGTTATTTTTATTGAATCTGAAAAGACATCTATACAATTGGAATCTGAAATTATTGCTATGGAAACGTTATATTTCCCCTTCGTGGTATACTTAACAGCAGGGCTTTTTTGATTTGAAAAAAGACCGTTACCAAAGTCCCAAGTGTATGAAATAATATTGCCCTTATTTATAGAAGATAAATCAGTAAATCTTGTGCTATCTTCAATCGTATTTCCAGTAAAAGTAAAAGATCCGTTTGGAGAAGAGTTAACATTGATATCTTTACTAATAGAATCTGAGCATCCAAAATTGGTAGTAACATTTAAGCTAACCTCAAAAGTAGAATCTTTGGGAAATTTAAACTCTGGATTAGTCAAACTTGATGTATCTATGTTTGATATGGCTACACCAAAATCCCATAGATAATCTACTATTAAACCATCAGTAGAAATACTTGCAGAATTAAATTGAACGGTATTATTTTCGCAAGCACTTGGTATATTAAAATTTGATGTAGGGGTTTCTCTTATAACAATTGATTGTTGTTTTATGCCCAAACAATTCGAATCGTTTTCAACACTTAAGCGCACATTGTAAAGTCCAGGAGCTGCAAAAAAATGTGAAGGATTGACTAATGATGAAGATGTGCTGTCACCGAAACTCCAATTGTAATTAATCAATGAAATACTCATTGGATCTACAGTAGAGTCCCTAAACCTTACGGTGTCACCAAAACATATGTTATCAAAACCGAAATTTACGTTAGGTGATGTTCCTTTAATTAAAATATTAATACTATCGGTATTTGAACAACCTGACTTACTTACAGTAACATAGTACTTTTGGGAACTTGTTACTACTGCAATAGAGTCTGTCGATCCACTAGACCATTGATAGTTGTCAATACCGGTAAGCGGACTGATTAATCCTATTTCGTTGCCCGAACACAATGAAGTATCGTTTCCTAAATCAATACCAAAAAGAGTTGAATCGTAGCGAATTTGAACAGTATCCGATGTAATAAAACAACCGTTAGTATCTGTAACAGTAACGTAATAGTCATCTTGTTGCGTAATTTTTATTGAAGAATCTGTGCTCGAATTATTCCATAAAAAAGAATAGTTTTGATTAGAAAGGTTTGTATTAAAAACAAAAGTATCTCCTAAACAAAGTAACTGATTCTTGGGTGTATTTATGGACGTACTAAAAACTCCGATTTTATCTATAAACTCGCATCCAAATTTATTGGTTACTGTTAATTTGTACGATTGCCCGGGAGCTAAAACAGAACTATTTGTAGTATCTCCGTTACTCCATAAATAAGAGTCGTACGATGAGCTTACCGTAAACAGGGTGTCACAAAAACCGTAGGGTATAGAAACGTCTTCACCCAGTTCAAGAGGTGTAGAATATTTTTTACAGAGATATGAGTTAACTATTGTGTTTATGGAATCTGAAATAGGTTCGGAAAAACCAATAATCTCAGCTACATCACCATCCCACATTCTACCTGCGAGTAAACGATCAATTCCTATAAATGTATTGCCAAAATTATTCCCAAAACCGGACTGTGCCCTAACAATTTTAAATTCATTTAAAGGGCTAAAATCAGTATTTACAACTGCGTTTATTTTAATAGTAGGAAATCGACTACTAGCTTGAAACGAAGTGGTCGTAAAAGAAAAAAAAGGCTTTATTATGAAATCTGTAGGTCCTCCTGTTGTTATCAGTCCTACTCCCCTAGGAAAAAAAGTAGCAGAGTTGCTCCATCTTGTTAAAACACGAACATCAGCAAGTCTAACAGAAGAGAAAATCGTCATATAATCGTCTACCCCATCAAACCTAATTACCCCGTTATTATTTAGCTCGTTTACACTATTTACATGAGTAGCCTGCTTTGTTTGATCTGACTGAATAGGACTGGTGCTAGTATCTACTAAATTTTCCCATCGAGAAACCTGACTTCCGTTTATTTTAGTCAACCCTGAATCTGCTATTAACAACAATGACAAGTCAGTTAAACTTCTAATATCTGAACGTGTAAATTTTACACTTTCTGACGAGGAAATAATCGCCCCATTTTCTAATAGGCTTACTTTAAAAAAATAAACACCTGTTGCCGCTATTGTGACTGTATCCGTATTTATATCTAACGAGGAATTTGTGTAAACAATTGAGTTTTGCAAGGAATCATTCGAAATATCAAGTTGATATTTATTAGAACTTAACTTTAATAAACTGGAATTCCATCTAAAAGTAACCTCCTCGCTAAAAATGTAATCAGAAGAGTTTGGGTATACCGTATTAATCGCAGATTGTCCAAATGAACTTTTTACAAAAACAATAAACAATAATAGTAGAATATTCCTCAAAAGCATATATTTACTGCAAAATTAAGTTTTTTTGAATGATGATATATTACGCTTTATTGAGAGCCTTTATTCTTTAATTTGTCAGCAATAATTGATTAGTTTTTGGAAACATATCGGACAAAATGTAATTAGCTGGACTCCGCCCCTTTTAGTTTTTCTCTTTATTGAAACTTATTACAAAGCACATAGTGTAGATACATTTATCTTCTATTCTTTGTATCCGCTGTTCATAATTTTGTTGACAGCCTCAATAAAAGACCAATTAATTAAAAAAATATTTTTTTACTTTGGGAATATAATTTTAGTGGTTGCCGTATTTTTAGATATTTGTCACTTCTTAATTTACAGAACAAAAATATCTGAATCTACATTCTTCATTATATTTGAGACTAACATTCGAGAGGCGTCAGAGTACCTAGAAGTTTATTTAAGTTATAAAATTCTTCTTGTTATTTTAATATTGATTACAAGCTACTTACTTAGCGTATTACTTTTCAAAAGAAATCAATTATTATCTATTTTATCCGAGAAAGTCAATAATAATCCCTCTTTTAAATTTATAATTTTTGCTTTAGCCATATTGTTTTTTGCGTTTTACCGAAATTCATTCTTGCCTTACGCTGCCATCCGTTCTTATTCAGAATACAATAATCAACTCAACAGCTTACAAGACACCTACAATGACAAGTTAGGTGAGAATTTCAAAAATGCTCATTTATTGAGCGACAGCCTAAAACAGACAATTGTAGTAATTATTGGTGAATCTACGAGTAGAAGTCATATGTCAATTTACGGATACTACCGCAATACAACCCCTCTATTAAAATCAAAAGAACAGGAACTTATAATATATGAAGACGTAATTTCCCCTAATGCGCACACCTTAGAATCATTGACAAAGGTGCTAACGCTCGGAACAAACAAGGAACCTGAAAAAATCACACAAGGATCAATTTTTCAATTATTCAATTCTGTAGATTTTAAAACCTATTGGATTTCAAACCAACGCCCACTTGGTAATTATGAAACTGGATTAACGGCTATAGCTCGAAGTTCAGATGAATTAGTGTTTGCCAATACAAACTACAATAATTTTGATGAAGTCCTTTTTAGTCCTTTAAAAAACGCTCTAAAGCAAAAAAATAAAAATAAATTAATTTTTGTCCACTTAATGGGTACTCATATTAAATACGACGAGCGTTACCCGGAAGGATTCTCAAAGTTTAACGATATACCAAAAACCAAATTCGACTCCCCCCTTGCTCACAACACCATAAACACCTATGATAATGCAGTATTGTATAACGACTTTATAGTAAGTTCAATAATTGATATAACTGAACAATCGAATAATAACTCAAGTGTAGTCTATTTCTCTGACCATGGAGAAGATGTTTATAGCAGTTCTAATAAGGCATTTCATAGTGAGGTCAATGCGACAAAACAGATGTATGATATACCTTTCATCGTTTGGATGTCAGACAAGTTTAAAAAGGATAGGAAAAAGTTAATATTCGACAACAAACGTAAACTGAATACGGAGAATTTCATTTATTCTTTATCTGATTTAGCTGGCATTAAATTTGACAACTTTGATGAAAGTTTGAGTATTTTCAATACAAACTACACTCCTAAAAATAGAACAATTCTGAAAAGTAAAACCTATGAAGAGTACTTCAAGTAAATCACGTAATGTTTTAATACTATTCTTGTTTTTTGCTGTAACGGTTTACTTCGTTAACCTAAAACAAAACACCATTCTCAAGGCTTGTTTTCCATCAAAAGTTTGGGTTCACAGAGTAAATACGTTAGAGAAAAAAAAGCTTCTTTTCGATAAATATGAAGGTTTAGAGGTAGATGTTGAGTTTGACGAAAAAATAAACAAATTTCAAGTAAACCATCCACCTGAAAAGCCAATTGGTCTTTACTTAAGCGACTACTTGCAGCAAGAAATCGAAAATAAAAGGTTTTGGATTGATTTTAAGAATCTAAATTCTTCAAATGCCAAAAAAGCGAAAAGTAGGCTTCAATCAATAGTAAATAACCATGGCTACAATAAAGGCGATCTAATCATCGAGTCTTCAAACCTAAAGGAGTTAAACGCTTTCCAAGATAACTTTTTAACTTCGTATTATTTACCTGGCCTAAATTCCCTTAATAAATTGGACTTACAAGACTCACTATCGGCGGTAACTGACAATTTGAATTCTTATGATGTTCATTACATTTCGAGTTCATTATCTGATTATAGAATCATGAAGAAAAACTATAATTCAAACATTTTGTGCTGGGCATTAAAAGAGAATTCAATTAATAGTTTAAGTGGGTTTAAAAATGGTCTTTCATATTTAAAAGAAAAATGTTCCGCGTTATTGGATTCGAGAGTTCATGTATTGCTTCTTCCGGAAGTCATTGACGAATATGAACGATAATCCATTTCAAGACTTGACAAATCAACTTTATGAAAATTGATTTTAATTTTTCTTACAAACGCATATAACAAGTGGCGAAAGATATTTTCAAAAGCTCTATAGCGTATACAATTCTTGGATTTTTACCACTTTCCTTTGCGGTAATATTTACTCCAATTTACCTTAAATACCTAAACGAAACGGAATACGGTATTCTAAGTTTATTTACGCTTTATACAGGTTTTATTGCTCAAGCGTACAGCCTTGGTGTTAGTTCCGCCTTTGGCTACATTTATTGGGATGTTTATAAGGATAAAGTAAAGTTAAAAGAGTTAATCTCTTCAGCTTTGGGATTGTTGTTATCCATTCAAGCATTATTTATTCTAATTACGCTGTTATTTGGGAAACCCATATTTGAGTTTTTTGTAAAGTCTTCAGACGTATTCACATTTAATCCGTATCTCATTTTAGCCTTAGCATACTCAGCTTTTCTGGTATTCTACGAAATGATCTTGTACTTCTTTAGGAATGAAGGAGATTACAAAAAGTACGCTACACTAAGTATAATGACCCTATTGCTTTTAACAATAGGTACTTTAATTGGAGTTGTTGGACTTGATTTAAAAGCGTTGGGTGCTATTATCGGCAGAACTTTAGGATATGGTTTGGTAATCAGCTCTTTCATTGTAATACTTATAATTAAATACGGAATTAGTTTCAATCTTAAACTATGGAAAGATCTATTGAAATTTGGCCTACCTCTATTTGCAAGTGCCATCATAGGTTCTATTGGCTATGGAATGGACCGGCTCTTAATTGAGCGGTTTGACAGTTTGGAAACTCTAGGAGTATATGCTTTTGCATTGGTAGTTATAACAGTAATTGAAACTTTTTTTAACGCACTAAATAATGCCCTCTCCCCTGTTCTTTACAAATACGTTAATGAGTTTGCTGACCTAAAGAAGAAAGAAATACAGGCACTATCACATTCGATAGTGATGATTCTAATGCTTGCGATTACTGTAATACTTGCATTAATTAACCCTTTGATGGATTTGTTGATTAGTAATAAAGACTACCACTTAGCCTCTCAATATGTTCCAATTTTAGCTGTCGCCTTTTTGTGGAGAATTTTTAGCACCTATTTTCAGTATCCCCTTTTTATGAACAAAAAAACCAAGAGAATTGCAATAATCCAATTCATTTTTCTGATTTCAATGTCTGTATTTGGTGCTTTAGGCTACTACCTCTATGGAATGTTAGGAATAGTTTTTGGTGTATATTTGGCCAGAACATTAGACTTTTTGATTGCTCGTTTCTATTCTATTAGAACCAAACAAATTAACTTCTCTTTTAAAAACTTAATTCTTGTAACTGTCCTTTTAAGTTTGGTAGCCACGGCCATTACTATAGATAATACGTTATTTATGAATAAATATATTACATTTTGTGTTCCTTTAATAGCATTTGTAGTTCTTACGCCGGTTTTTTTAAGAAAAGAAATGAAATTAATCTATTTCGCATTTCTAAACAGAAAATCGTTATTTGATTAATTATGGATATGATAAAGATTGGATTTATTGTCAACAACTTAGTTGTAGGAGGAGTATCTAAAGTTTTAATTGATCTTTGCAATCATCTTCCAAAAGAAAAGTTTGAAATTCATCTTCTTGTTCTATCCTCAGAACAAGAAATGTTGAAACAGATGAGTTTAAATGAAAATGTTAAAATACATACTTTTAAGTACGATTTTAATCAGTCTTATTCCCTTTATAGTTATTTAAAAAATTCGTTCTATCTAAAAGGAAGTGCGGCTAGAGCGCAGCCTGTTATAGAAAAAGCATTAGCTCTTAATCTCGCTATTCTCCATTTCCACACGCTACCAAGACAATTAGTTATTGGAATTTTAGCGAGAAAAAAGATACCTCACCTAAAGCTAGTATTTACAGACCATTTAGTTCGTTTTCCTAAAGGGCAGTATCGGTTGTACCAAAAGAATTTACTTGCTATAGCGTACAATAAATTATACAGAGAATGTTACGTTATAACCGTCTCTAAAGCGGTGTTTGACAACGTTATGGAGAACAAATTAATTGCCAACCACAATCAGATTAAACTTTTGCCAAACAGCATCAAAATTGAAAATTACCGAAGATCTAAAAATATAGCTTCGATTGCAGAAAACCGTTTTATTTATGTTGCTAGAATCAATCACCATAAAGGCCAGGATACATTGATTGAGGCTTGGAAATTAATTAAGAATCCTAACAAAGGTAAACTGTTTATCGTTGGTCCGGATGAATCGGATGGTCGCATTCCGGGCTTAGCAAAAAATGACCACTCTATTGTATTCACAGGCAGTATTTCAAATATTAACGAATTCTTAGACAACTCCACCGTAGCTATATTCCCATCGCAGCAAGAAGGTTTACCAATATCGTTATTAGAAAAAATGGCTTACGAATTACCGGTAATCTGCTCCAACATTCCTGAACTTACTTCCATTATAGAGGATCAAAAGCATGGTTTGCATTTTGAACTTGACAACATTGATCAATTAGCAGAGAAGTTAGAATACGCGATTAACCACAAAAATGAATTAATTGAAATGGGTAAAAACGCCAGAATTAAAGTTGAGAAAATTTGCCAAGAAAACGATCCTGTCTCTTTCCATGAAGAACTCTATTTTAGACTCGCTAACACAAAATAGTAGAAAAATTTTCTATTTAGTTGCAGCTGTTACCTACAACATGTAAACAATATGATTGCCGATAGTATCAGTTGGCAGTATTACTTCCTTAAAATCCATTTGATTGAACCAATATGGTTTTACAAAGTCCATTGTGGTAATGAACGTATTTATTCCGTGGTCCTCTATAAATAATTTTAAAACACTTTCATATTCATGGTCATCAAAATAAGTAGGCTCTATATTTAATTCTTTACATTTTACTTCGAAGGGGCTCATTCCTATTGAAGTCAACGCATATGCCGGATAACTATTAAAAACAGAAAAAGAACTTGTTATAGGCTGCAAAACATGAGAATTAGGAAACAGATGCATGTATCCAATTTTAGGAGTCAAATAAGGAACTGTTCGAATCCAAGGTGTATCTTCATTTAAATTGGAGAAATAAAGTGCGTTGAAAGGATTAATCTCGTCGTGCTGATTCTTTATTTGTTTTATAAAATTTAAACTATAAGGTTCATGATTACGCGCTTCTAGGTATATTTTAGATCCACCTTTAAAATATAAGAAACCCAAAAATAGAAATGACAGAGTTAAACCAACAGAGGTTAGTTTAGAGGAATATTTAATGAGTATAAATGAACTATAAAAAAATAAAATTGCTATCGCAGGAGCTAAAACAATACTAAACAACTGAAAGGATTCAAAATGAATGTGCAATAAAGTTGAACTAAGCGCACCAGAACACAATAATAAAATTGTTAGGACGAAATGCAAATGTATTTTGACCTTGTGTTTTCTTAATTGGTAAATAGATAAAATTAAAAGAACAATTAAATATGGAAAGTGCTGTATAATTCCCATATGCCCTCTTAGTTTTTGGAAAATCACCTTTAGATACTCCTGCAAATTAAAGTCTTTTACAAAAGATAAAAACATAGATTCATTTGACGAAGGCGCTAGAAACTGTGTTGCAAAAGCTGAAAACATCAAGACAATCAGAATTATCTCATATCCAAAAAACTCTTTAAATTTTACCCTTTTTGTTATCAACAAAAATGCGATTAAACCCGCTAATAGCGGAGCAGAAGCAAAAAGAAGCAGTGGATTTATTACCAAACAAGTAATCACAAGAAACACGATTTGTTTTGGGATGCCAATTAGATTCCTAGTTGGAAGTAAGCAAAAAACAATAAAAACTACATATGACTTTGGAAAATAGAAAACACTATATCTAAAAATCGGCGTATAATCAGCAAAACGGACGCCAATTAAGCTTAACGAAACAACCGCTAAAATGACCCCGTACCAATTAATTTTGTTTGTTACCATTCCAATTAAACCCACCGTTGCCATGCAAAATAAAAATGGCATAACCCAGTGTACAAACCCTGAGAGTGGAGGAACACCAACAAATAAAACAGGAGAAAGTAAATACAAATCAAAATAGTGATATAGACTTAGTTTGACGTCTATACCATAATTCATGAATGTTGCAAGTTTACTTTCTTCTCTAAACTTTATAATATCCTGAACAGTGGACATATAAAAAGAAAAATCGTTATAAGTAGCAGAAACAATTTGATCAGAAAAATAGGGCTCTCTGACTAACTGAATGCTAAAAAAAACTAAGAAAATGGCATAAATTTTTAGGCTAATAGAAAGCGTATTTGCTATTTTGAAAGCATCAAATTTTATGTGGTCTTTAAAAAGAAGGATAAGAGAAAATAAAAAAGGAATGAATATGGTGTTTCCCTTATTAATTACACCTGCTAGTAATGAAACTAAAACTAGAACTCCGATTAGAAATTGAGAGGAATTGCTGTTTTGAGAATCTGATATTTTAAAAAAGGAGCCAATTAAATTTGAACCAAAAATGACTACAAAAGCTACAAGCAGTATTTTTACCAAAGGTAGTATGCCGAATAAAGTAAACATTTTAAGCTTGTTATAATAGTGGTAAAAATTGTGGATGCTAAATTACCACAATATAACTTCATTAAGGGATATCTATATTGTAAAAAAGCGGGTAATACTTTCCATAAAAATGAATGATAATACCTCGAAAAAAAGCCATTAATAAAGAGTAGTTTCGGTTGTCTTATATGGATTGCTTTAATTTATTATGCTACTTTTACCCATTTGAAACATTAAGTACATGACTTGCATATTTTGTACATCTTCAAGGTCCAAAGGCTCTTATTTGCCTGATACAAAATTTAATAACAAAATTTTTACCTATCGCAGGTGCTTAGATTGCGACTTAATTTACATAAATCCAATACCAAATGAAGGCGATCTCATTAAAATGTATCCACCATCTTATCAAAATGGTGTAGAGTCAAATATCCTTGATAGTCCTTATAAAAAGCTAATAGGGCTGCGTTTTTCATATGGTTATCAGTTTAAACTCTTAAATTCTCTTAGCTTCAAAGGTAAGATGTTGGACTATGGTTGCGGAACTGCGAATTTTGTTATCAACAGCAATAATGCAGGTTACATTTGTGATGGAGCAGAATTTAATCCTGATCACGTTAAAATTTTAAAAAAGGAAATACCTCAAAGTCAATTTTATACCATCGATGACTTACTAGCTTCTAATGTTAATTATGATTTAATTAGGTTAAGCAATGTTTTAGAACACTTTACCGATCCTGTTGGCGCAATGGAAAAACTGAAAGCTAAGCTAAACCCGAAAGGATACTTTTTAATAGAAGGGCCTATTGAAACGAATTTCAATTTCGCATTGTTGTTTAGAAAGATGTACTTCAGATTTCGAAAGAAGATAAATGTTAATTATATAGCGCATCATACTCCCACTCACATCATCTTTACGAACTTAGAGAACCAACTGCAATTTTTTGAAAATTTAAAACTAAATAAAGTGCATTTAAAGACTAGTGAAGCAGAATGGCCGTTTCCTCCGAATTTCAAAAGTGCGAATGGAGTTGTTAGTAAATTGAACTTTATAATTGCGCGAATTAGTATAGTTCTTAAAAAACTAAATAAAAAATGGGGAAACACATTTATTTACGTTGGCCAAATCGATTAATTCAATGACCAAAAAGGTTGCGTACATACACGGCAGATTTGGCCCACATGTCATGCATGGAAGGTTAGCTAAAAGTATTGGTTGTGAATTTCATAAAGTAGATGAATACAAAAGATGGAATGACGGTTCAAAATCTAAACTATTTCTTATTTATGCTTGGTTGTTCAATGCGTTTGCTTTCAAAAAACCTAATCAATACTCTTACTATCTAGTATCAGGCCCCCATTTCAGTCCGATAATCATGAAATTTTTCAGATTAAATAAAGGGCAAAAACTCATCTGTCATTTGGGTGATGAAACCATGTATTTTCTTTTTATCAATTGGTATGGAAAGCCAATGCAATTTGCATTAAAGTGGTTATTAAATCAGTACGATGCTCTTTTTTGTGAAGGACAGATGGCTGCTGATTTGGCAATACTGAACGGAATTAATAAGCCAAGAATTTATACAACATATTTAGGAGTTCCAAAAGAAAGGCAACTAGAATTACTGAAAATTCAGCGAACAGAAATAAGTAATAACTTTATTTGCATTGCTACTGGTCCGTCAGGATGGAGAACCTTTTATAAAGGGTTAGATTTAATGATTGATGCTTTTTCTGAGGCTTTCAAAAAAAATAATTCAATTAAATTTATAATTGTTGGTAAGTGGGAAGACGATTTACAAAGAAGTTTATTAAAGAACTGCACCGAGGAATGTTGTAATGCTATCAATTTTATGGGTCATACAAATGAAATAGATAAGGTTTTAGCAAGGGCTGACTTTTATCTTCATACTTCAAGAGGTGATGCTTTCCCAACTGTTGTTTTAGAAGCTATGTCTGCCGGTTTAATTCCAATAGTGTCTGAGTGGACAGGAAGTAAAGAAGTTGTTAGCGCTGTTGATCCTAGTTTTGTCATTCCTGTTGACATAAAATCCGTAAGTTCTAAAATATTGGACTGCGTTCGATTAAGTAAGGCGGAGAGAGACTCCATTGCTCGAAAAATGAGAGAAGAAAGTAAAAAGTTCAATCAAGACTATGCACTAGATCACTATCAAAAAACATTTCACCAATTTGTATCCGAGAATGAATAATAAATCCAAAAAGATTTTATTCTATTACCCCTCAAATAAAAGATCCGTGCAAATTGAGTCGACCCTTCTAGAACTCAAAAATCTAGGGCATGAAATAATCCTTTTAACAACTTGCGGCAAAGGTGCTCTTCACAATGAGCTATCAGTAATGGGAATAAAGTGTTATATCTCACATATTTCTACCAAGAACTCTCTACTCTATTATATCAAGAATATATTCTTCTTGGCTCAATTTAGTAAAAATAAAAAAGTAGACCTGATTTTTGGAAATTTACAACACGCTAACTTCATTGCAGTAATTGCTCAATTTTTTACCCCTTCCAAGGTAATTGCTTTTAGACATCATTTTAAATTCAACAAAGGAAACTTTGGAATTCCTTTAAGTGTAAATAAAAATGAAATTTTATTTGACAAGGTTATTAACCGATTAGCAAAAAGAATTGTCGTTCCTTCTAAAGGTGTTTACGATGGTATGATAACGTACGAAAAAGTAAATAAGAAAAAAGTAAGGATTATACCATATATATACGACTTCTCTAAATACAAAGAACCTAACGAACAAACTGTAAATCAAATTAAAGATCGCTTTAAAGCTAAACTCCGAATTATTATGGTGGCACGCTTAATACCATTCAAGCGCCATATTCTAATCTTTCCAGTTTTTAAAAAATTAATTGAAGCCGGTTATGATATTAACGTTTTAGTGTTAGACGAGGGACCGGAAAAAGAAAACCTAAGCAACTATATTAATAATAATAATTTACAAGAGTATATTCATATGATTGGCTTCACGAAGGAGTTCCTAAACTATATGAAAGCCGCTGACTTAATAATTCATCCCTCAATAACAGAGGCTAGCAATAGCGTGATTAAAGAAATTGGACTGTTAAAAAAAGTAGTTGCAGTTTGTCAAGGAGTTGGAGATTTTGATGAGTATATCGAAGACAGGAAGAATGGATATTTAATGGACATTTCACAACCGCAAGATGATGCAGAAAGAATCATCAAAGAGGTCTATGAGAATGATGACTTGAAATTTAAATATGGAGAAGCAATTAATAATTCAATTCAACAGCATTTTTTTGATAAAATTCCAATGGTCAAACTCTATATTGATTTAATTGAAAATTGTCATTAATGAATCCTTTAGTTAGCATAATTATTCCTTGTTATAATGCGGAAAATTATATAGCCCAAGCTTTAGAATCCATCCGAGAGCAATCTTACACCAACATTGAGGTAATTGTAATTGACGATGGCAGTTCCGACAATTCAACATCTATTTGCGAAGAGTTTACTCAAGCTGATGATAGGTTTTCTTTGTTAAAAAACACAAGTAATAATGGAGTCGCTTTTACTCTCAATAGAGGAATTCAACAAGCAGTAGGGAAGTACATTGCAAGAATGGATGCAGATGACATTTCATACCCAAATAGAATTGAAAGGCAGGTCGAACTTCTAGAAGACCAAGAGGAAGTAGATATCGTAGGAGTGGATGCTATTATCATTGATACGGAAAACAAAACACACAATAATAATAACCCCATCTACCTAGAGTTCAACACCCTTTCATTTAGCACCTACTTCAGTCAACCATTCTTCGGAGGAAGTCTTTTAGGTAGAGAAGCCGTCTTTAAGGAAATAGCTTTTAAAAAAGGCTTTATTTCGGAAGATTATGAATTTGCATTAAACGCAGTTAATAAAGGTTTCAAATTGAAAAACATAAACATCAAGCTTTATGGGTATCGAAAAAATTTAAGTAGCATAAGCAATACGAATCATGATGGTCAGGTAGAGTCGCATAACCGATCTTCTCAATTTTACCTAGAGTTACTGCATAAAAAGAAACTTGATCAAAAAGTCGTAGCTATAAGTAATAACAGGCCCGTTTGTAAAATCAGCTACAGACTTTATACTAGTGCAATTGCCCTCTTTGATCAAACGTTTAAATTATCAGGAATGAATTACACTAGAGAAATTCACGAGTATCAAATAAGATCTAAAATTGACATTAGCATTCAAGCCATTAAGAATGGCAAGGATATTTCAGACAGGATTAAAATCACTTACCCACTTTTTAGGTTAATAGCTACAAAGATTGGTCTTAAATATACGTACAGAAAATTCATATGACAATTTGCCCCTTACCCATAATCTTTTCATCAGCATATTAGAGTGTGTGCTACTTTTAGTTTTTCTTGCGTTTAACCAAACGCTATAAAATTTAAGTCTGCTTAAACTCTCTTTCACAGAATAAACATATTATTGTAACATACCGCATCCTTTCTTTGCTGAAATTATTAGTTTTATGTGATAATTTGAGATATAATTAATTTTTAAAATCTAAAACAATTTGCTAGTTACCGGAGTCACGTTGATTGATGTATTCATCAGCTTGTTTTATGTTCTTGTAATTCTCTTGATTGCTTCTCTACTTCAGCCTAGCAGAGAGAAGAAATACGCTAAATTTTATTTCCCCTTCGTTTTTTCTAAGATATTCTTCGCAATACTATTTGTGCTCATTCATTCTTATTATTACAAAGGTGGAGATACCTTTTTGTACTTTTCGGGTGGAAATTTTTTCTACGAGCAATTTCTTGCAAACCCTTCCAATAGCCTGCAACTACTATTTTCCACCTTTGAATCTATTCAAAATATTGTAGCCACAAGTAACTACGGTTTCTTTTATGCACTTCGCTCAAGTGATGTATATTTCATGGCTAAAATAATTGGAGTATTAAACATTTTTACGGGTGGTAATTACCTAGCGTCTAGCATTGTGTTTACACTGATCAGTGCGATTGGAATTTGGCAAATGTTCAAGACCTTCTGCGAACTGTATCCGCCAATCTATAAATACCTTGCAATAGGCATCCTATTTTATCCATCACTTGGTATTTGGGGCTCTGGAATCTTAAAAGACCCCTTAACTTTTGCCGCTGTTGGCTTTCTTTTCAGGGGAGCATACAATATTGTCAAATTTCGAAAAATATTTCCATCTATATTTGCAATAACCTTGTCATTAGTGGCTTGCTCTATTTTAAAACCCTATATCTTATATACGTTTATTCCTATTCTATTGCTTTGGATACAAGGGGCTTTTGTTGGAAAGACCAAAAACGCGTTAATTAAAATACTTGTTACTCCTATTCTATTATTTGTATTTATAGCGGGTGGTTATCTAGCAATATCGCAAATTTCTTCTGGTGCAGGAAAATATTCGCTGGAAAACGTGCAATCGGTTGCAGAGGGATTTCAAAGTTGGCACACCTACTTAGCAGAAACGAGAGATCAATCTGGCTACTCCTTAGGGGAAGTGGAATTTACCCCACTTGGGGTATTGAGAAAAGCCCCTGAAGCATTTTTTGTAGCCTATTTTAGACCATTCATAATTGGAGACGTGAGAAATGTTGCAACCCTATTTGAAGCTCTTCAGGCGTTTATTTTACTTGTGCTAAGTGTTTTTGTGTTTATTAAAGTTGGTCTTTTCAAAAGTTTAAAATTAATTGTAACCAACCCAGATGTAAGAGCATTCATGCTTTTCGCGGTAATATTTGGAGTTACCGTTGGATTAACTTCCTATAATTTTGGAGCATTATCCCGATACAAGATTCCGGGTGTTCCATTCTACATTGCATCTATTTCAATTATATATTACCTGGGCTACCTGAAACCTAAAAAGGGATACCAATAGTAGAATATTAAAAGAACAGGTGTTAATAAAATTTAGGCATAAAAAAAACCTAATAATAAAATCGCTGCTACCTTTGTATCAATTAATAATTAAGAACGGAAATATTTTATAATACCTCACATTTTCGGAGTTATAATTCAAAAACAAATTTTATGAACGAGTATGGAAGAAAAGCTGCAAATGCTTCTATTTCT
>Ga0307934_1000787_pt1 | contig 22100 bp, 27 predicted proteins | sample OrgLakmetageno90_FD_201838 | JGI IMG/M metagenome (GOLD analysis project Ga0307934, IMG submission 201838) | Saline water microbial communities from Organic Lake, Antarctica - #90 | ecosystem: Environmental > Aquatic > Non-marine Saline and Alkaline > Saline | place: Antarctica: Organic Lake... | reverse complement strand
GGCGGCTTTGCTTTCTGTGGCGCCCTCTAATCGATTCGCTTGTGGCGCCATAGCCCCATCCGACATAGAATCCATTTCCATCATAGCGGGTTCTGACGTCAAAAAATCAACCTCCATACCACCACGCAGAAAGCGATTACTTCCCCCTTGCCGCTTTTGAAAACGCTCAATTTCCGTACCCAAGGCTGAACAAGAAGCGATTTTAGGCAACGCCGAACTAGACGCTTCATTCACCTCATTCCCCGTTGAAAGCCCCCACACCATTTGCGCCATTTCACCTCGGCTGACTTTTTGGGTAACGGCCTGCAAACTATCGGCGACCACTTTTTTATACTGCAAAGCCCTAATAAACTGTTGGTACCAAGCTTCCGTTGAATCCGTAATTTCAGTTTCAAGCGCGTTCACCTTCGCCACAATTTTACTGGCTTCGGCTAAATTTATATTTTCAGCCGGCCGAAACGTTCCATCCGGATACCCTTCTACAATTTCTTTGAGCGTAGCGTTACACACAACGTCGTAATACCAGGCGCTAGCTTCCACATCGCTATATGGCAGTGTGTCACATTCTCCACCCTTAATATCAGCCGCTTGCAACACAATTTTTAAAAACTCAGCTCGGTTAATTTCTTGATCAGGCTTAAACGTGCCGTCTTCATAGCCTTCAACAATCCCTTGCTCTACTAAAAATTGAACCGCCGTTGAAGCGGTGGTTCCACGTGCGTCTTGCAGTTGTGCCAGCACTGGGGCACTAAAAAAAGTCAGGCCGAGTGCTAGTGAAAGCCCATAAAAATTATTTCGATTCATGATTATAAAGAGGTAAATACATTAAGATTTACGCTTAGCCTAGCAAAGTTGTGACGATCGGGGAAATTATCCCGCTACCCGATACACTTCGTCTAAAGTGGTTTCCCCTAAAATTACTTTTTTTAAGCCATCACCAAACAGCGACGTTGAATCATTTTGTACCGTCGCCAGTTGCTTTAGCCCTTGCTCATTCATTTCTTTCGCAATAGCATCTCGCAATTCATCGGTAAACCAAAGCGTTTCACAAATTACCGTTTGCCCGTTGTAACCGGTGTGCGAACATTTTTCACAACCGTTGATTTTAGGGATTTCTAAAAAGATTCCCGTTTCCCCATTGTGTTGTCCTTTGGTTTTACCACTGGTTTTAATACCAGGATAACGAGCCTCTAGAGTTTTTAACAAACCACCCACTTTTGTGTGGTCTTTTAAATTCACCCACTCTTTTTGTTGGCAATCTGGGCAAACTCTTCGCACTAATCTCTGGGCAAAAACAGCGTTAATAGCCGAGGCAATATTAAAACTTTCTAACCCTAAATTTCGAAGCCGACTTACCGCCCCAAGCGCCGAGTTTGTATGCAGTGAGCTCAACACCACGTGCCCGGTTAAAGCCGCTTCGCTGGCCAATTTCGCGGTGGTTCCTTCTCGAATTTCCCCAATTAAAATAACATCAGGATCATGCCGGAGCAAAGCTTTCAAACCATTGGCAAAACTGTAATCAGAATTTTCGTCTACGGGCGATTGCGTCACCCCTTCTAAATGATATTCCACTGGATCTTCCAAACTGACTAATTTTTTTTCTGAACTATTAAGTTCTTTCAGCATCGCGTAAAGCGTCGTTGTTTTACCACTTCCGGTTGGCCCCGTTACCAATAACATTCCGCTTTTGCGACTTAAAGCCCTTCCGATCAAATTTTCGGTCAGACTATCAAATCCTAATTCTGAAAAACTTTTAAGCCCTTTTCGGCTATCAAGAACACGCATTACCACTGATTCTAGGGTTTCAGTTGGAAGCGTTGAAACCCGCAAATCTACGGTTCGATTATTCGCTACAAATCGAAGACTACCGTCTTGAGGGATGTGCGATACATTCGAACGCATCCCCGCTTCATATTTTATAAAGTTAACTAGCTTCAAAGCTCGTGCCATTTGCAACGTGGCAATATCGTGTAAAATTCCATCAATTCTAAATCGCAACACGGCTTGTGCTTGGTAAGGCTGAATATGAATATCAGACGCTTTGACTTTAAGCGCTGCAATTTGAATTTCGTTTAAAGATTCGGCGGCCGGTAGTTTTGATAGACCTTCTTCTAAATCACCAAAACTCAAAAATTGAGACTCGAAGTTTGATTCATTACTTTCTTTAAAATCATGTTTCAGTTCAATGGTTCGTTTTGTCAGCAGATCAGAGTTATAGAGCGATAGAATATGATTCAAACCACGATTTGAACACACCGCCCACGACACATTCATTCGTTGTTTCTCAAATTTTTCCTGTAATAACGCAAGCCCAGACGCCTTTGGATCGATCGCTGCCAGTTTTAATTGAAAGCCATTTCGGTAATAAGGCACTACTTTAAGCGACTCCGCTTGTTCTAGTGGTATTAAACTTAAAATATCAGGGTTAATCGGAAATTTTGCCAAATCAATGTACTCATAACCAAGATTGGCCGCATTTTGTTGTGCAGCTTTCTCTTCAAAGTCTTGGTTAATAATATCAACCGCAACGGTATCTTCGGTTTTAAGGGGCAAACTCATCAAATCATTATAGCAGAAATAAAGCTTTATATCAAAACGATTAAAGCCTACAAAAATTAGTTCACCCAAAACATTGAATTAGTTTTTTGATCATAATAATTTGCTTAACAGAACGTTAAAGCGGATAATGTAAAAAAAATAGAGCGAAGTTAATGAATCAAAATCAACATCAAACCACGGATAATAAAAAGTGGCCTAACTTAATTGCGGCGGCTTTTGTATTAATTTCAGTTGGAGCCGCCGCCTTTCTGGGGTGGCAAAGTTTTCAGCTCACACAGTCAGAACAAGAACTAAAATTGGCCATTGACAATCAAAAGGCGAGTTTAATAGTTTTAAAAGAACGTGAAAAAATTGGTGAAAAAATGAAAGCCGCTGAATTACTTAACAAAGCGAAGACCTACCGAAAAGATTGGTCTGTCGTTTTAAAAGATATCAACCAAGTGTTTCCTAAACGAGGGGAGATTAAATTCAACGGCGTCAGCGTTGACGCTTCAAACAGTGTTAGTGTTCAGGGTACGGCCGCTGATATCTCAAATGCGGCTCAATTTTTATCACTCGTAAAAAATAGCGATAAAATGAAGAATGCCTTTATCAGTGACATTCGTCCTGCTAGCAGTGGCGATAACGGCCCGATAAATTATAACTTCAGTGCTACTTTTGACTACGACCCAAATACTCAAACTAAAGCCTTAACGACCGACGAATCATGAAAAAAATATGGATTTACGCGCTTCTCCTTTTAATACCGCTCTATGGCTTTTGGATTGTACCCCAAAATAAAGCCGTCAAAGCCCAGCAAGAAGATATTGCCGTATTACAAGCTGAAACGGAAGACTATAAAGTCAAAATCAAACAACTATCTGATTTAAGTAAGTTGCTTGAAAACCCCGTCTACGATGGCGTTTTAGAAAGAATCCCGACGACACTCGAACAAGGGATGGTTATTTTGATTTTACAAAGAATAACCGAAAGCACTGGCTTTGTATTTGAAAGCCTTTCTTTCAGCCGGGGGCAAAATGCCACGCTGGAAACCAGCACGATGAACGTAAACTTTTCAATTCGTGGACGTGAAGATAAATTTGTGAATTTTTTAGAAGCCATTGAAAAAAGCCCTCGCTTTATGGGCATGGAAAGCTTTGCTTACAGTGTTCAGACCGTAAACGGAATTGATATTATCAATATGTCAGTCCCACTTTACACCTTTGCTCAATCTAACGAGAACTAATGTCTAGTGGTAACCTTCAACCAACCCCTACAGCTAAAACGGTCTACAAGCCGTTAGAATTAATGAAAAACCCTAAACAAAGGGAGGTTATTTATGGTCTAACCGACCGTCGCACTGACCATTATTTAATTAAAATAAATGATTGGTTACTCGACCATCAGCCGTTCAACCTCAAAGAAAAGGCGCGTTTTTTTCACTCTTTAAAATTATTGGTTAACTCAGGCGTTCAATTTACTCGAGCTCTAGAAATGCTCGCCGACAGAACCCAACACGTTCGCTTTTCGCGGATTTTAAAAACCGTAGCCTATGATATGCAGCAAAATGGTCTGTCTTTCTCGGGGGCCATTCAAAAACATCCGACTATTTTTTCCGCTTCAGAAGTAAAAATGGTTTATTCTGGTGAACTAACCGGTAAAATTAACGCCACCTTAGAGGCCATTGCCACTCAGTTACAAAAAAATATTGAACTCGAAATGCGAGTAAAATCGGCTTTGATGTACCCCGCAACCGTTGTAGCCGCCATATTTTTGGCTGGCGCCGCCGTTATGTTTTTTATAGTCCCAAAACTAACGTCGCTCTTTGCCGAGCTTGGTGGCCAGTTACCACTTAGTACTCGAATTCTTATGGGAATGTCAGAGGCGCTCGTAAACTACTGGTGGCTTATTCTTTTCTTTCTGGTAGCCAGCGTGACTTGGTTTTTACAGTGGAAAAATTCTGAAGAAGGAAAGCGGTCTTGGCACCGATTCATTCTTAATTTTGCGCCCACAAAGGCCTTAGTGAGTAATATTCAAGTCACCAAAATTAGTCTTAATTTTGCCACGTTACTGTCCGCAGGAATTCCACTGAGCAAAGCCCTTAGAGTATTAGGAGAAATTGTGCCAAACCGGATTGTGAGTGATGACTTGTTTAATATTGAAGTTAAAGTACGAAACGGAGCCCCTTTACATCAATCATTTTTAGAAGCCGAAAATATTGATTCTGTGGTTGGAGAAATCTTAGAAGTCGGTGAAAAAACAGGTCATATGGCGGAAGTTTTACAGAAACTAGGCGATCAATACGACTTAGAAGTAGAAGCTCAACTCAAAAATCTATCAACTATTATTGAACCAATTATTATTCTGTTTGTGGGTATTGCCGTGGCGTTCTTAATCTTCGCGGTACTTATGCCTATCTTGAATTTACAAGATTTATTTGCGGCTACCGCCTAACCTTATGATGAAAGCACGTGTCTCGGCTTTCACGCTCATTGAACTGCTCGTAGTAATAGTAATTATTGGTATTATGGCCGCTATGATTGCGCCAGATTATTTAAAGTTTCGGCAACAAATAGATTTAAAAAACAGCACCAGTTTATTGCAGTCTGGTTTTAAAGAAGCCTTTTCGCAGGCACGTTCCCGCTCTAAACACTATATTTTAAAAAAAGATGCAGGTGACGCGGATCATTATTTAGTTTTTGAGTGTGATGACTATTTATGTACCACCAGAACCGCTGTTCCTAACAGCCAAGGATCGGGGTTAGAACATAAACTGGAAGGCAATACTTTAGTTATGGGAGCGGCATTTGAGATTAAGTTTTTTGCGCCCCATGGGGATATGGAAATCATTGACCCCGCTGGTACAACCCCTTTAACCATAGAGCTGGATAACAAAGGGCTTACAACGGCTTTACACGTTTACGAAAAATCGGGCTTAGTAACCACCGACACACCATGATGAGAGTCAAACGTGGTTTCACGCTTATAGAATCACTGATTGTGATGTTTATTTTAGCCAGCAGCATGACTGCCGCGCTTTATTTACTAACCACGGTCGTTTTTAGCACGCAGCAAAACCTTAAGCGAACGAAAGCCGTGTACATGGCGCAAGAGTGTACCGAATTAGCCCGAAACTTGCGCGATACCGCCTGGATTAATTACCGACCATGGGACTGTGCCTTTGGAAGCGTAAATGATGAGTTCGTGCTTTCACCGTTAAACACGGGTACGGTAAACATAGCCAGTTGTAACAACATGCCTGGGGCTATAAAACAAGAAGTCGCAGACACCAATAACATTGTGATATGGCAAGAAGGTAGTACTTTGACGCATTTCCCAACGGGCGGTACCGCGATTGACACAGGCTACACTAGAACGCTCAAACACGTTGACCCCGATAGTAATTCTGACACGCTCGATTTAGAGTGTACCGTAGAGTGGCAATTTAACGGGCGCGATGAAAGCATTACCACGCCACAAACGCTTACTAACTGGCGTAAAAATTAAGATGTTAAATATTAAATCGCTTTGCCAACCGCCTATTTGGAAACTTAATTCCAAAGGTCCAAAAGTAAGTGGATTTACGCTCATTGAACTTCTCGTGGCCATTGTGATAATTGGGATCATGCTGACCCTCGTGCTGGGCAGCTACTGGACGTTTTTACAAACCCAGCAAAAAATGGCGATGAGCCGAGAACTGCAGAGCGAAGTGCGTTTTGCCTTCAACCGTTTTACCGACAAAGTAAGATCAAGCACCATTGATTATAGCAGTTATGCTCCGGGGCAACCGTGCGCGATTACGGGTTCAAATTTATGTTTAGTTAGTTTAGACGGTACTAAACACTTGTTTGCCTACGATAGCACAGACCAAGTGTTAAACATGGCCGTCGTACCAGCCACAGCGGCTGCTTCTGATCCCATTTTATTTGAACCATTACTTTCCCCAGATAAATTCGTAGTCACTGGGCAAAACTTTGATTTCTCTCCCACGCTCGATCCAAGCATTCTTGCTAACCCTCAACTACAACCTAAGGTTACTTTTTACCTCGAAGTAAGTCCTCGTAGCGGATTGTATCAAGACTTAGTCATAGAAAGCCAAACCACCATTTCATCACGTCAGTACTAAATGAAATACTTATCAAGCTTTCATTCTACCGCAAAAATTCAGGTTAAAACTGAGGGTTCAGCGCTTTTGATTAGCATCATGCTGTCGGCTTTGATGATTACCGTAGGGATTATGTCCGCGCGACTCGCTGTGCGAGAAGTTGAAATGTCAGCCGATTTATACTTATCAGAAAAAGCCTACCTCAGTGCTGAATCGGGCGTGGAAAAATCTTTATACCGTTTAAAATCTGACCCGCTAGCGCATGTACAACCATCCCTTACTGATGGAGACATCAATGATTTAGAAGACGATTTCACAGAAGTCTCTATCCGAAACTTAATTGAAACCCCTGATACTTTTACCAACGATAGCTTTGAATTCACTTTACCCCCGCTACAAAGTCAGCGATTTAGATTTCAAAAAGACAATGAACCAGGCATCTCAACTACCCCAGAACAGATAAGTGCTGCCCCTCCACTTAAAGTAGACACTACCGGCGATTTTTACTGGCGCTTCTTATGTGAAGACAATAACACTGGGGCAACGGTCGCCTTGCAGGCACAGGCGACGGGCACGATTAACAACTTGCTTACCACCAATGGAGTAGATGACAATGGAAATACTTTCAACTTTAACTCTTGGAGCACCGTAAATAAAAATAGTTGTTTTATTTCAATACAAAATCTAGCTAGTGATGAACGGGTTTATACTTTCTCTGGCACGACTATGGCCCCACATGCGGCGCACATTCATGCCATCGGCACGCATCAAGGTCGAGAAAAACACATTCGTTTTGATTACGCCCAAAAAAGCTTGGGCTCACTCTTCGACTTTAGTTTCCTGCATAGTGAAGGGGGCTTGTAGTTAAGCCATAACTACATTACCGCTTTCATATTTAACGTCTGCTTGTTGCACGGCTTTTTTGGTTTGCGAATAAGGTCGGTCGTAAATAATCCCTTCGGTAATTAAGCTGGCGGGTGCGTCACATAACAATTCATCACCGTACGTTACCCGATACTGACCATCACCGCGCACCGTACCTACTTTAGAAGCGCCCGCATGAGCCGCCACTTTACCCAACTCCCATTTAGTCTCAAAGTGGTCAATAATACGCTTAGTTTGTGATGGATGACACGCAAAACAAAACCGCTCTTGGGTTTCAGAACACGCAATCACGTGGGGCAAAAAGCCTTCTTTCGCCACGTGTAAGTCATCTAATTTAACATCCGCTCCGTAGCCACCGCCTTCACAAAGCTCAACCGTGGCACATAAAACTCCACCCGCCCCTAAATCTTTACAGGCTATCTTATGCAGCTCATTGGTTTCTTTTAAACTCTCAATTAAATCCATGATCGAAGCCACCAAATGACGTTCTAAAAACGGATTGGGTTCTTGTACGGCCGCTTTCTTAAATTCTAAATCGTCGTCTTCACTAAAACCTTCAGAAGAAAAGCTCGCCCCCCCAAACCCAGAGTTATCGGTGGGTTTACCGACAATAATAAGTTCCCAGTTTTCTTCAGCGGCTTCTTTAGGTACATACGAATGAATCAAGTCCGAGGCTCGTAATGAACCTAAAGCCGTTACATTCACTAAACAGTTACCGTTAAAGGCGTCGTCAAACCAAACATCACCCCCAACATTCGGCACCCCCAGTGGGTTTCCATAGCCCGCGATTCCCGCGACTACCCCTTGCGCAATATTACGCTGTTCTGGGTCGGTCGTATTACCCAGTCTTAACGAATCTAATACGCCAACCGGGCGTGCTCCCATACATAAAATATCTCGTACAATCCCCCCAATTCCAGTCGCCGCTCCTTCGTAAGGCACAATTCGACTCGGACTGTTATGCGATTCATGTCCAACGGCTATACAGTATCGTTCGTTGTTATGTTCAAAAACTCTTAGCACCCCCGCATCTTCGGCTGGGCCAAGTTCTACCGTTGGGCCTTTAGTCGGAAACCCCATTAAGTGTGGTCGAGAACTTTTATAACTACAGTGCTCTGATAGCTGAATTCCAAAAATTGTCGCTTCGGCTAAAGTCATCGGTCGTCCCAATTTTGTTTGCAGGTTCTGCGCCTCATCCAGCTTTAAAGCGATACGATGTTCTTTTAGTAAGGCTTCTGCTTGATCGGAAAAAAAGTCGAGTTTTAAAGTCATCAATATTTTATTACATAGAGAGTATAAAAATTTAAGCGCCGCTGTCATTAATTCATGGTCCTAAATTAAAAACTAGCAACTAGCAATTTGATTACAAATATTATAAAAATAAAACATTAATGGATGAATTAAACAAACGTGCTGAAACGCTAAGAAAAGATTTAGCCGAATTAAAAAACAAACTGATCCTATCAGAGTGCAATCGACTGGGAATAACTTCAGAGCAATGGCAAGCGGTGTTAGGTCTGAACGAGCTTTTCGAAAATCATTCTGGGTTTTTTAGCGCTGATGATTTAGTAAAAACGGCTCCTCAATGTCATAAAACACTTGAAACAGCTTCTTTAGCTTTAAAATCAAAAGAGCTAACCAATCAGGCTTTGCCAATAATGAAAAATTTTTCAATCAGGCTCTATTCATTTGAACGGCGAGTAATGTGCGCTGACGCTACCGCGATAAGACATGAGCAGCAGGATTCATACGTGGCTTCTGCTGCACTATTTTCACTAAAAACTAACACTCAAGCATGGCTTGCTAAAGCAAACTTACAGGCGGCTCACTCTTAGGGTCTACATTTTCAGACCCAACGTCCAAATTAGAAACTTTTTCAATTTGGTTCTGCAGTTTATCATTTTCTGTTTGCACCGAAGTAATTTGGCTTGAGGCTCTGCCTAAATGCGTTGCCGTTAAGCGCACGGCTTCATCTAGTTTTTTGGCCTGAGTTTTAACACCGCCCAATTGAGATAAAGCCTCTTGCGCTTGTTTAGCAAATTGCTGGCTTTGATACGCGCTTAAAATCACCTGCAAAACGTATACCAAAGTATTGGGCCCGGTGAGTAAAACTTTTTTGGCGCGTGAGTATTCATAAATTTCACGTGATCGGATAGCCGCCTCATAATAAATACTTTCACTCGGCAAAAACATAACCGCAAAGTCTAAAGTGTTTAACTCTGGCTTGATATACTTCGCTACCTCATTTATTCGGGCTTTTAAGGCCCGCTGAAACTCTTTTTGGGCCAAAGCCGAATGTTCCTTCGTTTCAGCGTTTACTATCATCTCAAAGGCCGGTAGTGGGAATTTAGCATCAATCGGAATAATTCCGTTCTGAGTTTTAACCACCGCATCAACCGTAGCGCCAGTACCCAAAGTAAACTGACGTTCCCATAGTTGCTGGGGAAACACCGAACTTAAAATTTCCTCTAACCCTTCTTCTCCCATCGAGCCTCTCCCTTTAGGAGCTCTTAATATTTTATCGAGATTTTCTATTTTTGAACCAATCTCCCCCATCTTTCCGAGTTCCTTCTGCAGGCCGCCAATCACATTTGATGATTTATCAAGTCGCTCGTTTAGTTGTTTCGAACTTTCGGTTAGCTTCGTATCTACGGTTTTGTTAACTCTAAAAAACTCTTCTCTTAAATGTTTTGAGTTTTCACGCAGTTCATTCTTTAAACTTTCCTGCTGACGGTAACGATCTTCTTTGTCTTGCTGCATTGATGCCAGCAACTGTTGAAGCTCGGCTGAATCATTTAAACCGTGCATTTGTTGCCACAAAAAATACCCCACTGCCATCAAACCAAGCAGTACTAAACTTAAACCAATAACCAGAAAAGTTTCTATACCCATAGTGCCTTTATAATAGTTTAATTTAAGAGCCATCTTAAATTTAACTTACAAAAAAACCGCCATGAAGCGGCTTTTAATATAATTTGTAGATTGGGAATTAACGTTTAGACCACTGTGGTGAACGACGCGCACCTCGTAGACCTGGTTTTTTACGCTCTTTAACACGTGAATCTCGAGTCATAAATCCGTCAGACTTAAGTTGTTCACGTAACGTTGCATCTTTTTTCACAAAGGCTCGAGAGATACCTAAACGGATCGCTTCAGCTTGAGCTTTTTTTCCACCACCACGAGTGATGATTTCAATATCAACATCTTTTTTTGCGCTCAGCGTTTCAAGTGGTTGGTTAACCGTGAACACCATGTGCTCATCGTCAGCCCACTCACGAAGCTTTTCACCGTTAACTGTAAGCTCTCCTTGCCCTTCTGGGTAAAGACGAACCGTCGCTACAGCGTTTTTTCGTTTTCCGTTTGCGTAAAAGTATGCACCTTTGGCCATTATAAGTAAGTTTAAATATTAGTCGGAAGAGGTTGTGGCTTTTGAGCCGTGTGAGGATTTTCTGCACCACCCGTCACTAAGTGTAAACGTCGAAGCATGTGCTTTCGAAGTTTGTTTTTAGGAAGCATTCCACCAACCGCTTGTTCTAAAATTCGTTCTGGTGTTTTAGAACGAACGTCACCAAGCGCTTGCACCTTAAGATTCCCAAGGTAACCCGAATGTCGGTAGTATAATTTTCGGTTTTCTTTATCACCGGTAACACCAACTTTATCAGCGTTTAAAACCACTACGTGATCACCACCATCTACATGAGGTGTAAAGTCTACTCGGTGTTTTCCTCGTAGAACTACAGAGATATCCGTAGCGATTTGACCTAAAGTTTTACCTTCAGCATCAATGATGAACCAAGATCGGTCACCATCTTTCACGTTTTGTCGTAGAGTCGTTTTTTGTATAGTGGCCATATTAATCTTGAATAAGTTCTACTTGAATAAGCATTGCGTTGTCTCCGGCTCGGAAACCAAGTTTAGTACATCGAGTGAAACCAGATGTTTTGCTACTTTTAGTAGCGTAAGCTAAAGCGTTCTTAGACGCTTTTTCAGTAAAGATAACTTGTTTTAAATCACGAATCGCATTGTGCGCTTCTGGCCGTCCTTTGATTTTAGAAATCAATTTCTCAGCTTCACGAGCGGCCGCTTTCGCTTTAGCCTCGGTTGTTTTAATCGTCCCGTGCTCAAATAAATTTGTTAGCAAGTTACGCACTAGCGCTTTCCGCTGGTCAACCGGTCGGTTTAGAATCGCTTTCGTATTTCTGTGTCTCATGATTTAAATAGGTATTTCTGAATTGATTATTCGGCGGCGTTAGCGGCTGGCATTCCAGCACCTGGAGTATAACCTCGCTCTCGAAGCACTTCTTCCAGTTCTGTTTTAGCTTTCTGACCAAATCCTCGTAGTTGAGTCAATTGGCTCATTGGAGTTTTTAGAAGTTCTTCAACCGAAGTGATTCCTCCGTTAACGAGTGCGTTAAGCGTACGTTGAGAGAAACCAAGGATGTCGATTGGAGTGAAAGACTCTTCAGCTGCGGCAGCAGTGGCTTGTCGTTCCGCATCTTCTTTCGCTTTGATAGCCGAGAAGCTCGTCGTAAAGTCTTCATCCGTGTAAGCGTCGCTTTCATTGAAGAGACCAAAGTAACTTTGTAAAATTTCGGCTGACAATTTAATAGCGTTATCCGCTTCTAAACTTCCGTCAGTTTCAACTTCAAGCGTCAAAGTGTTTAGATCTGTTTGATCTCCAACCCGAGCGGGGCTCACTTCGTACTTAGCTTTTTTAATCGGTGAGAAGTTGGCGTCAACCAAAATAAATTCTGGATCTTCTTCCGCCGCGTTTTCTTCATTTGAAATAATTCGGTAACCAACCCCTTTTTCGATTCGAAGTTGGATTTTCTTTTTACCATCTGCACCGTCGCAGTGACAAATTACTTGTGAAGGGTCTAAAATTTCAATATCACTTGATACTTTAAGATCTTTGGCGGTAATAGTGCCCGATTTAACCAAAGCTACTTCAATTACTTCAGGATCTTTAGAATGTTTTTTTAGTCGTAGCTCTCGTACGTTAAGTACTAAGTCTAAAACAGATTCGTGGACACCAGGAATGGTTGTGTATTCATGCGTAATACCAGTAATTTTAACCGCTGTAACGGCTGTTCCAGGCAAGCTAGAAAGAATAGTTCGTCGGAGTGCATTACCAATCGTCATTCCAAAACCAGAAGGTAGAGGGGCAATAGTTAAAACCGCTTTGGTTTTACTTTCGCTCTCAATTTTTAGCTTGGGAACACCGATCGCTTCATGGAGAATATGCATATTGAAGGGGAGTTTAAAAAAGAATTTAGGTTTGTTTTTATCGAGAGTAGAACTCTACGATTGGTTGTGTATTAATAAGGGCCTCAAAATGAATTTGTTCAGGCACGGCCACGATTTCAATAGAAAGCTTTTTTCCATCAATTGTCATCCAACTTGGAGCGTCAAAGTTTTCACCTTGTTCTTCTGCGTTGTTCTTAAAGACTGGAGAATTCTTCTTGCTATCACGAACCGTAATAACGTCACCGGTTTTAACAACCATTGATGGCACGTCTACTCGACGTCCGTTAAGCATAAATAAACCGTGTGATACAAATTGACGGGCTTGCATCCGTGTCATGGCTAAACCAGAACGGTAAACCGCGTTATCAAGTCGAGATTCTAAAAGTTCAAGCAATTTCTCACCCGTAACCGCTTTAGAGTTACTCGCTTTTTGAAAGTAATTACGAAACTGCTTTTCTGATAAACCAAACATTCGTTTAGCTTTTTGTTTTTCTCGTAGTTGCTTAGCGTACTCCGTCATTTTACCTTGACGTTTTCCACCGTGCATCCCAGGAATATTTGGGCTTTTACTCAGAATTTTTTGGTACTTTGGTGAACCAAATAAGTTCACTCCTTCCCGTCGGCATAATCTCGCTTTGGCTCCTGTATATCGCATAAGTAATTGTTTTAGTAGAGTTTGTAACTTGTATAAATTAAGTTCTTCGCTGACGACTTGGTCGACAACCGCCATGTGGCACTCGTGTTCTATCGGTGATAGACATAACATCTAAACCTCCATTCATTAGACCTCGAACCGTTTGGTCTCGTCCTGGGCCCACTCCTTTGATAACTACGTCAACGGTTTGCATTCCGAAAGCTTGCGCTTTCTCGGCCACCGCTTCTGCAGAAATTTGACCAGCGTAGGGTGTAGACTGACGCGCTCCTTTAAAGCCATTAGCTCCCGGAGAACTCCATGCCAGAACGTTACCGTCTGGATCTGTAAGAGTTACAATCGTGTTGTTGTACAAAGCTCGGATATAAACTTTCCCAGCTTCAAATGTTTTTCGGATTCGTTTTTTTGTAACGGCCATTAAATTAAAGGAGGACTAGATTATTTAGTAACTTTTTTCTTACCAGCGATCGCCACTTTCTTACCACGTTTAGTTCGTGAGTTAGTTTTAGTACGCTGACCACGCACTGGCAATTTACGTCGGTGACGGAAACCACGGTAAGAACCAATATCTTGTAAACGTTTAACGTTCAATTGAATTTCTCGTTTCAAATCAGACTCAAGAATGTAACCAAGATCTTGAAGCGTCTTTCGAAGCTTCTCCTCTTGATCCGTTGTTAAATCTTTAACTCGAATACTTGGATCAATTTTAGCTTTCTCGCAAATAATTGCTGAACGCTTTGGACCTACACCAGCAATATAAGTAAGGCTAATAATAAGTCTTTTTTCCGATGGAACCTGTACACCTGCTATACGCATTTAATTAATAGAGATTAATATTTTTTATTCTTCTTTTTCGCTAAACCCCCTTGTCGGGCTTTAGCACGTGGATTTTTTTTATTTACAATAAATTTTACACCACGACGAGTAACCACTCGGCTACCAGCCATTTTCTTCAAAGATTTCAGGGAATTTACAACTTTCATATTATCTTAAACGGTAAGTAATTCTTCCAATTTCAAGGTTGTAGGGTGTCATACTAAGACGAACTTTATCGCCTGGCACTATTTTAATCGAGTGCATTCTAATTTTACCCGACATTTCACCTGTGACTCTATGCCCTTCAAAGCCTTCGGTCGTAAGTTCAACGAGGAACTTAGAACCAGGTAGGGACTCTTTTACCTTCCCCTCAACTTCGATATTTTCTTCCTTAGACATATAGTTCACAAAACTTCAAAAAAGCCGCGCGATAGTAACACCGGGCAGAGCACTGTCAACCTCTTTTCAACTGTTTTGTGAAGTCGAGAGCAAAAAGCGGTCTGTCATTGCGAGACAAAAGCAAATTCATACATATCACGAAGCAATCTACTTCAAACTAATTTGTCATTCCTGTGCAGACAGGAATCCAGTTCTCTGCTAAACTTTATTTAATGAAGAAAAAAATCATCTGGCTGTTGTTGATACTATTAATAGGAGTCAGTGCATGTGGCGGTTATTGGTTCGCCAATCAAAATAAAACAGCTGAGCCGGCTCAAGCCAGCCTAAGCACAAACAAAAGTGTGCAAGAAAACCTTTCCGATCTCCCAAAGTTTTGTGCGGATAAAGAAATTTCTAATTCCGGTTGTAACGGGCAAACTCAAATCACAACCGATCAAGGGAACACTTACAGCTTAGTAGAAATTGGAAAACAGTGTTGGTTTGCTGATAACTCAAAAGAAATCCCAACCACTGATAAAGGTTGGTATGGCTTTTATGACAATGCCAAAGAAGAAGCCTCGCCCGGAGAAGGACTACTTTATACGTGGGACGCCGCTATGAATAGTAAAGCTGAAGAACGAGCACAAGGCGTTTGCCCGACTGGGTGGCATGTGCCGAGTGAGTGTGAGTTTACATTAGCATTTGAAAGCAACACTAATGCTGAAGAAAAACTTTCAAGAACAATCTCAGTCTCTGCCTATAACCATAAGAGGAATTTAGCAATGGAAAAAGAAACAAACAACAAGCTGTGGACATCAAGCCAGCTTCCTTCTGACTGGAAAATTTTTGTTTCACCAAACTACGGTACCGTTACAAGCTCTAAATTTTTTCCAAATGGATCACAATACAATGCTTTGTCTTTAAAGTGTCTCAAAAATTAAACACCCTAGTGGAGGCAGGGGGAATCGAACCCACTGTCATTCCGAACTTGATTTGAGATCCATTACTTACCAACATCAATATTAGGCGTGGATTCCTGCCTACCACCCAGGTGATCACTCTCTTGAGCAAAGCTCAATTCTCCTAGACGCAGGAACGACAGACACGTGGGATTTTTTAAAATTCTCTCATTCTGAATTCTAATTTCTGGAGTCTTCTTTTATAGTTCGACTCCATGATAGATAACGCTCATTTACTCGAAGGCCTGAACCCACCACAGCTTGAGGCCGTACAAACCTTGAGTGGTCCTTTACTGGTGCTCGCCGGTGCCGGGAGTGGAAAAACAAAGGTCTTAACGGCTCGAATAGCCAACTTAATGGCCCACGGTACACCTGCCGATAACATCTTAGCGGTTACCTTTACTAATAAAGCCGCCAAAGAAATGCAGGCTCGAGTAGAAAAACTTATTCCCAGAGGAAGAGCGCCCAGTATTGGAACCTTTCATTCTATAGGGGTTCGGATTTTAAGAAAAGACATCGAGCACTTAGGACAAGGTTACACCCGCAGCTTTGTGATTTTTGACAGCGATGATTGCTTGAACTTACTAAAGATGAGTATGCGCGAACGCCACTATGATATTAAAGAGTTCAAACCAAAGGCGATTTTGAGTCACTTTAGCGCGATTAAAAGTTCTCTTTGTAGCCCGCAAGAACACTTTGAAACGGTTGGCATGGGCAGCAATAAATTTACTGATGTGGTTTCGGAACTCTTTCCCGTACATCAGCGTAAACTTGTCGAGCACAACGCTTTAGATTTTGATGACCTACTTATAAAGGTAGTCCGACTGTGGGAAGACGAAGAGAATAATACCCTTAAATATTACCAACAACGGTGGCCACACGTGCTCGTAGACGAGTATCAAGATACCAACTTTGCGCAGTACCGCTTGATTCGTTTACTGTGTGATGAAAATCAAAATTTATGTGTGGTAGGAGATGATCATCAATCTATTTACTCTTTTCGAGGGGCTGATTACCGCAATATTTTAGATTTTGAGCGAGACTTTCCCGACGCTAAAACGGTTAAGCTAGAACAAAACTACCGTTCGAGTGCTAACATACTTAACAATGCCAATAAGCTGATTGGCCATAATCAAACCGGGCACGCTAAAAACCTGTGGACGGAGCAAGACCCAGGGGAACCGTTAATGGTGTATGGGGTCTTTGATGAACGAGAAGAGGGCCGCTTTGTAGGAGATACCATTAAAAAATTAGTCGACAGTGGTGACTACGGCCCCCAAGATATGGCGATTTTGTACCGAATGAATGCCCAGTCACGGGCGATAGAGGAGGCGTTGATGCGACACCAAATCCCCTACCAAATTGTGGGTGGCACCCGATTTTTCGATCGAAGAGAGATTAAGGATATTATGGCCTACTTACGTCTCATCTTCAATCCACGGGATGATTTAGCCTTTTTGCGGATCGTTAATGTGCCATCACGTAAACTGGGCGCCGCCACCACCGAAGTGATCAAAAAATACGCGCGCGAATACAACTTGCCCCTGTTTGATATTTTAGAAGAAGTACAAGGCTTAGAAGAACTACCCCAAGCCAAACGAACGGTGTTAAAAGAATTTCACCAAACCATCTGCAAATTAAGAGCGGCCAAAGACACGCGTCTTATTTCACTCTTACTAGAAGACTTAATTGAAGGGACTCAATTTTTGAAATGGCTCGATGATGGCACCATGGAAGGCGAGTCGCGCCAACAGAATGTGAAAGAGTTGTTCTCGGTCGCTGGTCGATATGATACCGCGGAAGATCCACTAGCGGCTTTCTTAGAAGGCGTGGCTTTAATTTCTGACCTAGACAACGTTGATGACGGCCAGGCTTCGGTGACACTGATGACGGTACATGCCTCTAAAGGACTCGAATTCCCCGTGGTCTTTTTACCCGGTTGGGAGGAAGGCATTTTCCCAGGGAGTAGCAGCCAGTTTAGCAATGAACAACTAGAAGAAGAACGAAGGCTAGGCTACGTGGCCATTACTCGGGCGGAGCAGCGCTGTTATATTACGTACGCCCGCCAAAGGCTTTTATTTGGCCGCACTGAGTACGCCGCCCCTTCTAAGTTTTTAAGCGAACTCGATGAGGAATGTAGTGAACACAACGCGTACGTGGGTGATAGTGGCAGTCGATTTGTCAGCCAGAGAAGTAATAAACCTAACTTCTCACACTCATTACTGCATCCAACCCCGGGCGGTAATAACGTGGATGACAGCAATACGCTGCGCGGTCAGCCAATAGGCAGAGTTCCTGGCAGCCGCAAAGAAGCTTTATTTGGCATTGCCGAAAACGAAACCGAATTTAAAACGGGTGATACCATTAAACACGCCGAATGGGGCGAAGGCACTATTATACTGATTGCTGGTGATGTTATCTCGGCGGCCTTTAAAGGTATGGGTATCAAAAAAATTGTGGCGAGTGTGGCCCCAATTGAAAAGATTGAACGCTAAGCCTTTTTAAAAGTGGCTTTTAACTTACGCCCAAAGTACTGACCTGCCCCCAGAGCATTTTGACCCCGTAGGCGCAGTGATAATAATCCACTCTCGTTTTCTAGTTCCACCGCTTCATCCAACTTAAAACCGGCCCCTGATAGTAGGGCTAGCATCAACCTTAAATCATCCTCATCATTAATAAGGGTTAATTTTCCACCAGTTTTTAACCGAGTCTTTACTAATTCAAACCAGTCTTTTAAAACCTCATCGTCGTCAATATTGTTAAAAAAGTCAGACGCATAAACGTCAGTAAAATCACTATCAGAAATTAAGGCGTCGTATGCATCTCCTTCTATTAAACGCGACTCCACTGCCAAATCTCTCTCTACTCGCGGCAGTCGTAAATCTTTTGCAGTAGCTACTATATCCGCTCTAGAAAGCGCCAGACCTAAATTTTCAGCAAACACGGGGCTTTCGAGGCTAGATGCCAAAACTTGGGCGTGCAAGATTTTGGTAGCCTCTAATTGATCTGTGATTTCTGGTGGATAAAAGCGGTAATTTGAAAAATCTGAGTTAGGGGCTGCTGGGTTGATATGTGCAATTCTTAAATTTGCCTCAGAGGTTAATAAGTCTGGATTCAAAGAAGATAAATCTAAATCAATACCCACAGCCTTAATACCTTTCTTTACTAATTCTGGCATTAAGCCGTAATCTGCGCCGCAACCAATCTCAATTACATCGGCCTGTGCAATATCTCGCTCCGCATTACATAGCTTTTTCATTAAAGCTCTTTTGTAATGTTTTTAATTAATAGTCAATATTTGTGTTACATTATTCATGCCTTCCCTGCACGATCATCAAGTCTCTTTTCTTTCCTTCGCGCTCTGGAGAAGCACTCGGTAAAAGTCTTTCAATAATAGCCTCTTTTCGACACGGATCACTAATGCCAAACATATGAATACGATCATTAAGGGTTGGAGCATACAAATGCAACGTTCCAAAATTAAATATTCGACCAAATATTCCCTGCCTTACACTTATCGATTCAATATTTTTAAGAGCAAAGAACCTTTGGCGTCGAAGAAAAACACCACGACTTGTAAAAACTTTGTCAGGTCGCACTAAATAAAAATGATTATGCCAGCGCATCACTGCATAAAACAGCAAAATCATTTCGAGCACGTTAAACCACAAAAAAACCTGCATTTTAAACCAAGGATCCAAATCTTCAAATCCTAGCAAAAAAAGAATAAAACCAACAAAAAAAACTAAATGCACCGTTACCATCCGAAGCCCCAACAAGAATTTAGCTTGCCGAATCATCATTCTTTTTTCCAAAGTGACACCGTTGAAAAACAGGCTCATACGAATATAGGTGTCAAAAGTAACTCTATTTGTATCACAAACAGAGCTACATTCAAAATTTAGTATTTATTGACCCTACTTACTCCACATTTTTTCATCGTACTCTTCAATCACACGATGGGTGTTAAAGTGTCCCGCTAGTGTCATCGCTTGGCTCACGTTCTCTAACCATTCGTCTGGTCGCTGGGTAAAAGTATCAACCGCTTTTTCTAAGCAATCGTACAACTCATTAGCGTGAATATCGTCGCGTTCATCATCGCTCCAATTAGGGTCTGTATCCGCTCCAAAACCCCAACCGGCTCGCTTTTTTCGTTTCAAGCCCTCAATCCACCAACCATCTAAAACCGATAAGTTTAAAGCCCCATTCAAAGCCGCTTTCATGCCACTGGTTCCACTGGCTTCACGAGGTGGAATCGGATTATTCAACCATATATTGGCACCACTGACTAGCTTATCGGCAATATCAATGTTGTAATCTGGAATCACCGCAATTTTAATGCTGCCTCTTAATTCTTTGGCAAAGTTACGGAGCGACTCTTTTTTGTTCGTACAAAAATAATCGTCTGGATGACAGTGACCCGCAAATACAATCTGAATTTTTTTATGACCAATTTTTTTCAGTCTTTCTAAATCTCGAAATAATAATAATGGTCGTTTATAAGGCACAAATCGACGGGCAAATACAATCGTCAAACGATCCATTTCTAGTAAATCAGATTTTTTCAAATCATCCTCAAAATGAAAGAAGTTGGGATTATCATTTACCCAACTCAGCAAACGCTCTTTATTATCGTAGCGCATTTCTTGAATCGCTTTGACCGGAATTTTAGTCGCCGCGTCATTTAATACACTTGGGTCTTTCCGCCACTTTGGTAAATGTTTATCTAGGCACTTAGCCGTAGCTGGTGCTGCCCATCGGGTTAAATGAACCCCATTGGTAATACCTTCAAAGCTATGCCCCGGAAACATATCAAAACAAACTAATTGATGTTTTTTCGAAACGCCATTGGTTCTACCGCTTAGGTTAAGTGCTAAGTCCGTCATGCTCAGCTGATTTTCGGTCGCCAGCTGTTTAATATGCAACGGCAATTGATCACCCAATACTTGATACGCTAAATCGTAGTCAAACTTGTCGTGTCCGGCTGGCACGGGCGTATGCGTCGTAAAGCGGGTAATACTTTTAACCGCCTCATCATCCCAATTATTTTGTTTTAAAATCTCTAAAGTCGAGAAAGCCGCATGCCCCTCATTAAGGTGGTAATACTCTAAACTAGCGATACCTAATTCTTTCAGCATTTTCACGCCCCCAATTCCTAAAATCGCTTCTTGCGCAATTCGATGATAACCCGTGCTAGGGTAAAGGTGCTGCGTGATTTCACGATCCCAAGGTTCATTATCGCCACAAAAAGTGGTTAAAAAATAAACCGGCATCGTGTTACCATCTTTTGTGGTAACGGTGTACTCCCAAGCGCCTACGGTTACCTCTCGATCTTCAATTTGCACCTTTACGGTGTTAGGCAGTTTCTTCATAAAATACTCTGGGTGAAACTGGGTTTTAGAACTTTCCGATTGATGATAGATTAAACCCACCCCAACGGCTGGATACCCCATATCGGCTACCGAGTGCATCATGTCCGCCGCTAATACCCCTAGACCTCCTGCATAATTTGGAATCTTGGCATCAAAGGCATACTCCATTGAGAAATATGCCACTTTAGGCGTCGCTGCAGAACGAGTTTTTCGAAAAAAGGACATAGCTTTGTTTTTTTATTTTTAATTCACCCCCATTTTAACCATACAACGCCAATAAAAAACAGCTTTTTTGCGAAAGAAAATCTTTTAACCTATATTGAAAACAAATTTAACTTAATATTATGGACTTAGAAAAGATCGTTCAGGGCTACATTACCAACAACATTGCGAAGCAAATTGCCGAAAAATTAAACATGGACCCAAACATGGTGCAAGGACTCGTAAATAAAGCGGTTCCGTTGTTACTCGGTGGCATGGCCCAAAACGCCGATAAAGACCCCGCGCAAGCAGAAGGACTTTTTAAAGCGATTACTAAAGACCATGACGGTAGTGTGTTTAATAATTTAGGCGCGCTGTTGAGTGACCCTAAATCAATGAAGGCGGATAAAATTTTACAACATGTGTTAGGCAAAAATGAAGACACTGTTGAAACCGCTTTAGCGGCTGACAGTGGTATTAAGAAAGAAGAAGCCACGGGTATGATGCAAATGTTAGCCCCACTGGTTATGGGCGCTTTAGGGAAAGAACAGTCAGAAAAAAATTTAGAGAAAGATCATTTAGCGAAAATGTTTCAGCAAGAAAAAGAACAAATCCAAAAGCATAAAGCGACGAATCCACTACTCGCCATGCTCGATAAACAAGGCGACGGGGTCGCCGATGACTTACTTAAAATGGGAATGAGTTTCTTAAATCGTAAATCTTAAGCATGAACTTAAAATCTTTAGCTAAAAATGTGGTGGCTATTAGGTTCGCCACAAACATGGCCAAAAAAATGGGGATGAGCCAAAAAAATGCGCAGCAACTGGCCACTGCCGTCGTACCCATTGTTGTGGGAATCATTGCCGACAAGCTGGCAGAGGCAAACCAGGCCGCCCCAAAAAATAAAAAGAAGTAATTTATTTGCCTTAGAGCCGTTTGATTTTTTT
>Ga0307934_1000785_pt1 | contig 22117 bp, 14 predicted proteins | sample OrgLakmetageno90_FD_201838 | JGI IMG/M metagenome (GOLD analysis project Ga0307934, IMG submission 201838) | Saline water microbial communities from Organic Lake, Antarctica - #90 | ecosystem: Environmental > Aquatic > Non-marine Saline and Alkaline > Saline | place: Antarctica: Organic Lake... | reverse complement strand
CCAATTACTCCCAAGCCTTTTACCACGGTAACCGGTGGTGTGGCAGTTTGGTCTATAAAGGGTGCAGGGTTACCTCGAAGGTAGGCACAGGGGTTTACATCCGTTCCAATTATGTTACACGGTTCTCCTACCGGGTCGCCGGGGTATTTTTTGGAAGGTCCATTTTTAGAGCGCGTAAACAGCACTCCTTCCGGTGTCATGGTTAGCAATTGAGAAAAAGGGGCAACAGTAACTCTATCGTTATCTACCACTTGTATGGGAATAGAAACCGTTTGACCCGCAGTGACGGTAGTGATAGTAGAACCAATAGGAACCCCATTAATAAATACTTCGGGTGCGTTGTTCGGCAGATTGGTAGATACTGGTAGATTGGGACAGTCAAAAATTGAAATGGGGACATCTCGATATACAGATGCTATTTTTATCCCTTTCCTATACGAGTCTACCTGAACAGATGTCCAATAACTTTTATCTCCTGAACCGCTGTAAATCGCTAACTTGGTTACCCCGGTTAAAGGGTCTAGAGTAGCAGGTATATTGTTGATGTTAAAACTTTGATCAGGAGTAGGGTTGGTGGGAGAGAAGCCAGAATTGTATGCATATGCAATAAGAAATAGCGGGTCATTATAGTATGGTCGATCCCAAGAATATACTAAAGAATCTAAATCTTCATCAATAGCTGTATGGTTATAGGTAAATTCATAGTTTCTACAAACGTAAGTCGCGGGCTGAGCACTAAAAATAGGCGAGGAATCAAAGCATACGCCTACTGCAGAGCTATCTGGACTATCAAACATGGTTGCTCGTAGTATGACAGAGTAACTTCCTGCTGAATTCAAATTTTCAAAATTCCCTTGAAAAAATGAACCTGGGGTAATAAATAAATTCCAACCAGATGCAGGTGGTGAGCCAAACAACCTAATAGGGTCGGACTCATAATAATAGGCAACCTTTAATTTATCATTCGCACACAAAAGGGGTTGACTAATATTCGAATTGCATAATGGAGTTGTATTACTAGTATTACCTGCAGCTTGAAAATTAGCCCTATCAGGATTGAGAGTAATTCTATCAACTAGCTGACCATTTGGAGAGTTTCGAGGCAAAGAACTACTTACGACAGTCAATAAAAGAGGGCGGTAATCGACATTGCTAATATTACACTTTCCAAAAACAACGGCAGAAAAAATATACTGCCCATTAGGCAAACACCTCCAGCTAATTTGCCCTCCAAGGGAAGGAGCTATTTGTCCAAATAATACGTTGATAATAAGCGTTAAGAAAAAAACGAATAAAAGTGATTTTTTCATTTACCACTAAGTTACATTGAATATCCAAGCATTCCTTTATATTTCTCAATTTTCTTTTAACTACTGGTCGGCGACAAAATTGAATTACAAAATTCAACTAAGTTCAATTAATATGGAGCATAAAAAAAATGAAAACTACCGAACATTTGTTAAAGTTCGGTAGTTTTCATTTCAAGTAATATGATCTAATTAAAGGTTAAAAGTGTACTTTGAGAATTTCCTCCAGTACAATTTATTTCAGACCAATTTACATTAACCACTTCACTACAGCAATCCCCGTCAAAAGGTGTAGTGAAAGACTGTGGAGATCCTCCAGTGCAGGTCCCGCAGCCTGTAGGTGGCGGATAAATACTGTAGGTTGGCGAACAAGAGAAGATTGTCCCCCCTGAATTTATTACTCTAGTAATTTCGGCACCAACTATATAAAAAGAACCTGCAGGTAGTGGCATGGCTAGGCTAGAGCCACCAACCACGATTCTTGTCGTTGGACCTGAGGAACTACAATCTGGGCTAGAACCGTAAATAAAAGTAATTTCAAAATCGCAATCTGAATTATTAAAAACAGTGCCGGATGATTGGGCTTGCGCAACAACTCCAAAAAATAAAACTCCAAGAAAGGTAAAAATAACTTTTTTCATAATATAAGGTTTTAGTAAATAATTAGTTATCGACGTGAAAGTAAAAAAAAAATGAAACACCAAAGTTTTATCTGTATTTTGTTCAAAATAGCTTACTATTTAGGTAGAAAAATACAGTCCGATTTTAAAAATTTTCAAGCAAATGAGCAGCTTATTTGTCCTTATTAAAGTAACCCTTGGAGGTTTTGAAAACCTCCAAGGTCTAAAATTTTGCAAAAGAAAAGGGTTGGAAATTAATCCAACCCTTGTTGCTCATTATTACTTTTAGACAATGCCATAGGCTATTTAACTAAAAAAAGCCCATCCAAACTCTAGTTTAAATGGGCTTTTTAATTATCTATTAATTCAAGCAATTTTACTTCTTCTTCTTTTGCTTCGCTTGTTGCTGTTTCGTCATGTCTTCCAAGCGTTTTTGGAATCCAGATTTCTTTTGATTCTTAGGTTTCTTTTTGTTCACTTCAATCTTGGCTCTAATCGAGTCTTCATTAATAAATACTTTTCGGATCAAAACGGTTTGTCCAATGGAAATAACGTTGGCTAGTAAATAGTAATAACTCAATCCTGAAGAGTAATTGTTGAAGAAAAACAACATCATCACCGGCATCAGGTATGTCATGATTTTCATTTGAGCAGCCATTGGCCCTTCCGTCATCGTGCCACTCATTTGACTATTCATTTTGGTATAGAATGCAATAGAAATTGCCATCAAAATGGTAAACAAACTAATGTGATCTCCATACCATGGAATTTCAAATCCTGCAGGAAAGCTATAGATAGAATCGTAAGTAGATAAATCGTCTGCCCACAAAAAGCTTTCTTGCCTTAGCTCAATGGAAGCCGGAAAAAAGCGGAACATTGCGAACAGAATCGGCATTTGAATAAGCAAAGGAATACATCCACTCAAAGGGTTCACTCCCGTTTGACGATACAAGCTCATGGTCGCTTGCTGCTTCTTCATAGCATCGTCCTTAAACTTATCGTTAATTTCAGAAATTTCCGGCTTTAAAACCCTCATTTTTGCTCCTGACAAATACGTTTTGTAAGTAATTGGCATTAGCACCAATTTTAACAGAACAGTTAAAATCAGAATAATAAGACCATAACTCCAGTCAAAATCTTCCAAAAAGTGAAACACAGGAATCACAGCAAATTGGTTTACCCAACCAAAAATACCCCAGCCTAGATTAATGATATCTTGCAGCTCATTTCCGTGGTCTTTTAAAATATCGTACTTGTTCGGACCCAAATACATTGCCATTCCAAATTTTTCAATTTTACTACCAGAAACTGGCATGGTCAAGCCAGTAGTCAGCTTCTTCACATAGTCCATACCTCCTTCATCCGTTACTGTTTCCATGTAACCTTTAGACTTATCAAAGTACTCATCTGCAATTAAGGTAGTATTAAAAAATTGCTGTTTCAAAGAAACCCACTTTACAGATGTTTCTAAGTCTTCACGTTCATCAGAAATACCTAGATCATCAACATCTTCATTCTTATACTTGTAAAAAATAGTCGTTGCGTCTCGTTGTGGCTTTAAACTCTTCTCTTGATTTGGTGCATTTACAGTCCAATTAATAAAAACTTCGCCACTTCGCATGTCCATTACCTGGTCCATTTCTATCAAGTTTACATCAAAATCAATCATGTAATCGTTACCCTTGATTTTATAAATGTATTCTATGTAGCGATCAGAACCAGCGTTTAACTTAAATGAAATCATTTTTTCATCGTCGCCTTGAACCGTAAAACCGGTAGATCGTGTTGTAAAGATTAACTCGTCCGTCGTAATGTCTTTGCTATCTCTCGTGAAAAAATTCAAGTTAAAATTAGAGGTTGAGTCAAACAAAACAAGTTCACCGCCTTGCTCACCATCCTCCGCATATCTGAAATACTTCTTTAAAACGGCTTTTTTAATTCCTCCACCTTTCGTGGAAAAGGTAAGTCGCATCAAATCCGTTTCTACTTCGAATTCTGTTTCTTCTCCAACAGAAGCTTCGGCAAAGGCACCAAACATTTGTGCTTGCTGTTCCATGCTCGCTGAATCTGAAGCAGAAACTGTGTTTAGAGTCCCTTTAGAGTCCACAACTTCATTGAAGCTATCCTCCGTTTTTTGAGCCTCCTCTTGAATGACTTCTTGCTGAATGGCTTCAACTTGCTGAATAGAATCTAGTACTCTTTTTTGCTCCGCCAATTCTTCGTCTGAAGGGCCGTTTAAAATACCAAATCCAATAACGATGGCTCCAATTAATAAAAGCCCGACTAGTGTATTCTTATCCATGAATCTTGATTCCTTTCTTTAAACTTTTTCTTTGATTGTAGCATCTAAAAACTCCACAAATAAAGGATGCGGGTTCAAAACGGTACTGCTATATTCTGGGTGAAATTGCACGCCTACAAACCATGGGTGATTTTCAATTTCAACAATTTCAACCATTTTCCCGGTTGGGTTAATTCCAGTTGCCTCCATTCCTGCAGCAGCAAAATCTTTTAAATATTTATTATTAAACTCAAAGCGGTGTCGATGCCGCTCAGTGATTAATTCTTTTTTATATGCGTTGAATGCTCTTGAATCTTTTTCAATGGCACATTCGTAAGCACCTAAACGCATGGTGCCTCCTTTATCCGTTACCTTCTTTTGGTCTTCCATTAAAAAGATAACAGGATTGGTCGTTTTCTCATTAATCTCGGTGGTATGAGCGTCTTTTAACCCCATTACGTTTCGTGCAAATTCAATTACGGCACATTGCATTCCCAAACAAATTCCTAAAAACGGCACTTTATTTTCCCGTGCATATTTAACTGCTGCTATTTTACCCTCAATTCCTCGCTCTCCAAATCCAGGCGCAACTAAAATACCGTCTAAATCTCCTAACTTTTCCGCTACATTACTGTCGTTCAGTAATTCAGAATGAATCCATTTAATATCCAATGCACTCTCAGAAACTGCTCCTGCATGAATCAAAGACTCGTGAATAGAAATGTAAGAATCCTTTAACTCAATGTATTTCCCAATTAAACCGATGGTAAGCGTTCTTTTAGGATTTTTTAATCGACGAAGGAAACTTTTCCATTCGTTGATATCTGGTTCTTCACCAACAGGCATATTAAATTTTCTCAGTACCACTTGATCCAAGCCTTCTTCTTGCATCATCACCGGAACTTCGTATATCGTGGATGCATTTTTAGATTCTATAACCGCGTCGGTGGAAATGTTACAAAACAAAGCTACTTTCGCTCGAATATCTGCACTGATTGAATGTTCTGTTCTTAAAACAAGAACATCTGCTTGAACACCACTTTCTAGTAATTGCTTAACAGAATGTTGAGTTGGTTTGGTTTTAAGTTCACCTGAGGCAGCCAAATAAGGAACTAATGTCAAATGAATTACAATACAACTGAAATCAGGATCCCACTTTAATTGTCTCACTGCTTCAATGTATGGCAGCGATTCAATATCTCCAACAGTACCGCCAATTTCTGTAATTACAAAATCGTATTTACCTGTATGACCTAGCAGCCTAATTCTTCTCTTAATTTCGTCTGTAATGTGAGGAATTACTTGAACTGTCTTACCTAAATAAGCCCCTGCTCTCTCTTGATTAATAACATGCTGGTAAATTCTACCGGTAGTTACGTTGTTTGCTTGAGAAGTATTTGTGTCTAAATATCTTTCGTAGTGCCCAAGATCTAAGTCTGTTTCGGCACCATCTTCTGTTACAAAACACTCTCCGTGTTCGTAGGGGTTTAAAGTACCGGGATCCACATTGATATAGGGATCCAATTTTTGAATGGTAACTGAATGACCTCTGGCTTGTAATAATTTAGCTAGAGAAGCGGAGATAATTCCTTTCCCCAACGAAGAGGTAACTCCCCCAGTTACAAAAATATACTTAGTTTTAGAATCAGGCATTGGAAATAGTAACAGTTTGGTTTAAACTGTCCGCAAAATTAAGATAATAAGACGGGCTTAAAAAGCGTTATTTCTAAAAAGTAAGGCTAACTCCAACTGACGGTAAAAAAGGCAATTGATTTACTCTTTGGTTGGTAACTCTGTTCACGTAAAATATATTTTCTCGGTTGTAGACATTTGTTATACTTCCTGTTGCTTCCAACACTGAATTTTCAGTAAGAAAGAACTTTCTCTTGATCGAAACATCAAATCGATGATACCAAGGTAAACGACCCTCACCTAAACCACCATATTCAATGCCCAATATTCCATTTTGAGTAGTAACGTCTTGCGCTATTCCTCCTTGTAATGCAATATTTTCATAGAACCCTGTTGTTTGTGTTAAAGGAAATCCTGAGCCAATATTCCATCGAGCATCAAAAGACCAAACCTGGTCTTCCCCAAATAAGTAAGATCCTAAGAAGTTCATATTATGTCTTCTATCCCAAATAGGATTGTAACGATTGGTTCCATCCCAACGGTCGACATAACTCCAAGAATATACCATGGAAACAGATACTCGTTTTTTATCATACTTAGCAGAAAAGTCAATACCGTAGGCATTTCCTGTTTCTACAATAAAGTCTTTTTTCAAGGCATCCTCAACCTCTCCACCTACTCTATTTTCATCGTACAATTTGTTTCGGTTTAAGTTAGTCAACTGATTAAACCATTTGTAATACCCCTCCACATTAATATTAATGTGTCGTGTTACGTCGTATTCAAAACCAAGAATTGCATGTCTACCCAATTGCAAAGGGGCCTTAACTTCAGTCTCCGAACCATCTTCGTTTACAATAACATCTTGAAGGTTATCCGGTCCCGATAAGAAACCGTAGAATAAATTGACAACATCTCGATCAGAAGTAGCGCTAATCAGGTTTTGAGAATAAAATCCTCCTGCTCCTTTAATTCTTAATTTATCTGTAGCGTTGAATTTGAAACCTAATCTAGGTTCAGGAGAGAAGGTAGATAATGAAGCATAATACTGAACTCTGAAACTTGGCTCAATAACGAACTTACCGACATTATAACGATTTTGAAGATAAAGCGCTAGCTCTGTTGTATTTTGCTGCTGACCTACCGTTTGATTAACACTATTCAAGAAAGAAAAGTCGGTGGTGAACCCTAAAATTTCAAAGCCGAATTTGGTTTGATTTTCCCCTTTAAAGGTGGTAAAGTTCATTCCAGCGTTAAACCCAGTAATTTGACTTTGACGATTTGAAATATCAGCTCCTTCGTCACTTTCACTTGATTCTATTTTGTAATTACTGTAAGCAATTGTTCCATCAATCAAAGTGGTAGAAGCTGCAGGTATTAAAACAAAGTTAGTTCCCCCACCAAATTCATTCCACTTAAACCCAGCCACATTGGGATAATTAACCTCATCCGCATAACGAAACCCAAAGAAGCTCGCCTTACTCCCGTTTGAACCTTTCAGCGAAATTTTCCCATAAACATCGTTAAATTTATAGGGTAAGCCTGCAGTGTCAGCATATTGATAGATAATCGGCGCAGTTTTATCAATAAAAGAGTTTTTGTAAGACAAGATAAAAGAGCTTCCTCCTGAACCTATTTTTTTAGGCTTGCTCAAAGGGCCTTCTAGAAAAGCTTTAGAGCCAAATGTGCTCGCTGAAATTTTACCACCAAACCGCTGATTGTTTCCATCGATTGTTTTAATGTCCATAATAGAAGAAACCCTTCCTCCATACTCAGCACCGAAACCACCGGTGTACACGTCGGCCGTTTTAATTATATCTGTTTCAAACACCGAAAATAAACCAATCGAGTGGAAAGGATTATATACTACCATTCCGTCCAAAAGAACCTTATTCTGTATTGGTGAGCCACCTCGAATATATAATTGCCCACCCTGATCTCCTGTGAAGACGACACCAGGTAAAACTTGCAGGTATTGAGCTAAATCGGGATCACCGCCAATAGATGGCATTTTCTTTATTTGTTTAGGAGTCAATTTTGTTACGGACATCTTAACTGTCGTCCTGGCTTCTTGTCGTTCTGCCGTAATGGTAACGTCATCAATTTGTATCGAAGTTTCCCCTATGATTAAGTTATTCGACAAAACTTGACCATCCTTATCTAATGTTACCTTCTTGTAAGCTGTGTCAAACCCAATAGAGGTAGCCATTAAGGTGTATGTTCCAAGAGGCACAGAAGACATGGTATAATATCCGTTCTCATCGGTGGTAGAACCAGTTGAAGTTCCTTTCAAAACAACGTTGACAAAAATTGCGGGTTCTCCTGTTCCCCTTAAGTAAACAAATCCCTTTAAGGAGGCAGATTGAGCAAGTCCTACAACAGAGAAAATAATGGTAAAAATAAAGAGTGTAGTTATTTTAGAAAACTTCATAGATTTTTTTTGGGTTGCAAATATAAATATTCCTAACGGCTGAAATGTCCCTCATCCGGCAAATGACAACTTGAGCTGCAATTTTGTTGTCTCAACTGTGGATGATCTCAAATACTAACTCTTGCAGTATTTCGTGATTACTCATTCCTGTTGCTCCAATTCCCTTTGAAAGATTGTCTGCTTTACGCAATGCAGCAATGGCCCTGGCAACCTTTTTAGTGTTATAATTTTTCCCTGCAGAAACAAACCCTCTGACGAAAAAAGGATTTACACCTAATTTGGATGCAACTTCTCGTTCTGAACTGTTTCGCACCGTTTGGTAAAGCAACATTTGAGAGAAGAAGCGGTAAATACTTGGTAAAACCATTTGAACAGGATATGCTTTCTCATTTTTTCCCATGTGATTAATGATCCTATTCGCTTTTATTACATTTCTTTCTCCCAAAGCGTCATTCAATTCAAAAACATTAAAATCTTTGCTAATTCCAATATTTTCCTCAATTATTTTTGGTGAAATGGTGGTTCCTTGAGCTAAGTTTATAATCAGCTTATCCAACTCATTGCTTATTTTACTGAGTTCGGCTCCTAAAAAATCAACCAACAGCAGTGTCGCTTTGGGCTCTATAAAATATCCCTTTCGCTTCAAGTAAGAGTCAATCCAAGGACCTACCTTATTTTCATATAATTTCTTAGACTCAAAAAAGACTCCAGACTTTTTTACTTCTTTTACAAAGCCTGATCGCCCATCTGCTTTTCCATGTTTGTAGTTAATTACCAAAATAGTAGAAGTAGAAGGGTTCTTTGCATAATTAGCAAGACCATCTAGTTTTTTTAAACTCTGTGCTTCTTTTACAATCACCACATTGTACTTAGACATCATAGGAAACCGTTTCGACTCTGCCTCAATGGTCAACAAGTCTGTCTCTAGACCGTAAAGCACCGTTAAGTTAAACTCTTTTTCTGCCTCGTCTAAAACCGTATCTTCTATTGCATCACTGATCTTGTCAATAAAGTATTCTTCCTCTCCGGTCAGTAAATAAATGGGCTTTAAAGCCTTATTTTTAACGTCTCTAATTATTTGCTCGAATTCCAATGGGACTCCTTATTTTTGTGAATAACAGATGAAAACACTCAATCTTCCTGCTTATCGGTTTACCTTCAAAGAGGAGAACAAAAAAACTAAAATTTTTGATGCCATCAGAAAGAAATTCTTGGTTCTTACACCCGAAGAATGGGTTCGTCAGCACGTGGTTCGTTTTTTAATTGAAGAAAAAGGTTTTCCTGCAAGTTTAATTGCCATTGAAGCAGGCTTGCAACTTAATGGACTGCAAAAAAGAGCAGACATTTTGGTATACTCTAAAATGGGTAAACCTATTTTATTAGTGGAATGCAAAGCCCCGCATGTAAAAATAGACCAGAAGGTGTTTGACCAAATTGGACGATATAACATTACTTTTAAACTTCCGTATCTATTAGTAACAAACGGAATGAAACATTTTTGTGCCCGAATTGATTTTACTAGTAAAGACTTTTCATTTTTACAAGAAATTCCTGAATATGAAAAACTTGAAGCATAGCCTAACCTTTTTCCTTTTAGTCACTTTTAACTTGTTTGGGATTGCTCAGAAGACTAACAAATATGGTTTTGAGTTAAGGGAATACCTGAAAACTGCCGATGCAAATGAGAAAGTTCCTCTGTTAGTAGAAGGAGATGCGACTCAAATAAAACAAATTACAGAACAACTAGGCGGAGTCATTCGATTGCAGTTTGAGTCGTTATTTTCTTTAGAAATTCCTGCTGCCTACGTGGATGTATTTTCTGAAAGTTCTGCAGTGCATAACATTGAATTTTCAACATCTCCTGGAGTAACATTAACCGACACTATGTTAACTCACGTCAACGTAGATTCGATTGTACAGCAAGCCGCACCGCTCCGACAAGCCTATACAGGAAAGGGAGTTATTTTAGGAGTCATTGACTCTGGCATCGAACTGGAACATCCTGATTTTCAAGATAGCACCGGAAGAACTAGAGTACTTTACGTTTGGGATCAAAATCAAGCATTTAATCCAACCCAACAAGCTTTAAATTACAATTACGGGATTGAGTGGGATTCGGCTGCTATAAATGCCGGAATATCTACCCATGACGATAAAGCCAACGAATTTGGACATGGATCTAACGTAACAGGAGCAGCTGCATCCAACGGACTAGCAAGTGGACAGTTTCGTGGTGTAGCACCCGAGGTAAATATTATCTCTGTGGCAACAGACTTCAACAAACCCAATTGGCTGCAAACCGTTGCTGAATCTGTGGACTACATTTTTAAGAAAGCTGATGCTTTGGGAATGCCTTGTGTAATTAATGCAAGTGTTGGCACTTACGTTGGCTCTCATGATGGAAAAGACATTGCAGCAAGAATTATTTCCGGACTTATAAATCAAAAGTCAGGAAGGTCTTTTGTTTGTGCAAATGGCAACGCCGGTAATTATAAATTTCACGTGCAGCAGGCACCTGTAAATGATACTGCCTTTACTTGGTTTGAAAGTACACCTTCACAATGGGCGGGTTTAGGAGGTTTGTATTACGAAGTTTGGTCAGATACCGCAGATTTTAGAAACTTGCAATTTTCAATTGGGGCAGACAAACGAGTAAACGGTGCATATTCTTTTAAAGGCCGAACTCGTTTTTCGGGAATTCAAAATAGGCTCAACTCTATTTTCTATGATACCCTTCGCGATTTGCAAGGAAACAAAGTTGCAGCAATTGAAACCTATGCAGAACAGAACCAAGGCAGGTACAAATTAGAAGTTGCGATTATCAATCCAGACTCAGCTCAATTTCTTTATCGTTTTGAAACAAAAGGAACTGGAAAAATAGACATCTATTCTTCTCAAATAATTTTCAGACACAGCAACATGATTAGTTCTAACCTACCAACTATTCAGCAATATCCGGAAATCCGCAACTATAGCAAACCAGACTCCATGCAAACGATGGTTAGTAGTTTCACTTGCTCTCCTTCTGTCATTTCAGTTGGAAATCATTACAATAGAAGACTCTACACAGATGTTACCAGAACGGTTAGAAACATGGGAGTTACACCCGGTCAAATCAGCATCAATTCTAGCCTTGGACCCAACCGCTTAAATGATTTAAAGCCAGACGTAAGCAGCGCAGGAGACTTTATGTTTGCCAGTGGAAGACTAGCCACCATTAGGGGTTTGATTAATTCCAACCCGGAGAAAATCAGCCCAGACACCATGCATTGGAGAAATGGTGGAACCTCAATGGCATCTCCTACGGTTGCGGGAATGGTTGCACTCTATTTGGAAATGTGCCCCAATGCAACACAAGGTCAAATTTTACAAGACTTGCACGCAAGCGCAAAGAAAGACCAATTCACAGGAACTCAGAATAACTTCACCTATGGTAACGGAAAAGCTGACGGTTTTAACTTTCTAAAAAGAAAGGTGTTTAATCCAAGTTTTGCAATACCCCTTCCAAACCTTTGTCTGGGAGATAGTATGCCACTTTCGTTAGCACCAAACTATGCTTCGTATTTATGGAGCACCGGAGACACTGTCGCTACCATTTATGCAAAACAAAGTGATCGTTATCATGCAACCGTAGAAAATCAATTTGGTTGCACTTCCACCACAGATACCTTAGCGCTTCAGTTCAACCCATTACCGGCAAAACCAACTCTTTCTAGGGCTGGAGATATTTTAAGCATCTCCTCTAACGGCAGTTACCAGTGGCACTTCAATAATTCAAGAATAAATGGTGGCATCAACTCTTCTATTCTCGCTCAAGCAAGCGGCAGCTATTTTTGCATATTTACCGACAACGTTGGCTGCAGTATTAATTCTGATACCGTTAATATCATCGTTACCAGAATGGTTGAACCGAAAATAGAGCGCCTTGCTATTTATCCTAATCCGAGTAACGGAGAAATTACAATAACAGCGCAGGAAATTTTAAATATTAATCAAATAGAACTTTTCGACGTAACTGGAAAACTAATATGGGTAGAAAAAATTCTACAACAGGGACAACAAATCAAGCTAAATTTGAGTCTTATTCCCAAAGGAATTTATTTTTTACGCGCACATAGCTCTAAAGAAACGATTCAGAAAAAATTATTGATCGAATGAAAGCTCTTTTACTAATCACCGCCACCCTTCTCTTTTCCCTTGGCTTTGCTCAAAATTCAACCAACTTTGTTGCTGGGGAAATTATTGTAAAAATAAAATCTCAGTACGGCGATAAGTGCCTGAAGTCTGCCATTGAAATACCTGAAATAGAACAGGCAATTCAAAAAAGTGCGATTCTGCAAGTAAAAAAAACATTTCCAAATCACTTACCAACCAGAGCGAAAAGCAATAATCCTAAATTGGTAGACCTAAGCACCATGTACACCGTGCAAGTAGATCCGTTGGCTGATGTAAAAAAGATCCTTTCCCAATTCAATAACATGGAATCTGTTGCCTACGCAGAAGAAAAAGTAACAAATGAATTAACCTATACGCCAAATGACACTTTATTAGGAAGTCAGTGGTATATAGGGGCTGTCGACCTTTTCCGCGCTTGGGACATTCAGCAAGGTGACACTTCTGTAGTGGTTGCTTTTACAGATACAGGAACGGACACAGACCACCCAGATATGGTTGCGAACTATTCTTACAATTATAATGACCCAATTAATGGGATTGACGATGATGCCGATGGTTACATTGACAACTTTCTAGGCTGGGATGTTGCAGATGATGATAACGACGTAGGCTTTGGGAACTCAGGTCACGGAATTAATGTTGGAGGTTTAGTAAGCGCAGTTACAGATAACATTACTGGTATCAGCGGTGCAGGATTCAAAACAAGGTTAATGCCCGTTAAAATAGATAGATCCTCAACAGGACAGCTAACTGCAGCTTATGAAGGCATTGTATATGCTGCAGACCATGGGGCTACCATTATTACGAACTCATGGGGAAGTACGGCTTATCGACAATATGCCCAAGACATAATAAACTACGCTGCTCTAAATAAAGGTTGCTTGGTAATTGCAGCAACAGGAAACAACGGTTTTGAAAATCGCTTCTACCCAGCTGCATACGATAATGTTTTATCTGTTGGATCTTTAACCACTTCCGACACAGTAAAAACAAATTCAAACTTTGGGTATTGGACGGACATCATGGCTCCGGGAGATAATATCCTTACCACAAATGCCATTGGAGGCTACGGAGTAAATGGGGGAACCTCAATGGCAGCTCCGATTGTAGCAGGAATTGCCGGTTTAGTAAAAGCCCAATTTCCAAATTACACTTGGCAGCAAATCACAGAGCAAATCATTAATAACGGCGATAACATTGATTCGTTTAACAATCCAAAATATGCAGGCAAACTTGGATCAGGAAGAGTTAACGCTTTCTTAGCACTTTCAGACTCATCAAAGCCAGGAATTGTTTTTCAAAATAATTCCATTTACGATAATAACGATGAAACCTTTGTAGTAGGAGACACATTAAGAGTGGTCGGTTCTTTCGTAAATTGGTTAAAAGATGCAACAAATGTTTCTGTAACCATCACTACAGTTGGCAATAAACTTCAAGCATTAAATCCTTCCGCTATTAGCATAGGAAACTTAAATTCTTTGGATTCCTTTTCTGTGCGAAGCAATCCTTTAGAGTTTAAAATAAATCAAGGTGTAGGATTTGGAGAAGAGATCGAATTTGAAGTATCTATTATAGCAAATGGCTATAGTAAAAAGCAATACTTTTCGAGAATAATTAATTCAGATTTCTTAACGATAGAAGAAAACAACCTGACCGTCACGGCAACAAGTGATGGAGGAATGGGCTACACAGGTTCGTCCAGAGAAATTGGTGAAGGCATTAGATATAAAAATGGAAATTCACTTTTGTGGGATGGAAGTTTACTGATTGGTTCTCAAAATAATTTCATTGCTAACAAATTTAGGGGAGAAAACGGAAACGATGATGACTTTGTTACTCAAGAAGTAATACGACCAACAACAGCAAAAAGAGCTGACTTTGAAACTTATAGCTCTTCTACTTTTACATCTTCAACAAATGACGGATTAAAGGTGGAAAACAAGTGTTACGTGTTTAAAGATAATAAGGCTCAAAACTCCATTATCTACGAGTACAAAATAACCAATACAGGCACGGTTAATTATACCGATTTATATGCCGGCCTAATTCTAGACTGGGATATATTAAACTACGACCGAAACAAAATTGGTTACGATAGCGATAGACAAATGGGAGTGAGTTATTCAACTGATTCTTCCTTGTATTGCGGCGTAAGAGTTCTAGCCGGAGACTCTACTCTAAGTACAACACATTATGCAATTGACAATTCTAGCAATTCTGGAGATATTAATTTATCTGACGGATTTACAGATGCTGAAAAAATTCAAGTTTTATCGACTAACAAGCAGATTGCCGGGGCAACAAGTCCACAAGGAGTAGATGTAATTGATGTTAACTCTGTTGGCCCAGTTGCCCTTGCTTCCGGGAGCCACTTCTATGTTAGCTTCCTAATAACCGTTTCAGATTCTCTCAACGGCTTGCAAACCGAGAGCGACACATTAAAGAATCTATACGAAAGAATTGTTATTTCTGCTCGAGATGCAGAACTGGTGTCCCTAAATAACAGCTTAAAAGTATTTCCCAATCCAACATCCGGAAATCTGAATCTAGAACTTAAACTCGCAAAACAAGAAAGTCTGCAGATTAGTATTTACAACTTACAAGGGAGCAAAGTCTATACCCTAGAAGAAAAATCTTTTAATAGAGGAAAAAATAGAATTTCATTGAACAACCCCTATCTCAATACGGGAATCTATTTTATCAAAGTGGAGGGTGAAGGTTTGTTATTTCAACAAAAATTTGTGGTTGTTCGGTAATTCAGTTTTACGATCATGAAAAAGCTATACTCTGCTTTTATAAAGAAACCTATAACCGGTAGAAGACTTGTTATCTCAGACATTCACGGATGCAGTAGAACATTCAAGAAACTTTTAAAAAAAGTAGGGCTCACCAAAAATGACCAGCTTTTTATTTTGGGTGACGCAGTTAACAAAGGTCCAAATTCAGCTAAGGTCTTAAATAGACTCTTATCTCTTCAGCAAAAAGGATTTCAGGTATTCTTTGTTCGAGGTAACCACGAACAAATTATCTTAAACTGTAAAAAGAAAACACTGGGACAGCGAAAAAGAACATTACGTAACGTCAATGCGCTTGATCTTTTAGAAGGAGTAAAAATAAAAGCAGAGTTCGTAGAATTCATTAAGAAGAGCTACCACTTCGTAGAAACGGAATCCCACTTTCTAGTACATGCCGGTTTTAATTCAACAGAAAACAATTTCACTGACCAAAAAGCAATGCTTCAAATTAGGAGTTTTGAGTATAATCAGGAGATATTCAAAGGTAAACGCATCATAATTGGACACACTCCAAAATCCTTGCAAAAAATTCAGAAGCAAATCAGACAAAAAAAGCCGGTTATCTGCATCGACAATGGCTGTATTAACATAAATGAAGATGGCCAAGGGAGTCTGCTTTGCCTGGACCTAGATACACTTGAAATTTGCACTCAGAGATACAAAGAGCGCTAAACAAAAAAGGCTTCTCCAATGGAAAAGCCTTTAATAGTATTTTTTTGAAAAACCTTAAATCGCAGAAACGTGCTTGGTTAACTTAGATTTCAAGTTGGCTGCTTTTTTCTTGTGAATGATGTTTTTCTTAGCCAATCTATCAATCATACTAACAACTTTAGGTAAAGCAGCAGATGCTTCTTTCTTATCCTCAGTTCCTCTTAACACAGCAATTGCATTACGAGTTGTCTTTGCATAATATCTATTTTGCAAATTTCTTTTTCTTGACTGTCTGATTCTCTTTAAAGCCGACTTATGATTAGCCATAATTTTATTTTTAATTTGCAGTCCGTAGGGGAATCGAACCCCTGTTACCAGGATGAAAACCTGGCGTCCTAACCCCTAGACGAACGGACCGTATGTTATTCCAAAAAATTTGGAGTGCAAATGTACTAGAATTTTAAATATTGAAAAACTTTTTTCGTGTTTTTTTTACCACTCTCGCTAGAAAATTTTAATTTCTTGATTTAAAGGAATATAGACTGATCAAAAACAAATCTAATTGGCTCTAAAAAGACACATAACCTGGTATATGACGCAACCTGCAATCTTATCCCTCAAAACTGAACTTAAAACCTACTCTTTTTCCTGTTTTTAATCGCATGCCAGACGCTTCGTTGAGTAATTGTCCAACCGATATTTCTTGTACGTGACGATAAGGTGGAGTATATAAATCAAACTCCATGGAATACAAAATAGCCTGCTGAATAATATCCAATACGTCTTTTTCATTCACAGTTTGACCCACAAAATCATTATGAATAAAGTTTAATTGCCGCTTCCCTTCCACAAAGAAGTGATTGTCTTTATTAATGAAAATTCTTCCAATCAAGTAACCACTGTCATCGTATCGATTATACTTTAACGAATCGGCTAAAAAGTTATAAATGTTTATGATTCCGCAATAACTTCGGCTTGGATCCTCCTTTAGGTAGGAAGTTTTCCATAAAGCATGAGACTTGTCAAAATCAAAAACATTGGTGTGCATGTGAAACAAAATAATGTCCCCTCCAATTTTCATTTGGAATTCAAACACCCCTTTTTCTTGATAAACAATATTCACCCCCTCATCGAAAGCAGAAGCCTCTTTTACTAAGTTTTCCACAACATGTTTTGAGCTGACCTTAAATTGAGAAAATGCTTTTAGCGTATTTCTGTAAATTTTCTGCTTTAAAGATGCTTTATTCTTTACGACATCAACAATTTGCTGAAAGTCCTTTTCCTCCTTTTCTCCCATATTAATATGCTTTTGCAAAAATTACACGCTGCGCTGAATACTTTCCACTTATCATACAGAGTCCTTCTTCTTTTTTATTGGTAAACGGTATACAGCGAATAGTAGCTTTCGTTTCTTTCTTAATCATTTCCTCTGTCTCTGCTGTCCCGTCCCAATGAGCATATATAAATCCACCTTTCTTTTTTAGAATAGTTTTGAACTCTTCGTAGCTGTCTGCTTTGTTGGTTTTTTCTTCTCTAAAGTCTATCGCCCTTTGCTGTAAGTTACTTTGAATGTTCTCCAACAGGTGATCCACTTTATTCGCAATATCTTTTTGCTCGTAAACTTTCTTTTCCAAAGTATCTCTCCTTGCCAACTCTAAATTACCACCTTCCAAATCACGCATGCCCATTGCTATTCGAATTGGCACTCCTTTCAATTCATACTCAGCAAATTTCCAACCTGGTTTATGCGTATCTCGGTCATCTAATTTTACAGAAATCCCTTTTTCTTCTAATTCCACCTTAATCTCTTTCATCCGCGCAACCACCGTATCTTTTTGCTCCTCTCCCTTGTAAATTGGAATCATTACTACTTGGTAAGGAGCCAATTTTGGTGGAAGCACTAAACCATTATCATCAGAGTGCGTCATGATTAGTGCGCCCATCAATCGAGTTGAAACACCCCAAGAGGTTGCCCAAACATACTCCTGCTTCCCTTCTTTGGTTGCAAATTTTACATCAAATGCTTCCGCGAAGTTTTGACCTAAAAAGTGAGAAGTTCCTGCTTGTAGCGCTTTTCCATCTTGCATCATGGCTTCTATACAGTACGTATCTTCTGCTCCTGCAAAGCGTTCACTTTCCGACTTTACTCCTTGAATTACAGGCATAGCCATCCATTCTTCTGCAAATTTTGCATACACCTCAACCATCGTTTTAGTTTCCGATAATGCCTCTTCTTTGGTTGCATGAGCGGTATGTCCTTCTTGCCATAAGAATTCTGCTGTTCGCAAAAATAGTCGCGTTCTCATTTCCCAACGTACGACGTTCGCCCACTGATTTACTAAAATTGGTAAATCTCGGTATGACTGAATCCAGCCTTTATAGGTATTCCAAATTATTGCCTCACTTGTAGGCCTTACGATTAACTCTTCTTCTAGTTTCGCATTCTCGTCTACAATTAACTTACCCGGATTATCAGGATCTGTTTTAAGTCTGTAATGGGTAACTACAGCACATTCTTTTGCAAAGCCCTCAGCATTTTTTTCCTCCGCTTCAAACAAGCTTTTGGGAACAAAAAGTGGGAAGTATGCATTTTCGTGTCCCGTTTCTTTGAACATCTTATCTAGCTGAGCTTGCATTTTTTCCCAGATTGCATAACCGTATGGCTTTATCACCATACACCCTCTAACTGCCGAATGTTCAGCCAGTCCTGCTCTACCTACAATCTCATTGTACCATTGAGAGTAATCTTCTTCTCTTGTTGGAAGTCCCTTTGCCATTTGTGGTATAAAATTTGTTTATATCTTGAAAATCGAAAACAAAAGTATCAAATACTTGCTGCTTACGTTGACGAAACTTAAAATAAACGCCATGAAGACGATTCACACCTACTCCACCTTATTTATTGTTAGTGCGCTGTTAGCCAGTTGTACCGTTTCTAATGCACCTTACGCTTACGACGACTTGTATTACAGTCCTTCTACGGATCCAGTTCAACAAGCTGAAATAGACGCAAACTATAACAACCGAGGTTACAATCAAAATAATAACTCGAATAACACATACAACGATCGATACAATCAGGATGCTGGAACAAACCCGAATGCAGCGCAGTATCAAGGTAACTATGCGGAAGAAGGCGGGCAACAGACTATTCCAGCGAATCAACAAGCAGATGACGTTGAGTATTATGACGAGGATTATGCTCAGACCTTGCAAACTATCAATGCTCCGGTTAGAAGCTTTAACACTTACGACCCTTATCAAAGGGATCGAATTATGTACACTCAAAACCCTGTCTTTACTGCCCCTAGCCTTTATGGAGGATATCAATTTTGGGATCCCTTCATGCCATCCACCGGTTTAAGTGTTGGTTGGAATTCGTTTAACGGATGGAACGTTGGTGTAAATGCAGGCTTTGGTTTCGGTTGTGGAAGGGCTCTAAATCCTTACGCTCAATTTTACGATCCCTTTTGGGGAAATAATTGGGGCTTCTACGATCCGTTTTTTGGACCCACACATGGTTTTAACAACTGGGGTTGGAGAAACAGCATTCATGCTTGGAACAGATTCAACCCTGCCTACAACAACGGTTATTATAATGGATTCCGAGACGGTTTGTTTAACAACTATAACAACTATGCTATTGGAAACAATGGAACTAGGGGACGGAGACAAATTGTAGCTCCAAGAGGTAACGCAGGTTCTCGTAATGTAATATCGAATGGTGGAGCTCGACCCGTCAGACCGGGGAGTAATCCATCATCTACTAACGGAGTAAGAACTAATCCTACTCCTAATACTTCCAGAACAAGCGGCGCTCGACCAACTCGACCTAATGCTGCAAACAGCAGTAATCCGTCAATAGAGAGTAGACCTGTGAGGTCGACACCCAACACAACTACGCGGCCTGTGAGAACTACTCCTGAAAGGTATAAGGTAACTCCAAATAGACCTCAGCAAACTAGACCTCAACAGACTAGACCTCAACGAACAATTCCGACGCAGTCTAGACCAACTACTCAGCCGACTAGACCTGCTCCTCGTCCTATTCAGAGCACCCCAACAAGGCCAACCTATAACAGGCCTGCGCAACAGTCTAGACCAAATTATACGAGACCTGCTCCACAACAAGCGAGGCCTGCTACAACGCCGCAACCTAGACAGCAAAGTAGACCCTCTTATAACAACAGCAGACCTACCTACTCTGCCCCAAGAAGCACAGGAGGAAGCAGAGGGTCAAGCTCCCCTTCTGGTGGCAGTACAAGACCGTCAAGAAGATAAAATAAAAATCATGAAAAACATTCTATTTATAATAGCTTTAATTGCATCCGGTTACAGCGCAGCCCAAAACAGTATAGATGCTTTAAGGTACTCCAGAAACGATTATGCAGGAACGGCAAGATTCACCGCAATGGGTGGAGCATTTGGAGCTCTGGGTGGCGAGGTATCCGGACTGTCAATTAATCCTGCAGGAGTTGGAGTTTATCGAAATTCGGAATTCACTCTTTCTATGGGATTCAATGACTACAGCTCAGAAACGCAATACAGAGGGGAAACCAAATTTGACGGAAGATTTAATATGAATATTCCCAACATTGCTTATGTTGGAAGTTATAAAGGTGATGCAAACGGTTGGAAAAGCTATTCTTTTGGAATTAGTCACAATAGAATAAACCACTTTAATGCTGAAAAAAGAGCTTACGGTAACACAAATACTTCTACTATAATCGACGATTATGTCGGCATTTTAAACTCAGATAACCCCGGTACAGGAAGCGTTGTAGATGGAAATTATCCATTTGGCCCTTCGGAAGCATACAACCTTTATTTAATAGATTACATAGACAATCTAGTGGGCTATGGCCCACGGGTATTTTTCACAGGCACAGATGGAAGTAATCAGTTTATAGAGAACATTGAACAAACTAGAACCATTGAAACAAGTGGTAATCAATCCGAGACTCAATTTACTTTTGGAGGAAATTATCAAGATAAATTATACTTAGGTGGAAGTATTGGATTTCAAACCATTTCGTTTGACCAAGAATATTCTTTTCAAGAAAACTACACGTACGATAGACCCGCTGTTTCAACAGATACAAATACAATAACTAGTTTTACGGAAACCAATAGCTTATCTGTAAGCGGTAGAGGAGTCAATGCGAAAATTGGAATCATTTACAGGTTAACAGAAAACATAAGAGCTGGACTAGCTATCCACACTCCAACCATCATGAGCTTCGATGAAACTTTCTTATACGGAGCTAGCTCTGAATTTGCTAATGGGGATCAATTGAGTGAAGAAACAGATCCGTCGCAATTTGGTTACCGATTAAGAAATCCTGCACGAATAAATGCAAGTTTAGCATATATCCATAAACAGTCTGGAATAATCAGTGTAGATTATGAATATGTGGATTACTCTAATGCAACATTTAACGATCGGTCTACTTTTCAAAATGACTATTCGATGCAAAACAATGAAATCAGACAAAATTTTGAAGCAGCTCACCATGTTAGAGTTGGTGCAGAGTACAAAATCAACCCTTTTGTTGTTCGATTAGGTTATAACTACCAGGGAAACCCATATAAAAAGAGTTTAATCTACAATGATGAAAGTAGAAGTACTTATTCTATCGGTGGTGGTTTCAGAAACAATAACTTCAACTTTGATGTCGCCGTTAACTTAAGGGAAACAAAAATTAGGAGTTACCCTTATAGAAGTGCTGATGCTCCTGTAATGACTACTGAAAATGCAAACAATCTAATTTTTACCGTTGGATGGAAGTGGTAGATTTTATAGAATTTTCCTAAAGTGCAGAGATATTCCTTTTTATCCTTATACCACCGTCGAAGTTTATACCACCATTGAAGTTAGTTTACGGCTTTCTCTTCTGCATGTAAAGTTTATCTCCTTGTTTAGGTTCATCACCTTCATACATTCCATTCTTTTTTAACAACTTCTTTAGTTTAATGCCATAAGTCTGAGAAATTTCCCACATGGTCTCTCCTGTTCTTACAATATGGTATTCTTCCTTTGCTTTGGATCTTTTAGGTTGTAGAAATAAGACTCCTTCGTTAAATAATTCACTTTCTTTTTCTAAGTCGTTGTATTTGTATAACTGCCAAGTCCCCATGTTAAACTCTTCTGCTAATTTCTCGAAGCTATCTTCTGGTTTTACTTGAATGTATCTAATATTATTTTCATGAACCAAAACCTT
>Ga0307934_1000781_pt1 | contig 22247 bp, 18 predicted proteins | sample OrgLakmetageno90_FD_201838 | JGI IMG/M metagenome (GOLD analysis project Ga0307934, IMG submission 201838) | Saline water microbial communities from Organic Lake, Antarctica - #90 | ecosystem: Environmental > Aquatic > Non-marine Saline and Alkaline > Saline | place: Antarctica: Organic Lake... | reverse complement strand
ATGATGGCGACTTCCTCTATGATAACGGTGAAAATCCTTACTTTGCTCTATCTTGTGGTGATGATGTTATTACATCTTACGAAAAAGGAGCTATGCTAGCATTTGGTTTGAATCTTAACTTCCATAATCATTCAGATTTAGAAAAATTCAAATTATCAGTACATGCTGGGTTTGGTCGCATATTTGATTTCTCAACATCTGTTGAAAAATTTGCTCAAGCAAATCATATAGATGGCACGGTTTCTATCAATGCTTACCAAGTAGGTGGCGAGCCTGAAAAACTAAATAGCATACTAACCAAAGATCCTAAAACAGGTGATTACTATGCCTTGACTTGCTCAATGACAAATATGACTAGCTGTCTTAAAACTGCTAGTGGTTTACTTGACTATGCATCTACTAACTTCCCAAATCAATATACTTTCTCAGTAGATGATGATCGCACTAAAGCATTTGGTGTTGAGTTTGCTAGTAAAGAAAACATTCGTAAGAGTTTACTAATCAAACCGCCAGCTTCTTTTGTAACTCCTGAAGTTGAAAAAGCTCGTGCTGATTTAGCGGAAGATTTAAAGAAAAATGAGTACTATCAATCTCATCTTGATGCTATATTGACAGGCTATCCAGTAGCCCTTGATGGTGATTATAGAAAACAACTTCAAGCTATAGATGACAAGGCTACTACTAATGTAGATCTTCTTTTAGATAATCGCTATGGTGGCATACAGTGCTACACAGATCCAGATACTTGCTTAGAAACTTCTGCAAAACTAGAATCCAACCTAAAGCCAATCACTGATGAAGAGATTGATGGTGTGATGAAGCCGATCCAAAACTATTATAATACAACTATAAGTGCAGTACGTTGGAATAACTCTCTATTATATCCTATTGGTGCAAATAAATGTGGATATAATCCTGTAGGTTTAATAACTCTTAATAGCTGCAGTATTACAAATAATCATTTAGATATTAACTTTAGAGCTTGGGATAATTATCCCGCTAAGAAGAAAAATCATACATATAGCTTTAATGCTACTGGGACAAATGCAAAATATTCAGGCACTACTAGCTGGGATGGTAACCGTGGAGCAAACGTAACTTTTACTGCAAAAAAATCTCCTTACTTCTTCACTCCATACCAAGCTGATGAAAGTGAGTCTAAATAATTTTTAAAAACATCTGTCATTCCGGACTTGATCCGGAATCCCCTAAGGTTTCTCTATTTCAATATTATACAAACGGGCATCTCCTAAAACATACCTCTAAGATTCCCGACTACGCGGTAATGACCTTGACTGTAGGGGCAGATTCCATATCTGCCTTTTTTCTATTTGCAAGTATAAAACTGATGTATAAAAACCTTTCAGCATGACAGTTTTATATCTAGTCAGTTATATTTCAATTTATAAGACCCCCCCCCATTTTCATGGGCATGACCGTATATCGTGTGTGTAATGGCAGATTCTATATCTGCCTTTTCTAAAAATTAATCAGATCTACTAGGGTCAAAATAGATTCGACCACTACGATAATTTCATTGTAGGGGTTGACCTGTGTGTCAACCCTAAATTTAAACCTGATAATAACCATAGAAAAGGCAAACACATAGGTTTGCCCCTACAATCTCAGAAGCATGATGAAATTCAGACAATGTATATACATTAGCACTAAAAATGATTATACTGTTTTTATAGTTATCATAAAGTTACCTACTATGAAGTTCACCTGGAATCAACAAAAAAATGAACTACTCAAAGCTACTAGAAATATTAGCTTTGAAGATATAGTTGACTCCATACAAAATGGCAATGTACTGGATATTGTAGAAAATACTAAAAACAATAGTTATCAAGGGCAGGAAATCTTCATACTCCTTGTTGAAAAAGACAACTACATCTATGAAGTTCCATTTAGAAAAAATAATAGTGAAATAAACCTAATAACAGCATTTAGAAATAGAAAACTAAATAAAAGATATAATAAGTAAGGCGGTGTTTATTATGAACAATCAAACAATGAGTTTAAAGCAAATAGAAGAGTTTGAAAAAGATTATCTTGAAAATCATAATGAAGATGATTTCAAACCAGTTTCAACAGAAAGAAAATTAGAGATATTATCAGCTATAGAAGAAGCTAAAAACAAAAATAAAAGCGTTAGCCTTCGAGTGAATGAATATGCATTAAATAAGTTTAAAAATAAGGCAGAAGAAAATGGTTGGAATTACCAAAGTGTAATATCCGCATTTATCGTTCAATATGCAAACGGTAAGGTGCATTTGGATTGATAAATTGAAAGTTTTGCTGAATTTGATCGCTGAACTCATCCCACTATAAAATAATTTTATTATTTTAACTGAATTTATATTCCCATCATCAACCAAACACTATAGGATAGAATATGTCAAAAATACTTTGCAAAAAATACAATCAAGAATTAGACGCGATACCATATCAACCACTGCCCGGTGAGCTAGGCAAAAAAATCCAAGCAGAGATATCTCAACAAGCATGGCAGGCATGGTTAGCTCACCAAACTATACTTATAAATGAGTATCGTTTAAACCTTATCGAACCCAAAGCAAAAGAGTTTCTAAAAGAGGAAATGAACAAGTTTTTGTTTGAAGGTAAAGAAGATAAACCAGAGCAGTTTACAGAGGTTTAGTTTTTTATGATACTTATAGCTTGATTCTAAAAAAAATGTTTTATTGGTAGGGACAAGTAGCGACTTGCCCATCATAAAAGAGCCAAAAAAGTATAAAGGTTACTGAGCGGAGTCGAAGTGCTGTACTTGCATCTGTGTGTTGACCCCATTTATTTTAGGATTACAAAAAAAGGGCTAACACATAGGTTAGCCTCTACAATCATTACAAAAACCGTCATTCTGCGTAAAATTATAGAATAGACTTCTTGCAAAACTACAAAAATCAAGCTGGTTGAGCCTGTCGAAACCTAGCATAACATCTAGGATTAACTGTGATTTTTAGAACCTAATAATTACTAACACTTCAGTTTTGCAAGAAGTCTAATTTATTTAACTTTTTTATAAACGAACTTAGGATTGATAGTATCTGCTAAAAGTTTATTCTCAAAATCAATTCTTAGCAATATACCAATGGTATAACACATAATAAGCAAACTACTACCACCATAACTTATAAATGGCAAGGTAAGCCCTTTTGTTGGAAGTAATCCCGTGTTTACTCCAGTATTTACAAATACTTGAAAGCCCATCCAAAAACCTATGCCATAAGCTAAAAATGCTTGATAATGCCTTTTTAGATCAAAAGCTAGCTTCGCAATATTTAATGCTTTAAATACTATAAATAGATACACACAAAGCAGTATCATCAAACCAACTATACCTATCTCTTCTGCTATCACAGATGTAATGAAATCAGTATGAGCTTCAGGCAAGAAAAATTGCTTTTGAACACCATTACCAAGCCCATCACCAAACCAGCCACCTCGACCAAAACCAATAAGTGCCTGCACTAGCTGATAGCCGGATCCATTGGCATTTTCCCATGGGTGCAGAAAACCTGTAATTCTGTGCATTCGATATGGAGATACAATTACGAGTATACTCGCCATGACTACCATTGCAGCCAAGAGTAGACCATACCACTGAGCTTTATTACCACCTACAAAAAGCATACCCATCACGCAGATAGATATAACCACTGTTGAGCCGAAATCTGGTTGCATAAGTAAAAGTATCGCGATACAGCCAAGTAGTGATATTGGCGTTAGTATACCCTCTTTAAATTCATTCATCTTGGAGAGGTTGGTCGAAATATAACCGGAGAAAAAAATTATAGCTAAAAGCTTGGCTAGCTCTGCTACTTGGATATTGATCACAATCAATGGAATCCATCGCCTAGCTCCATTCACACTCTTACCAATACCCGGTACAAGCACAGCTACAAGGACTATCAGCATTATAAAGAAAAAAGCACTAAAGTTTTTCTCATAGTTTTTTGTAGGAACAAGCAAAGCTAATAAAAACAAAAATACAGAAATAATCGCAAAGAAACCTTGGCGGATAGAATAAAAATATGGATTACTGTAGTCATCAAGTGCGACAAGCATAGACGCTGATGTCACCATGACCCAACCAAAGGTAAGAAGACCAAGCATTACAAAAACCAAAGATATATCTATCTCAAGCTTTGCTCTAACTCTTTCTTTTTTTACATTTTGACGGCTTAATAGAAGCTTTAATCTATATAGCACTTTTTATAGTTCCTTGACTTTCTTGCAAGCCCAAAACTAATTTTTCAAATACCCGACCTCGCTCCTCGTAACCACTAAACTCATCAAAACTAGCACAAGCAGGTGATAAAAGAACGACATCATTAAGCTGAGCTTTTGTTGTAGCACTTTTGAATGCCTGTATCATATTGCCATTTAATTCATATTCACAAAAATCTTTTATCTGATTCTCTATATAATTTCTGTCTTTACCATATATATGCACACATTTTACATATTTTTTAAGGATTTCTTCCATTAAAGTAAAATCCCCTCCCTTTGCTACACCACCTAGCATCAGGACAATATTTTTAGTGCTTGTAATACTATTAAGAGCTGCTACCGTTGCACCTACATTAGTACCTTTTGAGTCATTTATATATGTTACATGATTGACTTTTTCTACGATTCTACAGCGGTGTGCCAACCCTTTAAAAGTCTGTATAGCACATACGGCTTGATAGTTATCTATATTTAGCTTATCAAGTATATTTAATACTACGACTATATTTTCAAGATTATGAAGACCAAATAAACTAATCTCTTCTATGTCTAAAATTTTATAGGAATTTTTGTAGATATTTTCTCTAAGTACAGCATAGTTACCATCGTATTTAACCCCATGACAGTCAACATCATAAGCAATAAACTCATCCGAGAATTTTGCTAAATTAAGCTTTGATTGCTTGTATTCTGCAAAACTAGCATACCTATCAAGATGGTCTGGAGATACATTTATCACACAACCTACATCAAATTTTGCATTTTTCAGTAAATCAATCTGAAAACTTGATAACTCAATTACACAAAAATCAAACTCTTTCTCTAACTCCTCTAATGCAGGCGTTCCAATATTGCCTATCAAGATACTTTTATAACCTAAGTAGTTAAGCACATAGTTGAGCATAGTCACAACAGTACTCTTACCATTAGATCCGGTAACAGCTATAGTTTTTGAGAGCGTTTCTTTTATTTCTTGATAAAATAACTCAATATCACTAACCACCTTATGGCTACAATCCCCGAGATCATCATAAACTTCACTATTTAGAGGTATACCTGGGCTTACTGCTATAAGATCATATTCACTAAGATCAAAACTCTTAAACTCTTCATTATTGTGAGAAATATCTATATTGATATTTGTGAATGCTTTAAGGTAGTCATTTATAGACTTACCTGTTGCACCATAGCCAACTATCAATACTCTAGAAATTTTCGAACCATTAAAATAAAAATTTGACATTATCGTACCTTTATTGCGATCATACCGATCAAAAACAACACTATTGAGATTATCCAAAAGCGAGCTACAACCTTAGTCTCTGGCCAACCTTTTAACTCAAAATGATGATGGATTGGAGCCATCTTAAATATTCTTTTGCCATTTCTTAGCTTGTATGAGCCTACCTGTAGTATGACTGACAAAGCTTCTACTACAAACAAAAGGCTCATTATAAAAAACACCAGCTCTTGGCGAATCATTACAGCAATCACCCCAAGTACAGCTCCTAAAGTAAGCGACCCAACATCTCCCATAAATACTTCTGCAGGATGTGAATTAAACCATAGGAATGCCAAGCCTGAGCCTGCTATAGCAGCACAGAAGACTGCTACTTCAGCAAGTCCAGCATTGTTTAGATAATCAAAAAGCAAATACCCTGACAGATTATGATTTGTCTCAATGTATGCGTATATACCTAATCCTGTAGCGACTAATACTACGGGAACAATAGCCAAGCCATCAAGTCCATCTGTAAGATTTACAGCATTACTACTGCCATTGATTATAAAGAAAGTTAGAATTGTAAAAAGCACTATGCCCATTGGTATATACAGCTCTTTTGAAAAAGGAATAGATAGATTCATCGAACCATCTTTATTTAGCAAGTAAAACATCACTATAGCTATTATGATAGAAAATACAGACTGCAAAGCAAATTTATAGCGAGACTTCAAACCTTGAGGGTGCTTTAGTACAAGCTTCAAATAATCATCTAAGAAGCCTATAGCTCCAAAAAATATCATAACGATTATCAAAACCCACAAATATATACTTGTAAGATTGCCCCATAACAATGATGAAATCACTATAGAGAGAATGATAAGTACGCCACCCATTGTCGGAGTATTTTTCTTTGAAAAGTGAGTTTGAGGCCCATCATCTCGCACAACTTGACCTATCTGCATCTTTTGCAACCAGCGAATCATCGGATAGCCTAAAAACAAAGTAATCAACAAAGATGTAATTGAAACCATCAAAATGCGTACAGATATATACTTATAAAAGACTTCTAAAGCTGAACAATACTGACTTAGCCAGCCAAACAAATAGATTAACATAATTTAAAACTCAAAATAAAGTGGCTATATTATAGTACATATAAAATAACTTTTATAGTCCTTAGAAATCATTGTTAAAGAAAAGGTAATTGGATAAAACATTACTTACAAACAGCTCTACACTCTACATAAGGCACTTCTACAAAACAGGTCCAAAATCTTTATACTTCACAGCAAAGGCATCTGCTTCAAACTGTCTGTAGTTCTTGACAAATTCTTTTGCTAAAGACTTATAGCATTTTTTAAACTCATCCTCATCATCCCAAAGATTTTTAAGGTGTAAAGTTTCATCATTATCCTCTATAGACACTAGTGATTTAAAGTTAAAATATTTTTGCCTAGCAAAATTAAAAACAACACTCTCAGACTTGTCCAAAAGATAATTTACTACTACCTTTGTCTCATCAACTGGCACTCGACGACCAGTATTGCAATCACCATCTATCCAGCCAACATTTATCATATATATTTTTGCATCACTATGCTTTAGACGGTGTCGAAGTATATTTGCATAGCGAACAGGGTTTAGTAGTAAAAATGGCTGGGCATAGCAACTAGAAAATTCTGGCTTAGGCTCATTTACCCCTTGTTCAACACCTGTTGAAGTACTTGTATATCCCGATAGAAAATAATATATAGCCTGCCCTTTTGTAAGTTTAGAAACTCGAGGTAGCACACCTTTTGCATCTTTTACCAAAAAAATTATAGTATTTGGATTAGCAGAGTTTACTATACTATGCGTAAAATTATCTCTAGGAAATGTAATATAGGTATTGCTTTGAGAATTATCTTTACGACCAAAAACAATTACCCCTTCTGAATCTACATTTGGGTTTTCAACAAGCATTTCATTTTGCAAGGCTGGTGCTATAGAAGGATCATTTCGATCAAAACTTCCCGCCTTTACAGTTATTCCTGACTCTAAAGCATACATGCCCTTTGACTCTGTCCAAGAAACGGCTTCATTAGTTATTAAATTTTTATTGTTTTCAAGTGCCAATGTAGCCTTACCACTTCCTGAGAGACCAAAGAAAATTGTACTTCTTGATTGCTCATCTGCAGCAGCCGCACAATAAAACACCCCAATATCATTTAGCGACAAATAGTAACTCATAATAGAAAGTAGTACTTTGTTTATCTCTGTCAGATAGTGCGTTCCTGCAAATACACTTTCGCGTTGCTTCAAGTTTGTCGCGATAACTCGTGATGAGTTTAGACCATATTCTTCAAATCTTTCTATTTGAGTTTCCGGGGAATGCATCATTGTCCACTGCGGTTTAAACTTAACTAGCTCTTCGGCTGTAGGAGCTATAGATATAAGCTTAAAAAAATATGCAGCAGATGCTTCTGTAGTTATAAGTTTAACAGCTAGCCTATGTTTATGGTCATGGTTGTAAAAACCATCTACAACAAACAATTCTTTCTGCTCAATATCCTTACAAACATTTTGTTTAATTAGCTTCCAGACACTCCGTTTGAGCTTTTTATTATCTGAACCTTGTTCTTGCCACCAAACATTTTTTTTAGCATACTTCGTTTCTGCGACATACTTATCTTCAGGTAGTCTGCCCTTTACATCTCCACTGTCGATGATCAAAGCATTTCCTTCCTTACGCACAAAACCATCTCTATCTTCAGAGTGCTTCGCCAGGTCTTTTAGCGATAGGTTGTAATAAACATTTTCAGTAGTATAAAGATACTTATTATCGTCTATGCTTGAGGGATCCATTTGTATGAAATTCCTTATTAAATTGTGGAAGTGCTAAAAAGTTATTAACATCAGTTGGTAGGATTATATAACTAATATACTTTTTTTTCAAAAAGTTATGTTATTAGTTTTCTAATAAAGTAAAATATCTTCAAATCACAATATAATCAGCATCTCTATACAAAAATGAACAACGAAAACACTGTAAATAAGACTAATTTTATAAAAAATATCATAAAAAAAGATCTTGGCACTAAAAAAGTTTCAAGTATCTTAACTCGGTTTCCACCTGAGCCTAATGGTTACCTACATATTGGCCATGCAAAATCTATCTGCCTAAACTTTGGTATAGCAACAGAATTTGATGGAAAATGTAATCTTAGGTTTGATGATACCAATCCAGAAAAAGAAGATATTGAATACATCAATGCTATAAAAGATGATGTTCAATGGCTTGGCTTTGATTGGGAGAATGAGCCACATTTTGCTTCTGAATATTTTGAAAAAATGTACGACATTGCAACTTTACTTATAAAAAAGGGTAAAGCTTATGTATGCGACTTATCTGCTGATGCGGTTAGGGAATATCGTGGCACTTTGAAAGAAGTTGGTAAAGACAGTCCTTTTAGAAATCGATCTGTAGAAGAAAACCTTACACTATTTGCACAAATGAAAGCTGGTGAATTTGCCGAAGGTAGCAAAACACTACGAGCAAAGATTGATATGACTTCTGGCAACATCAACTTACGCGACCCTGCTCTTTACAGAATCAAGTTTGCTACTCATCCAAGTACCGGAGACAAGTGGTGTATTTACCCAATGTATAGTTTTGCTCATCCACTAGAAGATGCTATTGAAAATATATCTCATTCACTTTGTACGCTTGAGTTTCAAGACCAAAGACCATTTTATGATTGGATAGTAAATGAGGCTGAGTTTGAAATCAAACCTCAACAAATAGAATTTTCACGATTAAACCTTAACTACACTATTACAAGCAAGAGAAAGCTCAAGCACCTAGTTGATCACAATCTTGTAAATGGTTGGGATGATCCTCGTATGCCTACGCTGAAAGGCTATCGTCGTCGTGGTTACACTCCTAAATCTATTCGTGACTTCTGTGAGACTGTAGGTATATCTAAGCAAGACTCTACTATAGACATCTCTATACTTGAAGAAGCTATTAGAAACGATCTTAACCAGTCTGCTTTACGCAAAAATGCCGTATTAGACCCTATAAAAGTAACTATCAAAGGTATGCCAACAGAAGTACTCGATGTACCAAATCATCCTCAAAACCCTGACTTTGGTCGTAGAGATATAACTATTTCAGCAGAAATTTATATTGATAGAGAAGATTTTGTACTTGAGCTAGAAAAAGGTATGAAAAAACTTAGTCCTAATGGCAGAGTTCGCTTGATGAATGGTTATGTGATAGTTTGCGAAAATGTGATTACTGACAATGATGGCAAGGTCGTAGCCCTTGAATGTAGCTATCTACCAGAAACTCTAGGCGGTAAAAAGCCAAATGATGGTATAAAGCCTGCAGGTATCGTGCATTGGGTAGATGCTAATAATTGCTTAGATGCAGAGGTTAGAGTTTACGATAGATTATTCAACACTGAAAACCCTGCTGTCGCTGAAGATATCGAAGCAAACCTTAATGCTCAGTCTTGTACCATAATCAAAAACGCTAAAGTTGAAAAATCATTAGGCAATGCTCAAGCTGAAGAAAAATTCCAGTTTAATAGAATTGGTTATTTTGTGGCTGATAGAGAAGATTGCTCAAAAGATAATTTAGTATTCAATCGCACCGTAACACTAAGAAATACTTGGGAAGCTAAGTAGTCGCCTAAAACAAAAACACTATATCCGCCCCTATGTAATACTAATCCCAATAAAGGTTGTTACATTAACAAAATTTAACCTACTTGCAATACTCCCACAACAATAATTTGCTAATATGGTAAGTAGAAAAATACCAACCTATATTTATATCAATATGTTTGAAAAGACAATCAAAAAAAGCCTACTAAAATCACTAGAGCAAATAGAGTCTGGTGAGATATATTTGACTACTCCAGAGGGTGATACCTTTCATCATAAAGGCACAAAAGCTGGACAAACTGCTGACCTAAAACTAAAAGACTGGCGTACAATTGTAAATCTAAAGTTTAAATCAGATATTGGTCTTGCTGCAGATTATCGAGATGGCTATTGGGAAACTTCTAACTTAAAGGCTCTCATAGGGTTTGGTATAGATAACGAAGAAGCTTTTGGGCAATACATGAAACCCAACTTTTTTTACAATATCATGCAGAAACTAAGCTACCTAACTAAACGAAACAGCCTAAAACAAAGCAAAAAAAATATCTACGAACACTATGATTTAGGTAATGACTTTTATAGCTTATGGCTTGATGAAACTATGACATATTCATCTGCTTTATATAAAAACAATGATGAAACTTTAGAGCAAGCACAAGTAAACAAATACTCAAACATCATCAAGACTTTTGACAAAAAAGAAGGCTCTATACTAGAAGTTGGTTGTGGTTGGGGTGGCTTTGCCGAAGTTGCTACTGATGAAGGTGATTATAGTGTCAAAGGCATCACACTTTCTACAGAACAGCAAGACTATGCTAAAAATCGCCTAGTTAATAAAAATGCTGATATCGTGATAGAAGACTATCGTATCCAGCAAGGTCAATACGACTACATAGTCTCTATAGAAATGATCGAAGCCGTTGGTAAAGCATATTGGAATACTTATTTCTCAAAACTAAAATCACTACTAAAGCTAGACGGCAAGATAGTTATTCAGACTATATTGATTGATGATGCAATATTTGACAGCTATTCAAAAGGTACCGATATGATCAGAACTTTCATATTCCCAGGTGGTTTTTTACCTAGCTTAAATCAGATTGATATTGAACTAAAAAAAGTTGGCTTAAAATGCGTAAATAAAGAATTATTTGGCAAAGATTATGCAAAAACTTTAGATATTTGGGATGATAATTTCGTAGCTAAAGAAAATGAACTAATAAAACTTGGTTTCGATAAGAGCTTTCAGAGAATGTGGAGATTTTATCTAACTTATTGTAGTGCTGCTTTTGATCACGGTAGGATTGATGTTGCTCAGCTGGAGATTGTCCATGCTTAGAAAGTTTGTCTTAGTACTTTTTATGGTCTTGCCAGTATTAAGCTTTGCTAATCAGCCAAATTTAGATGATATTTTGGTACAAAATAACCAACGCGTAGGCAAGGTTGAATTTAAAAAATGGTTTTTTCATGTCTATAATGCCGAGCTATTTACAAAAGATGGTGGCTTTAGTTGGGAGAAACCTTTTGTTTTAAAAATTCATTACATGATAAGTTTTAAAAGTAAAGCTATCATAGATATGAGTATCAGCGAGATAGAAAAACAGCACCCAAACATAAGTGAAAAAGATAAAAAAGCATTCCTTGAAATATTAAAAAAAGCGATCCCTGACGCTAAAAAAAATCACAACTTATATGGATATATGGATAAAAATGGTTACGCCTATATATTTTCAGATTCTAAATTAGAAGGAAAGATAGATAATAAAAAGCTATCAAAATACTTCTTTGAAATATGGTTAAGCGATAGTGCATCAAACTACAAATTATCAAAAGAACTTAGAGGCCTATATGAAAAAAAATAAAATAATCACAAAAATAGGAGTAATTATTATGGCACTAGGATTATTTAGCTGCTCAACGGATATATCACAATACAAAGGTGCAACACCAAAGCTAGATTTGCAAGAGTATTTACAGGGTAGCATCGCTGGTGCTGGTATGATTCAAGATTACAAAGGTCAAATTACCAAGAAGTTTGACTTTAGTGGTGTAGCTAACTGGACTGGTGAAACAGGTACATTTGACGAACATATGACTTATGATGATGGATCAAAAGATCATCGTATCTGGACTATTAAAAAAATAAGTGATAACTACTACGAGGGTACAACTGGCGATGTGATTGGTATAGCTAAGATTTATGTCGAAGGTAATGCTATGAATTGGAAGTATCAGATGAACATTCCTGTTGGTGACAAAAAGTACAAAATCACATTTGATGACTGGATGTATCTGATGGATGATGGCTCATTGATTAACAAAAACACCTTCAAAAAGTTTGGGCTAAATGTCGGTGCTTTAACACTGATGATGCATAAAGAAAAGTAAACTTACAAAACCCACACACTCAAATACGGTGCATTCCCCTTCAAGTGTTGAAGGGGTGGGCTATAAAGTAGCTCGGGGTAGTACTTTTAAAAACAAACAAAAGGCAAACTATGAACTACAACGGCAAAACTATTTGGATAATCGGTGCTACTGATGGCATCGGTAAAGCTTTGGTTGAAAAAATAGACTCAACTTCTGATGCTAATTTTATACTTTCTGCTCGATCAACCGATAAACTAGAATCTATTGCAAATAATCTCGCCAACAAAGCCAAGATCATAAGCTGTGATGTCGCCGACTTTGAAAGCTTTGAAAAAGCATCTTGCGAAGCTTTGGAGTTAAAACCCGATGCTATAATTTATTTGCCCGCTTTTTACGAGCCATCTTTGATTTGTGATATAAAGCTTGATGCTCTTGATAAAACTATCCAAACAAACCTAACAGCTGTATTTTATCTTGTAAGATTTACCTTACCATACCTAAAGCAAAATACTCACTGCCAGCTAGCTATCACGGCAAGTGTCGCAGGGTATGTAGGACTTCCACGATCACAGCCTTATGCAGCAACTAAAGCGGGAGTTATCAATCTTGTGGAAAGTTTAAAAGCGGAAAACCTAGAGTTAGATATTCGCCTAATAAACCCAAGCTTTGTGAAAACTCAACTTACCGAAAAAAATGACTTCAAAATGCCGGCGATTTTAGAGCCAAATGATGCGGCTGATGCTATAGTAAAAGGCTTAAATTCAAATAGTTTTGAAATACACTTTGCCAAGAAATTTACCCTAACGCTAAAATTCATCGCAAGCTTACCATATACGCTGTATTTTAAAGTCGCAAAAAAAATGATATGAGAAACATATAACAATGCAAAATAAAACAAATTACCTAGCTCTTTTAGCTTTCATCGCAATGCACCTTGGCTGTATCTTGATATTTTTTATGACTTGGAATATAACCGCATTGGTCGTATTTTTAAGCACTTTTTTTATCAGAACATTTGCTCTGACAGCAGGCTATCATAGATACTTCGCTCATAAGTCTTTTCAAACTACACGCACATTTCAGTTTATACTTGCATTAGTTGGCTCGTGGGCATCTCAAAATGGACCATTGTGGTGGTCTGGACATCATCGCTATCATCATATTCATTCTGATAAAAAGACTGACTTACATTCCCCTAAAAATGGCTTCGTACAATCTCATGTTAGCTGGGTGTTTGATGCTAGACACGATAGCGTAGATCCTAAATTCACTAAAGACTGGGTAAAGTTCCCCGAGCTTGTATGGATTGACAAATACTGCCACCTATCATTTACACTGTATCTCATTGGGTTGTTTATTTTAGGCTCTGCTATATCTTATGCTTACCCTAGCTTAGAAACTTCCGGTATAGCTTTTGTGCTTTGGGGTGGGATATTTAGCACGGTGCTTTTGTACCATACTACATTTAGCGTAAACTCTATTTGCCATATATTTGGTAAAAAAGACTTTAATACTGGAGATGACAGTCGTAACAATTGGTTAATCGCCCTACTTACTTTTGGTGAAGGCTGGCACAACAACCACCATAAATTTGCCTACTCGGTTCGCAATAACATCAAATTTTGGCAGATAGATATAACTTACATCATATTATCAGTCTTGAAAAAATTTAGAATTGTATGGGATTTTAAAGAGCCTAGGAAGACTGTTGATTAAACTTATCAACACTATTTTTAAAATTATCGTCCATTAAGTCAATATCTGAGCTTTCAGTTTCATCTTTCAAACTAAAACTTTCATCAAATACCTCTGTCTTAAATTTATACGCAATGAGTTGATTCATAGGCTGTGCAAAGTGACTACCGTTCCAGAATGTATCGATAGTCATATGATCAATTGCATAGCAGTTGTTTGATAATACATCTTGTGGAAATAACATAAAAGTATCAACACATTTACTCGCAGCCTTAGTTGCTTTATTAAACTGCTTAGACGACATCGCTGTATTAATATATTTTGCCATATTAATAACCTTGACATTACTATCCGCGAGTAAAATAGTTTTTATTTGATTGTTAAGTATTTTTGCTAAATCACCAGCTATATTTGCTAACAAAAACTTAACCGCTGGGTTACTAGAGTAACTTTGCAAGAATGGAACTTTACCTATATTAAAAACATTTGCCACATATATATGTTTAGCATTTACTTTTTTTTCTAAAGTTTTAACTGCTGTGGAAATATTATTAGCAATCAATCCGGGTTTTCTCATAGTACCGATATCGTTATAGAAAGAAATAAGGTTACCTTTTACAAGTTTGTTTTGCATCGCGTTACTTAGATCATTACCTCCAATCCAAATAATATACGCAGTATCTTCATTATTCTGAAGAACTGGGTCTTTATTATAATCATCAATATATAACTCAACTTGGCGTGCAACACCAGGTATTGCTAATTCATCAAAGTTACCTTGTGTTGGATTTGCTTTATAGTTTTGTATACGCTTAACAATATCATCAGTAGTAAGGTCATCTTTATAAAGCGTATAAGCAGGATTTGCATATCCATTTTGAGACATCGCTGTTACAAAAGAATAATTAAATGATGTACTGTCATTAATTTTTAGTTCTGAATTACTATGATAATCTACCCAATTAATTAGCATTTGTGAATCTTTATGTCTGTATGTGTTATATAATAGGTAGTCTACCCAATTAAAAGAATACTTATCATTTTTTTGATGATATTTTTCTGCGTATAATTTCGATGGTACTGACCACTTAACAGATTCACCAGCATATTTAGGCAAAGCAATTTCTTTTCCCATAAAACTAAATGATATTGGATTTGTAACTGGTAATATATAGTTCATAGGAGGCTCTACACCACTACTCACAGAACCACTTTTAGGCATATTACCTGTATCAGATAGACTATCACCAAATATTATTACATTTTTATATTTTATGTTTTCTGCAGATAAAGTTCCTACTATAGATAACATCATAAGACCAATTTTTAATATTTTCATTAACTTATTCATCTGTATTCTTAACTTGTTTAAACAATTCTTTATATTCAGAGTCTTTGCGATAGAATACTGGTGGACAACCAAGTGGTGCATCGACTATTATATCTCCACCTTCATATTCAACTCCTGTAAATAGATGCACCCAATTATCTTTAGGCAGATATATAGCCCACTCTTCTTGGTTTTCTTTATGTACAGGAGCTACAAGCACATCCTCCCCAAATAAGTATTGGTACTGAATATCGTAAGTTCTAGCATCATCTTCATAGTGCATAAATAATGGTCTCTGAACAGGAATCCCTTTTTCAGCATTCGTCTCGACCAATGATTTGATATATGGTTTTAGATGTACATAAATTTGTGTCATTTTAGCAAAATGTGCTAAAGCGTCCTTATCTTGATCAAACTGGAAATTATCAGCAGGTCTATTACCCTCATGAGTTCTCATCACAGGTGTAAATGCTGCCATTTCTGTCCAACGCATAAATAACTCTTTAGTTCTCTTAAGCCCATGAAGTGTCGTATAACCGCCAATATCACTATGACTTAATCCCATACCGCACATACCCGCAGAAAGGGCTGCTGGGATCACGGAAGCTAAGCCATCGTGTAGACTAAAGTCAACACACTGATCACCCGCCCATAAGAGTAAATTATATGGTTGGAAACCATTAAACCCTGCTCTCATGAAGTACAGGATTTCACCTAGCTTACCAGACTCTTCTACAGCTTCAAAGTTAGCTTTTGCCCATAGTCTAGGCCAATCATTGTGCATAATTGTAGCATCGACACCGTTGAATAATTTACAGTCAGTAGGAAGATATTCACCAAAATCAGCCATCCAACCAGCTAAACCAAATTCAATAAGCTCTTTTTTGATTACACGATTTTTGTACCATTCAAAAGCTTCAGGGTTTGTAAAGTCTACAACTCCACATTCAAATTCACCAAAATCTACAAGATACTCTTTATCATCTTTAGTAGTAGCAAAATATCCAAGCTCTAAACCCTCTTTGTATAGATCCCAATCTTTTATGAGATAAGGATTTGTATATCCTAAAAACCTAATATCACGACTTTTCAACTCAGTAATTTTCTTATCAAGATTTGGGTATAGCTTACTATCCCATTGCCAATTCCAATTCAAGCGTTTACCAAATGAAGTTCTTCTTTCACCTTGCCAATCTTGTGCCCAAATACCAGAAACTTTTACACCTGCATCTATAGCATATTGAGCTTTATCGATAACTATATCAGTACCATCTTGGATTCCTAATATTACTCCGTTATATACCCATTCTGGTAACTTCTGATTTTTACCAAAGAAATTTGTAACTTTTGATACCAAATTCAAATAAGTATCTGCTGTTTCAAAGATTAGCCTAGTAGGTATCTCCCAACACTCTAGCTCATGAAAATTTTCATTCTTAAAATTAAAATCCATATAAGCAGTACTATCTAAATGGCAGAAATATTTTTGTGTGGATATAAATGTGGATTGAGGGTAATTAGTATTGTAATAATCTCCACCAGCGTTATCATTTACATCAGCTTGCCAAGTTACGAAAGTACTCTTGTCTCTGCCAACCCCAGGCTCTGAAGTCCACAAAGGAAAATTCCTACCACGCAGGTTAAAGTATGATAACTGCTCACCACAACCATAAATCTTCTCATCCTTATTTGCTAAAAGTCTAATCCAGAATCTATTAAACTCAGATGGTATTTCCTGCTTATTAAACCCAAGTTCTAAACGCTCATTTTCATACTTTAGCTCACAAACCAAATGTTCATCAGCAACTGCAAATACTATCTCATAGAAATTTTTTGTTTTCTTAATGATCTCAAAGTTTAATAGTGGTAATCTCTCACTGATATAATTATCAAACTTAAAATTCCCTCGATACATATCTATATCAGCATTGCCTTTGCCCACAAATATACAAGGATTTTCACAAGAATGTTCCAATATCTTCTTATTATTTAAAACCACTGAAAAATCTTCTTTATTATGATCTATTCTTAGCATAAAAATCTCTCCATGTGTCAATTAGACCTTTGTATGATTTACCAGTTACTTCTCTACAAAGAGATCTGGTATCATGGCATTGTGACTCTGCTGTATCACCATTTTCCAAACGCAATACTTCTTTCTGAATAAGATGAAAGTTTTTTCTATTAAGTGCAAATTTTAATGAAAACATAAACCCTATAGCAATAAACACTAAAGGTAGTAGTATAAATGTCCAATGTAGATAGAAAAGCGTCTCTGCAGGCTGAGTGATAGCATCTTTTTTGTAGCCAATTACGCTTAAAAGTATTCCTATACCAGGTAAGATTATAAGTCCTTGAGAAAGTTTTCTAGCAAAAGACATACCTCCCGCATAGATCCCTGTTCGTCTCTTACAAGTCATAAGAGTATCAACCTCTGTTACAAAACTTAGCATCGTTATAGGCATCACATAACAAGCAGATAATCCTAAACCTATCAAGCCAAAATGTAATGAAACCATCATCGGTGTTGCATTTTCAGGAGTCAAATGTACTAAAAATATAACTGCTAAAAACCATATACTCGCACCGATTCTATATGCCGCTGCCTTACTAAACTTATTGGCAATAAGTACATATATAGGCAAAACTAATAACTGTACTATCCACATTGAGCTAACATACGACATTAATTCTGGTTTTTGTAAATATACATTAATATAGTATGCAGAGAAGCTCATTAGAATATCTAAGCCCGCAAAAGCAAACAAGAAAAGACCTAAATGATAACGAAATGTTTTATTTTTGAATGCTGAAAGAAAGTTTATAAAGCCTGTAAAAGGCACTAAAAACCATCTCATAGCAACTTCTTTATAATTATTTTTAGGAGTAATTTCTCTAGTTCCAAAAAACACAAATATCCAAACTACTGAATAAATGACAGCAAAGAAACTAGCCATTACAACAAAAGCGTGATTTGTATAGTGTTTAGCTCCATAAGAGTAACTAAGTAAAAGCATAGGTGCTACAGCTGTTGATAAAATTGCTGAAAATTGAGAGAAACCCATTCTAAATGCAGACAAATAAACTCTTTCTTTATAGTCATAGCTCATATCAGCTGCAAGAGCTGCATAAGGCGTATCTAGTATCGAATATGTAAAGTCGAAGATACAGTACATAAATAGGTAATAACAGAATACCGTCCACTGATTAGATCCATCAGCATTTACAGCTATCGGCGACATCCATAGTGGAATAAATGTAAATAAGACCGGAATAAAACCAATTAAAAAAAATACTCTTCGACGACCAAATCTAGTTCTGATACTATCAGATAGATTTCCAACGATAGGATCTACTATAGCCAACCAAAAGCGACCAAGACCAAAGATAAGACCTGCTAGCCATGGTGATAAACCAACATTATTTGTTAAAAATATTAAAAAGAATGTTCCTATAAGAGTGAAGGCACCGCCTCCAAATATATCACCCATACCATAAGCGACAAAATTCCGTAATTTTAATTTTTGCATTATAGAATTATTCCAGATAGGTTACTGAGAAATTGAGGCACATATTTTTCTAGCACCTTCATAAGGCTGTCTAGAATGCAAAACTGTATCATTATTTATCCATAACACATCTTTTTCATGCCATTTAAATGCTACAGCATCTTTTTGTGCAGCTTCTACTAATTTCTCCATAATAATTGGATCAAAATATTGCCCATCACCAGTCATTACACATTTCTCACCTACATTACGAGCATCATTCCAGCCTGTATAAACAGCGATAATAGAGTTAAAGAACACTTTTTGTTGAGTTGCTTCATCAAATCTCACCGCAGGCAATACAGCTGTTGTAGTCTTTAGATTGTCATTTTCAAGCCATTCCCATTCTGTGCCTAGTTCTGTCATAATTTTTTCAGCATCTTGTTTTGTCTGACATTGAAATGTTTCTTTCCAAGATCTTCCAATTGCTGATTTAGTATCTGTTTCAAAAGGCATCACACGCACATATCTCACACCTTTCTCTTCAACCATTTTTGCATATTCTGGGTCTATATCTACAAAACTATTATAAAGCAGATTAGATTGAACTATAGGCGTTGCCCCACCCTTTTCGGCTGCAATGTGGCAATAGAAAAATATATGCTTTGGCGGATTAGGTGTCTGAGCCATCTCATGATGAAAAGGTATACTTTCGCTTGATGGAGATTCATTAGCAGTTAGTACTCTCCCAGCTGTAATCTGATTACGCGGAGCAGCACCACCAACATAACCCATCCTTGGAAATTCAGCATTATCCAACATTTGCTCAAAAATCTCAGCATCTGTTACAGGAAAATCTCTAAACAACATCGCATCGTGAGCTAATAGCAAATTTTTAAGATCTGCTTTATTTTGGGATATCCATGTTAGGAATTTTTCAGCACTACCAAACTCACCATCGTGAAGTAATACAAAGGGGAAGGGTTTGTTATTTGTAGATATTTGCCCATCTATTTTATGATTTTTCAAATTTAGCATTTTATGATTACCTTTTAAGTTTAAAACAAGTCGTATACTTCAATCTATACTTAATATCTCATATTGTAAATAGAAACTTATTGTAAACAGCACTTTTTTCAAATATTATTATTTTATACAACGCAGTAAAACAATCATCAACAATAAAGGAAATTACCGATATGTTACAAAATAATTTTGCTCTAGGTTTTTGGCGTCTTGATGATGCTAAGCTTAATGATAATCAAATCATTGAACTTGTAGAAAAAGCTATAGATCTAGGTATAACAACTATGGATCACGCTGATATTTATGGCGAATATAAATGTGAAAAAATCTATGGTAAAGCTCTTAAAAATCATACTCATTTACGCGAAAAAGTACAAATAGTAAGCAAGTGCGGTATAAAATTTGCCTGCGATGCTACTCCACAAAATTTAGTTAAACACTATGACTTGTCTAAAGAGAGTATCATAGAATCTGCTGAAAATTCACTTAAAAACCTAGGCACTGACTATCTTGATTTACTATTAGTACATCGCCCTAGCCCACTTATGGACGCTGAAGTTATAGCAAAAACCTTTGAAGATTTACAAAAGCAAGGCAAGGTAAAAGCATTTGGGGTATCTAATTTCACAGCAAGCCAATTCGAACTTTTAAATAGCCACATCCCTCTACATACTAACCAAGTTGAAATATCCGTCCTACAAACAGATACATTTTATAATGGCACTTTAGATCAACTGCAAAAGCATAAAGTTCGCCCTATGGCTTGGTCTCCATTAGCTGGTGGTAGAGTATTTAACCCAGAAACTGCTGTTGAAAGAAACATCCAAGATTGCTTAAAAAATATAGCCGACAAGCATAACGCAACTATCGACCAGATTGCTATGGCTTGGCTACTAAAACACCCAAGTAAACCACAGGTTATTATAGGTTCTCAAAATATTTCTCGCCTAGAAAATACTGTCAATAGTCAAAATATCGAGCTAAGCGTACAAGAATGGTTTAAAATTCTAGAAGTATCTAATGGGCATGAAGCTCCATAGAAATAAAATAACCTAAACTACTTCCTTCCGATTGCCTCTTTTGAAAAAGAAACTGCAAATTAGAGTAATGGTCTAATTTGCATCAAATTGTATCGTTAACAAGATTTGAAGCTACTGTAGCTCCTACACCTTGTTACCTTGCTCCTCAACGCAACTTATACCACTCAAAATATATTTGGTGCGTAACATCAGTTATTAAAGTTGATTACTATACTTTTATATATATTTATGAAATATAAAATTACTGAATATATATCTAGAAGTTATCTTGAAAAATAAAGTAGGCGTAAATAGGTTAGAGATAATTAAAATATTCTTTCATAAAGGAAAGGTGGATATCTGGTATTAGTTTAAATTTTGAAGTCATGATGTAATGACTGCCAATGTTTCCTAAGCATATCTTTCTGTAAGTCGTCCATAGGTAAGTTCTCAAGCTCCTTAGGCCATAGCTCTCTAGCTAAATTTATAGTCTCATTCAAGTGATGCGATACCGCTTTAAAAGGGACCCCTATTTTATCGCATATATACACGAATGACTTTAGATCTAGTTCTATCCATTTTTTAGTCTTAGCTAAATTTAGAGCTAGATTATCGTTGTCGATGTAATGAATGGTAGAAACTATATCGTATGCTGGAGATAATCTCGGCTGATACATATCTGGATAAATAACACTCCAATTCTTTAAATGGGCATCACCATTACCTAATAGGATATTCACAAGTAGTCTCTTCATATACTGCTGAATATCTTCTAGCGGATTACTTGACTGCTGATATATGAGCTGTCCTATAGTCGTGTAACTAGCATGGTTATATTTCTTATTAGGAGATACATAAAGTACCTGAGCGAAATCTTCAATATGAACTCTACTCTGATTAATACCTCTGTCAAACCTCTTAATAGCGTATGCGAATTTTTCATCTGCAGGTAGTTTAATGTTAGATAACCCTATAACATCTTTAATTTCTACAAGCTTTATCTCAGGAATATCGATACCTACTAACCGAGCTAGTCTCATACAAGTGAACTCATTAGCTGGTACATCTTTATATAAGTTTGATGGTGTCTTAACTATCCAATCACCAAGTAGTGAATTAGATGAGAATGTAAATCTACCATCTGACTCTATCATAGAGTACTTCATCTGTACGCCAGCTAATGAAAACTT
>Ga0307934_1000780_pt1 | contig 22255 bp, 22 predicted proteins | sample OrgLakmetageno90_FD_201838 | JGI IMG/M metagenome (GOLD analysis project Ga0307934, IMG submission 201838) | Saline water microbial communities from Organic Lake, Antarctica - #90 | ecosystem: Environmental > Aquatic > Non-marine Saline and Alkaline > Saline | place: Antarctica: Organic Lake... | reverse complement strand
TCTCAGTCTCCATCTCAGTCTCAGTCTCAGTCTCAATCTCCATCTCCATCTCCATCTCAGTCTCAATCTCAGTCTCAGTCTCAATCTCAATCTCAATCTCAATCTCAATCTCAGTCTCAATCTCAATCTCAATCTCAATCTCCATCTCAGTCTCAGTCTCAATCTCAATCTCAATCTCAATCTCAATCTCAGTCTCAATCTCAATCTCAATCTCCATCTCAGTCTCAGTCTCAATCTCAATCTCAGTCTCAATCTCAATCTCCATCTCAGTCTCAGTCTCCATCTCCATCTCCATCTCCATCTCCATCTCCATCTCAGTCTCCATCTCAATCTCCATCTCCATCTCCATCTCCATCTCCATCTCAGTCTCCATCTCCGTCTCCGTCTCCACCATTACTTCATCAACCACAGCCACATCATCATCAGTTATCTTCTTGATCATCTCAATCATTCTCTTCTTCCTCCTCCTCAGAGTCACATGTGTTTGGGGCACAAAGAGCATCAAAAGATGAAGGAAGTTCTCAAATACTTATGGGTCAAACAACTCTTCATGAACGATTTATTATCATATATGTTGGTACCTGATCAAGTTCAGGCATACCGAAATGTGTTGGCACCTCCAAAAATTCTTCGTATGTTGCTCATTGTAACTCAAAAGATCTTTGTCAAACATATGTTTGAGTTCCTACCTGAATCATTCGCTCAGACATAAGGGTCTCATCGGGAACAATAGTTACAAATGCACACGAACCACCATTGCTAGTTTTTTGTTGGAAATCAGTATCAGTATTATAGGTAAGCGCTTGATTTACACATGTTTCACAAGTAGGTAAAGACATATCTATAACTAAATATTCTGCACTGTCGGTAAACATATTAGATAAAGTTGTTTCTGCTCATCTCCACAACAAAACATCTTGCTCCTGTGTTAAATTTACATCTGGATGATTACACGCTTGAGCAGAAACAAAAGAAAAAAAGAAAGAAAATCATAGGATTAAACTAAGTACAGTGTATGATACAGTATTTTTCATGAAAAAATAAGCAACTAAATACCTCAGAGACTACTACGTGTCAAGGAGGTGATAACATATATTATCATAACACTTAAGAGAGCTAACAAAACTCATCCTGCCACCAAAGCTATCTGTTTGACTGCCTCTTTCAGCTTCTCTTCGCTTCACAAAGAAAAGACCATCTTCAAGGCTGCAAAAATAATCATTGGAACAGCCAATACGACTGCTACTTTCATCATAAATCTTGTAGCTCTTACAAAAACAGAATCATTGAGATCAATGGGGGCTCCGTCAATAGCCGTCATCAATGCTAATTTAGCTCATGGTCACTGACTACTATTCAAATACTCTTGTATAGCTTCGTCTATTTCTTGTCATAAACTTTCTCATTGTTGATATTGATCAATCAGATCATTAACATTACCATTGCTCTCAATTCACTTTCTTATGCTTCAAATCAAATCAATTTGTGTATCAAAAAGATCTCTAGCCTCTGCAGTAACTGAATATGGCTCACCATCTCAAGGATTATGAGATTTTCTGTATGAGTCTTTCAGTCGATTATTCGAGTTTGCGTTTACAAAAAATATACACATAGACAAAACAAGACAACTGATGGCTAGTACTTTTTTCATTATAATAAAAAATATTAAATCGAATCTAACAATGACTCAGCCTCAGCCTCATCTTTTTCTTGTGCAGCGTCTTCTTTTTCACGTATATCTGAAACTTTTTTCACGTATCACATCTCTTGTCGCTTGGTAAGGTATTTCTTTTTTATCTCTAATTTCTTATTCTCATATCTGTCTTCAATTTCCTTTAGTTTAGCTTTTTCCTTAAGGAGAATTGCTCTGAGCTTTTCGATCTGAGTATCATTCATCAATGGAAGCAGATTGAACCAATTCTGTTTTTCTTCAACAGAATCAATAGATCTAGAACGTAAAACCATCTCGATGAGTTCGGGGATATCCTCAATAAATTCACTAGGAATAGTAAATGTCATTGCTTTATCTCGTAAGTCCTTTGGTAAATGTTCTTGGACTATCTGCAAATTAGTCATTGTTGGTAGTATAATTATTCAAGTAAAGCGTCTAAGTTCGTAGTAAGTTCGTGATCAGCAGACATCTCATCACGACTTTTTTGTTCGTTAAGCTTCTCTTTCATGACATCAGCATATTTGAATGAGTTTTTCATCTTTTTCAAATAGCGTCTCAGTTGAGAGTTCGTCATTCTTTTAGTTCACTGCGATCAAGAGTATGTTTCTGACATTGGTTTGTATAAAAATATATACCTAAGTATACAAGATAAAAACATATTTGTCAAAAAAAAACACACAAACAAATGTGGTATTTTTCTTATATAGTATATTGAATGATTAACCCACATTCATAATGTACTAGATCAGTATATTTATCGAGATATAACACTAATTACTTTAATCGAAAAGCAGCTTCCATATTCCCAGTGTTCAAATCGTTAGAAAAAGCACTGAAAGGTAATTCAATGACTCTCGAAATCTTGCTTTACGGTAGTTTTTGGTGGAGGGTCAGGAAAAAACTGGAAGTTGAGAATGTTTGGGAAACATCTCAGACAAAAACTCTGAATCATGAACAAACTTCTTTTGATATCAAGAAAGAGTGCTTATATCGTACATTCTTTCCTCCAAAAACTGTTGTTTGTTAGCAAAAAAGACTTCGTATCATTTCTTTTTACGATAAAAAAGGTCATTTTCAGAAATCAAGAACATCTGTAAATCAAAAAAATACTGCTCAAATGAATCATAAATAGACTTTTTTTCGGCCAATAAACAGCTTCAAGAAATGCGCCATACAGTATAACTACAAACTAACAGAAATAGAACACTATATGCTACATATACCATGGGTATCAAACAGACAATAAAACACGAATAACTTTAGAATCTTTAACTACTATAGGAATATATGGCCTAAAAAAAAAGGGAATTTTATTCTTTATAAAAAACTTGGATAATCTTACTGATCAGTATCTATCTCATGGTTGCATAAACCTAAGTGATTCTCAGTCACGAAGTGCATCAGTAAGACTACCTACTATCTTCGCTCTAATTCTCTTCGTTATATGAGCATCTAACCAAAATGGTTGCGAATCAAGTGCATCTATAATATATAAAAATCAATGAGCTATACAAAAGTACCATGATCAAATTCTTTTTCGTCATGATGATCATGTAGATAAAAATTTATGAACCTCGAGTAACAGAGGAGTTGTAAGTCAATTTCCGCAATTTACATAAAAAAGTAAGTCATACAAACCCTTCATGCCCATATTTAACTGTGTCTTAAAAACGACAGTCTTAACAAAAGACTCGAACGAAGGTAATCTACATAATACAGGAAATCAAACACGCTTTTGTTTAGTTGTATAAAAAGAAATATATACAATATCTTCAATATCTTCAAATAATCCTAGGTCATTAGTAATTTTTCTAACTCAGTTCCTTTTTGAAACTTCTGTATCATAATTAGATACATCATCTACAAATGGAATACTCATTGTATCACATATTGACAAAACATATTTTTTACTAAAGTTAAGAAGTGGACGACAAATAGTAAATTTTTTGTCAAAAGTTATAGACACGTCTATTGTAGACATATTATAGACGCCGGGTGTCTTACATCAACGTAAAAGATTTAAACATGATGTTTCAAAGCGATCCGACAAGTTGTGTCATGTATAGACAACTCATGGTCATTTGCTATTCACTACTCTTTCTACAAAGTCCCGCCTTGCCTTTCTCAACTCAAGCTCTGTTCACGAAGATCATAAGTACTCTTCACATATACATACATGTTTAGAGAAGTAATTACAAAGAGTTTGTTCTTCATCGTCGGACACCTTCCTTTGTTTGTGATTAAAATGAAGAACAAAAATCTCATGATGAGAAAGATTTTTTATTTTCACATATCGAAAAAGAAGATGAGCCATCAGCATACTATCCGAACCTCATGATACTAGTAAGTAATGTTTTGTGTTTCTAGAAAACATAATATCAAAAGTAGCACATACTTCACTTTTGTCTACAAAAGCATCAAAACAAAAATCATCTACTTTGGATGTATTCATATAAGCGTTAAGGTTGGTAATAGAAGTAAAAAAAAGTAATATATTATCACATAGCACACACAAAAAGTTAATATTATTGCTCTATTTTATATACACCATGAACAAATGCAAGATAGATGATTTAGAATACATGTAGGTGATGTTCTTCAGGATAGCTCAATTCATGATACATTAGAATTCAAAGAAAAGTTTTCAACATTTCTTCCACAAATTGTTTCTCCTTGAATTTCTTGAAAAATAGAAATACAGGGTATGGATCGCAATTCACTTCTCCTGATTTTGAAAAATATACAAGCACCATTTATCACGTTATGTGATAAGTGTGGTAGCGAATACACTCACGTAACACAGCTGTGAGAGAAATCTATTAAATGTTTTTTTGATGAATGAGAGTTTGAAGAAGAAGAGGATATATTATACTTCAAGCTAAAAGAAAAAATTATTGATATTGAACAATATATTGTCGAAAGTTTTCAATTGGAAGACAGTGTTTGACATATGTGTAAGAATTGTGAAAAAGCGAATGCTAATGAAATACATGAAAATTAAATATAATTAACAGTTTCAGAAGAATTAGACAATCTTTTAACATATAGTTCGTATTATTATTATTCTTAATTATTTTATATTATTCTTATATATAAAACCAATCGACAGGATAAAGAAAGTATAAGTAGATTGCCATAACTTGCCTTTTTCTAGATAAATACATAAGACTATTTTGTCTTTATTTGTCTATGTGTTCATGAAAGTCTATTTTATAATTACGTTTTGTCTATTATTATTTTCAGTTTGTCTATCTTATTCTTGAGATAATATAGTTCTTAGTGGTTCATGATCTTCTTCACAAACACTTTATGGCTCTGCTTCGCAACAAACTATCACAGGTAATGTAGTTGATGAGTGAATACAAACCGAAAACAATACAATTACTGGATCAAACCTAGATTATCAAACATATACTATTGGTAGTGTTGAGGCGCATAATTTATCATGAACAACACTACAAAACACTTGATTTGTATCTACAAATATATGATCTGGAGACATTTTTATTAGTCAAGTATATGTATTAGACACAAATATGAGTAGCGAATTTTTTGAGATAACTTCACATATAGATTTTGTATGAGATATTAGATTTGTTTGATTATGAAGGTGAGCGGCAGAGCATGTTTTTCATATAGATATTAAATCTGGCGAGTCAGTTGTATTTAGTGAGGACACAGTTCAGTTAACTGGATCTGTATTGTTTATGACCGACTCAATAACACTTACCAATACGTGAGAAGAAATATTTCTGTATATTGATAATCTTCTCATCGATCATATAACATATACGCTCCATGATGAGGAGTATAGTGTTTCTTGAAATGGTCATAATGAGTATCCTAGAGAGTTGTCTGCTTATACTACTATATCAAGTCATGAAGAATATACTGAGACGGTGAATCCTGGAAACGAGGAGGAGAACTGATCACAAGAAACCGAACAACAGGAAGAAACTCTTTCTGGATCTACCTTGTCACATTCTATATTTATAACAGAAATTCATCCTACTGATGGTGATCAATTTGGAGAGTATATTGAACTGTTTTTTTAACCTCTTATGCTTGAGAGATAACAATAGATTGACTTTAACACGGGTCCTCATCAAAAACAATACTGGTAAATATACCTATGAATACTCGACTTATTATTACCGATAAAGAAACTCCATATTTTTCTGGCACAACAATTTCACGCTTGGATAGCATCTCTTTAACAGATTCTGGAGAGGAACTTGTTGTGTATTGACAGGATTGACACGTTATAGACTCTGTTGTCTACAAAGAATCAAAAGACAATATGAGCATGTATTCTCATGGCTTTGTAGGTACCAATCGCTCCTTTTCTTATGAACAGTTTCCTTCTCCATGAGTAGATGAAAAATACGTTTCATATCTTCTTCATATATCTAAGGAGCCAACACAGGACATACAATGACTTGATCGAAAATCAAAGTATACAAGATTGAAGAGAGAGACACAAAGATTTTGATTGTCGGTTAGCAAGGATTGAAAAGTATCTAACAAGAAGAATACTGATAGTTGTTTCGATGATACACAACTTACTTTTGACTATAGTTCGTGATCACGTATAGAAATAGTTGGAGTTCAAGCTAACCCAAAATGAAAAGATACATGAAATGAAAAACTAAAACTTAAAAATATATCTAATGAAAGCATCTCATTATCTTGATATAAATTATATAATTGAACTTCAAAAAAATCATTTGAGGAGTTATATATCCTACCTTGAGAAACCGTAGAGGTTGTCGGTACTTTATGATTAGTAAATAAGTCTAGATGTATAGCTTTGTGGCGCTTAGATAATTTTTATTCACCATTTTGTTATGCTGATATGGGTGACGATGATCGGACAACCACATCTCTTTGATTTAAAGATAAGCCAATTATTGATTTAAACAAGTTATTAATGGATATTTCAATTGTTGTATGAGAGACTGAAGCGTGTGTTCTTATAGATACTAGTGAAGTCTCGTGTGCTTCCTTACCTTATTCTACCTCAGAAGTAACTGAACGAAAGTCAGACTCTAAAAATGCGTCTAAGCTTCTAAAGAAAATAGATAAACTTGAGCAAAACATAGTTACCTCATCTACCAAACACTGAAATAAGCTAGATTCACTTCAATGAAAACTTGATAATCTCAATTCTTCTCATAAAGAGACGAAAATACTACTTAGTCAGGAAAAAAGGATAGCCTCCTTTCAATCCGCGTTTATCTATTATATATTTGATTCTATTCAAGAAGAATGGCCTGCCTTATATTATAATTCTTGGCCATTAGAGTACAAAAAACGTTTTGGTGAATCTAAGCAAGATATAGCATCACTTTTATGATTTAATCCAAGCGATATAGAGTCATATATTCGTTCTACAACCCATAAACAACTTCTTCTCAATACTGAAGATGTTGATAGTCAGTTCCATGAGTTACTTCTAAATACAAAGACACATATTGATACTTTCAAAGAAAATCTTACAACAGGAGCTAGCATTTAGTTATTTTTCTTTCAATGAATATTTATATAAAGTGATATTATGGATATCAAAACTTCTGAGACGAGCTTTTACTGCTTGGTCTGCTTGAGTGGATATCTAATCATTATGTGTGTGAGAAAATATATATAGAGTCATGAGAAAAGGATTTTCTTTCTAACCGATTAGTTTCTTGTAAAAAACATGTAAAGACAGATATTGACAACATTGTTTGTGTGTCTAGGTGAGTCATGTCCATGAAGGCTATTGATGTTGTTGTGTTTTGATGATGAGAAGTTATGACGGATGCTAGACCATTTCCATATAATGGTTGGAATTATGTGTTATGATTTTTTCCGACTATATATAAAAAAAACTATATCATATGCTGATGAATAGGTGATCCGAAAAATATGTTTAGCCCTATCTTACATAAGATATTTTTATGAAGAGCAAAACAAATTATATTGAGAGAAGAAACGTCACATCAAAGAGCGCTAGTATTTAATAGTGAGAGTATTTTACACCATGATTTTTGTTACTCAGTCTTAGCTTGAATTACTCCTTTATGTGTTCAAGATAAGCCATACATACTTATAAATGCAAACACATATTTATGGAACAGTGACGTGGTAGAAAAAATAAAGGAAGCCGTTGTAGAGCATCCAACATGTGATGTATTTTTCTTTCCTGCTGCGTGGGAAAGTGACGATAAACTCTTTTCAGAGCTAGAGATTATTGTTCCTTGAATTACGTTACTTGATCGAAGAGATATGTCGCTTGACGAGTCTGTTTGATGGATAGCTGGAGCTGATCATGTATGCGCAGCAAGGCTACATGTTCTTTTGGTTGCCCAATATTTTGGTGTGTTGTTTTCTCCATTCGTGTATCAAGAAAAAATAGAAAAATGTGTTTTGCGTGCCGAACACGCAGAGCTTGTATCTAAGTAACTTTTTTCTTTACTTGTTCACTTTTGTTCTATGTCTGTTTGATAATAAACAAATTTTTCTTCTATGGCTAGATTTATTCTTCTTTTTACATGTTTTACGTGCGTTGTATGTGTTTTCCCACATCTATATCTCTATTTCTTTCTTGTAAGCATCTATGTGACATGTCTATTGCTACTTTTTCGTAAAAACTTTTTTTCACCTAAATCGCTTGTGTGGCACCTTGTTTATATACTCCCATGTATATGAGTCGTAAACTCTCTGCTAGGTTTTAGTGGGAACACGGAAGTTGAAAATAGCTATATGTATTCATGAGTTGTAGTTTCGTGATATCGTCCTTGATCTTTCGTGTTGGAAACGTCTGAGTGACAAAGACTTCTTATATATAGTGAGTGAATAGTACCCATGTGATCTTCTGTACAGATTGTGTGAAATATTATTCCAGCACATGTATTTACTTTTCTTAGTGGACCCATTGATCCTCATCTTGTTTCTTTTTCGTTTTCTTTTGAAAAGTGGCTTTTGCTTAAGTGATTTTTATGAGCGGTCTACGCTCAACACGTTGAGATTCTTTGAGATGGACAACTGTGATATATAGCCCAACTGAGAAAGTTAACATTAGATTACGTTATCCGTACGTACAGCAATAGCTCATCTGTATGATTACTGCTGTGACTGTATATAGGTGATGTTTCATTTTTACCTAAAGAGGTGTATGATTCGTTTATAGCATCTGGTTTGGTGCATATTGTTGCCGTTAGTTGATCTAATATATATATGTTGGTTGTGTTTTTGTCTGCGTTACTATTTTTTTTGCCGTATTATTTTAGGATTTGATGTATTGTTGTTCTTATTTTGATGTACTGTTTGCTTTGTGGACTTGATAGTAGTGTATTTAGAGCATTAATTATGTGATACATAATTTTTATTAGTTGTGTGTTGGGCACTTCTGTTTCTATTTACAGGTCACTTACCTATGCATACGTCATACTTCTATCTGTTCATCCTTACACCTTATTATATGACATGGGATTCTTGCTAAGTTTTTGTGCTGTCTTATGAATAGTACTATCTTCAAAACTTTATGTCTCATTCTTTACCTCATGAGTATATTGAGTCTTTAAGTGGATACATATGTATATATTGCCTAGTGTTTGAGCGACACTATGAGTTGTTTGACCTTTGATTCTTTATATTGGGGGTGTAAATATAACATCGATGGTCAGTAATCTTGTTTTGGTTCCCTTATTGCCATGTGTTTTTATTTTTTCTTTCCTTGTGTATTTGGTTCCCTTTGTGTATGTACATTCTTTATTTGTTCTGGTTGTTGAGAAAATGCTGGATCGAGTAGTGTTTATTTCTTATGAGTCTTTGGAGTATGCATATATTATTTGATATGCCGACATATACTGACAGTGACTACTTCTATTCTTTTGGGTCACTTTTTGGCTATGTGTATACATGTACATAAGGTATAAAAACCTGTCTATGTAGTTGATGTGTATTAATAATATTGTATCTTTATCGCATTTGCATACAGTACTATCAATACAAGGGTGTAGTGTTAATGGTAGCACGTCGGCCTCCGAAGCCGAAAGTTCTGGTTCAAGTCCAGACATTCTTGACTTTTGATGCTCACCAACCAAAGACATATTAGACATACATAACTTATTATAGCAAAACAATTTTTGTCACAAGACTTCATTTCATTCGTATATTTGCGTAGAGTCGCAGTAATTTCCTTGCTGTTGCGACCCTAGAGATAGAGGATCAAATAACCGATTGTGTTTGTTGTTTGCTTGTATTATATACAAAAATGAATACAACATAACGCATAAGGAAATTTTTTCCTTGTCCATTTTATAATTATGCGTACGTTTTTATTTTTTAATTCATTTTTACATGAATTTAAAGAAATTGCTTACTGGATGAGTGGCAGTAGCGACTGGACTTGCAACTATGGTTGGAGCAGGTTTCGGTAATGCTTCTATGCTTAACGATCCAGAATTACAAGACGCTGTTATGTCATTACATGCTGATGGAATGACAAGATATGACAACGTTAATGATTACAACCCTATGGGTCTTGTAACAAGAGAACAGTTTGCACACATGGGTGCTGCATACGCTGTTTCTAATCTTTGTTTAGAACCTAATGCTGAAATGGCTTGTACATTCTCAGACATTAACGATGGTGACTATTCATTGAAAAAATCAATTATAGCTGCTTGTCAGTTAGGATTGGTTAAAGGTACTAATGGTATGTTCATGCCTACTGCGAATGTTTCAAAGGCGGCTGTTCTTACTGTTATGAGTAGAGCTATCTCAGCTGCTGCTGGTGTAGACGCTCCAAGTGAAGACATGACACCATGGTGGAAAGGTCACTTTGACGCTATGCGTGATCTAGGGATCACTAAAGAATCTGACGTTTACGCTGTTGATAGAGATATCACTAGATATGAAGTAGCGTTGATGTTATACAGAGCTAGATACGACGAGTGTGAAGAAGACGTTGACTTTACTGATATCCTAGAAGACATCTTGGACGTTGATGACAACGACATGGATGACGATGATATGGATGATGATGACGACATGGATGATGACGATTCAAGTACTTCAAATGGTGAGGTGACTGTTGAGTTGAGTTCAAATACTCCTACTGGAGTTGTTGTTCCTGGTAGATCTAACGTTGCTGTAGCAACATTTGATGTTACTACTGATACTGACGCTACGTTGAAGTCTATGAGATTGGAAAGAGTTGGTCTAAGTTCAGACAAGGCTGTTGATAGAGTTACTCTCTATGTAGACGGTGTTGCTGTTTCTAGATCAAGAGGTTTCGACTCTGATGATGAAGCTGAGGTTAGTTTCAAACCATCATTGATGATTGATAGAGGTGATACTGTAGAAGTAACAGTTATTGCTGAAGTTGGTTGTGGTGCTATCGAATCTGGATCAGGTGAATGTTCAAGCTCTTCTGATTTGGCTAACAATGAGGAATTTGCTGTAGCACTTATCGAGGTAAACGATGTTCCTGTTGATACAATCACAGGTAACTTGTTTGAAATTGGTGGTGTTAACGCATCTAAACTTGAAATTGACGTTGATGAAATCCCCGACGAAGTACAAGTTGGTGACAAAGAAGTTGAGCTTATTAGCTTTGACGCTGATAACCAATCTGACTATGATATCTATATCAGTCAGGTTACTCTAGAAGATGATGAAGGTGAAATAGCTGACGCTGTTGAAAACTTCGTTCTAGAGTTCGATGGTGATGTTGTTGCTACTGTTGCTGAAATCGACGGTGACTTTATTACGTTCATCCTTGATACTCCTGTATTGATCGAAGAAGGTAATGAAGAAGAATTCGCAGTATTTGGTGACATTGTTGCTGGTATTGACGAAAGCATCAAATTGATCTTAGATGAAGAAAATTACATCATGGGATGGGATACTAAATTTGGAGCTGGTCTCTGGGTAGTACCTGATGAAACATATGTTACTAAGACAATTGATATCACTGCTGGTGATGTTACTCTAGAAGAAATCGATCTTGAAGAAGACGAGTTCAGAGAAGACAAAGATGATATTATTCTTGCAGAAGTTGATCTTACAGTTAACGCTGGAGAAAACGTTATTATTGAAGATATTGTTTTTGGTGTAACTATTCAAAAAAATGGAGCTCCTTTCACAGGTACTATTGACGATCTTTTCGATGATATCGAAATTGTAATTGATGGTGATAACGAAGATGCTCAAGATATCGAAGATCCATTAGTATTTGATGATCTTGATATCGGTGTTGATACTACTAGAGTTGTGAACATTAAGGTTCTTGGTGATTCTGCTGATAACTTAGCAGACTACCTAGGTACTCTTGTTAACTTGACTCTAGATGTAACAAACGACTTCAATCTTACTGATGATGACGAAAATGAAGATCTAGACGACAAGAGTCCTTCATTCATCACATTTGATGAATTAGAACTTGTTGTACCTAATGCATCTGTTGATACAGTAACTATTGGTGATATCACTACAGTTGTTGGAACAAAAGATCTAGAATTGATCAGATTTGAAATCGAATCAGATGATACATCATCTGTTGATGCAAATGAAATCGTGTTCGATAATGTAACTAACTTTGATGATGACTATGTTGTTGCTCTTAAACTACAAAGAGAAACAGCTTCTGGTTGGACAACAGTTGATGAAGAAAGCGGTAACCAAATCAATGGTGGATCTGTAGACTTCGATATTGATGTTAATATTCCAGTACAATCAACTCAAAGATTTAGACTACTTGCTGAAATATCAGGAAATGATATTTACACAGGTACTCTACAAGCACAAATTGTTTCTGTAGATGTTGAAGATGATGAAGGTGAAAATCTTATTCCTGGAACATTGTCTGGTCTTACTGGTAGAATAATTACTATTCTATCTAACGGTACTATTACATCAGAATTGGACGATGATGATATCAACGATCCTTTCTATGTACTAGGTGGTACTGATATGTCAGAATGTCTAGTTGAATTTGAGGTATCTTCTGAATTTGAAGACTTCGAAGTAGAAGAAATGAATCTTGTAGTAACTGGAGCCTTCACAGGATTTGATATGACAATTGCGTCAGTTATCATTGAATCAGATGAATTCATGTATGAAGAAGGTATATCTAATGAGTTTACAGCATCGAATCCAAATGTGGAAATCAATATTGAAAACAACCCATTGATTGTATCTTCTGATTCACAAAGTCTTTGTGTAAGAGTTAAGTCAAAACAACTTGGATTTAATACTGGTAACGGTAATGGATCTGATGACTTTACCTTTGCACTAGAAATTGTTACTGCTAAGGGTGTTAGTTCACGTGATGACGTAAGTGTTGTTGTGACTGACGCTTCTGAAGCTATAGCTGTTAAGCCTGTGTTGATTAGTGACTTAGACCTTCTTCCTGGAAGTGCTTCACTAACAGCTTCAGCTGATATTGCTAGAGTTAAATTGACTACTGATAGTTGGATCAATAGAAGAGCTACTACAACTTCTGTAGCTAAGCTTGGATTGAACACATTGGTATTGGATGTAACTGAATCTATTCAGGCTACTACTGGTCAAGATCTAGTTGCTGGTGACTTTGAATTGAGATTGGCTGATGGTGATGCTCCTATCAATGCGACATCATACTCTGCTACTGGTGTATTGACTTTTGATCTGACTACGCTATCTACTTCAGATAGATTGATGACAGAATCTGATACAGCTACATTGATTCTTTCAATCAATACTACTACAGCTATAAACGCTGACAATGATAGTATTACTGTAGAATACGATGAATCAAAATCAGGTAATCTAGTATACTCTGTAGAAGGAGACACATCTTGTAATCTTACTGCATGTGTTGAAAACGGTCTAAGACTTGGTCAATCTTACTTTGGTAAAATTATTACTGACTAGTCAGTAATCCTTGTCTTGTATCTTATCTGATACATAGAAAACCCTCTCCGAAGAGAGGGTTTTTTTGTTCCTTGCATTTGTGCGTTTTCGTCAGTATACTTGCTATAGTTTTTATTATCTATCTTATCATGAATCGTATTGTTTTGGTATGTTTCTGTACTTCTTTTTTGTTCTTATCTGGATGTTCAGTGTCATGAGTCAAAGATTCAGTATCATCATTTCTTGATGGTGTCATAAAAAAGGATCAACAGCAAGAGCAGTGATTTGTGGTAACCAAAGCATCATTGTACGATCAGTTTGATGAACAAGCTAAGCGTATTGATCTTTCAGGAAAGTGACTAGTCGCTGTTCCAGATATCTGCGAACTGATAGATGTAGAGGATCATGAATCTGTTTGGTGGCTAGACGTTTCAGATAATGATATTCGTATTTTAAATACCGACTTGAGTTGCTTGAGATATCTCAAATCATTAGATCTCTCCTATAATCAAATCCAAACTGTACAAACATTGTGAGATTTACCTGCGTTGCAGGAACTGAATATGGAACATAATGATCTTACTACGACTGAGAACCTTCCTGATATGCCTATGTTGGAAAGACTATCTTTGGCGTATAATAAGATCAAAGAAGTGAAGGACTTAGATCATTTGAAAAATCTCGTAGTCTTGGAGTTACAGAATAATGTGATAGAGCATGTTGTGGGTCTGGAGAATCTAGAAAAATTGGAAAAACTGAGATGAGATTTTGATAAAATCAAATCTGGTGATCTTTCTCCTTTGCTTGAAAAACTAGATGAATTAGAAATTATTGATGCGGTTGGTAATGTGCTCTGAGAAGAAGCAAAACGTCAGTTGTTGGAAAAATTACAATTCTAGTACTTCTTTCCTCAACTTTAATAATTATTTTTCATTTTTAAAAGCTGAAACATATATGTTTCAGCTTTTAAAAGTATTCTAAGGGGAGAAGACAAGCTTATATGGAGTTAAGTGTTCACTCAGGCATATCTTATCGTTTTCATGCAGATGTATTTTACTTTTCCAGATAGATACTTGATCGAACTTTTTTTCCTTTTCTGATAAGAATAAGTCATTGAACGCTGTGTTTATTAGATACTTCAAATGAGATATCATCTATTTTTTGTTCGTTGATATAGATAATTCATTGTTTGATAGCTTTTTTTGCTTCTCCATTTGAATTTGTGATACCACTTGCCGTACATAGATCGGCAATTCTTAGTGAGGTTTCTTGTGTTGTTGCTCATCAAGTTGTCTGGTGAAGTGCTTGTATAGCTTTATCATCTCGGGTTTTGAGTACTTCGATCTTGTTTTTATCTTGAAAGAGTAGTTTGGTAATTGCAGCTGCATGTTCTGCTGCTTCAGTTCAGAAGACGAGTTGTGTAACCATATTCGCAAGTTGTTCTTGACCAAACCTGAGGGCAGTATCTTTTTCATGTTCTATAACAATACTCTCTATCTCTTCTATGTTTTTTAAGCTAAATAATTTTAAATATACGGGCACATCTTCATCACTCGTATTCATAAAATATTGGTATATAGTGAATGGGCTATTTTTTTCTGGACTTAGTCGAAGGGCGTTACCTTCTGATTTTCCAAATTTCTTTCCTGTGCTATCTACGACAAGGGGACTCGTAGCACCATAACTTTCTTCATTTTCTAGCTTGCGTATAAGCTCTACCCCCGTAACAATATTACCCCACTGATCAGAACCTGCTATTTGGAGTTTGCAGTTGTGGTGCTTTCGTAGGTGGAGAAAGTCGTATCCTTGCATCAGCATATAGCTAAATTCAGTGTATGATATTGATTGGTCTGGATCTTCAATTCTTTTTCTCACGGTTTCTTTTTTCATCATTGCATTGATAGTGATATGTTTCCCAACATCTCTGAGAAAACGAATATATCCCATATCAGTGTAGAAATCTAGGTTGTTCATAACCTCTACGTCACAGTCAATACCTGAGAGATCTTTTATGTGCTCAACGAGTGTTTGAGCTTGTGTAGTTATGCTTTGTACATTGTGTTTGAGGGTTTCTTCATCGAGAAAATTTCTTTCGCTATTTTTCCCCCCTGGATCTCCTATCATTCCTGTGGCTCATCCTACTATAAAAATGAGTTTGTTTCCTCTCTTCATATATTGTAATGCATGCATATATCATACAAAATTTCACAAATGAAGTGAGTCAGCTGTTGGATCCATTCAGATGTAGAGTGTTTGTCATCAAGCATTATATAGCTCAAAAAGTTCATCATGCGTCGCTTGTTTTAGTAATCAGCGTTGCTCTAGTTCTTCTCTTAGGTGCATGGGTCGAATAAGAAATCAAATAAATGTATTGTAGGGGTTTATAGACTTTTTTCTACATATAGTTTTGTTCATATTTGAGGAGTAAATTGCGCCGTTGTTCTATTCATTCACACACAAAAAGTTTGGTATGTCTTTTGTGTGGGCTAGGTGTTGTGTGTATGAGTTTTTCCAATGTTGCTTCTTCTAGGATAAATTTGTTTTGAGAGAATCGTTGGAGGTCTCATGGTGATGAGATAATTCATGCTCAGGCAGCTTTTGTTGTATTTTTTTCTCGAAGGACGCCATATTCTATAGTTCGCCGTGAAGTGTTGAATATAGCTAGTTTTTGTTCCTGTGTTTTTGCTTGTGTATGGAGTTTTGCTGTAAGATACTCTAAGTCAGCAAATTTTTGCTGAAACATCTGTGGCATATGTCAAAAGTATTCATGAAAAAGATCTGGTAGTGGCGTGTATTGTATATCTTTTAGAGGACGAATATAGTTAGTAACAGGAAACTCTTTTTTTAATAAATGATCGAATCGGTCGTCGTGACTAAGGTATGCGTTTTCAGCATCTATAAAACGCCATCAAGTTGTCTTGAACATACGGTTAGATAACTCTAAGACGTTTGGTATTTGATCTGCACGAAGCTCAGCAAGCTCAATTCCCTTATGTATATGAGCAGATACACGATTACTTTCATAGATATGTCTTGTTTGTGTTTTAAACATTTTTTCTCGTACTAGGTGGTTTTCTTTTGTGAAGTCTGGTAAGGTAAGCATCTGTCTACATATTATTATAAAAAAAACCTCCTGTATATAGGAGGTTTGTTGCATGATTTTATGCATAGTCCAAAAATTTCCTATATACAATAGAGGTTGTTTGTGCAATAATAATATGCAGTGAAAAATATTTTTTCGTTCATGATTTGTATAGCAAATAGATATTATAACTATACACATAGAATATGTTTTTGCAAATTAATTAGAATATATAATGTATATTGTCTTTGAATGAGTTGTAGGTACGTGAAAGTCTACTCAGAGCAAGTTATTGCATGCTTTTCTCCAAAATAAATATCCAAACAAAACAGTTGAGTTACTTAGAGAGCCTTGAGGAACACATATTGCAGAAGCAATTAGAACATTAGTTCAATGAACAGAATTCGATGAGTCTATGCACGCATTGACGGATGCGTATCTTTATGCAGCCGCGAGAGCACAACTTCTACACCAAAAGATTGCTCCAATACTAGCTGACGGTGGGATAGTTATATCGGATAGAAATGTATGTTCTTCTTTGGCCTACCAATGATATACACAAGGTTTGTGAATAGATCGCGTGTGGTCTATCAATAAAGAAGCAGTAAGCACTTTGTTGCCAGATTATATTCTATTTATGGATCTTGATGTAGAGGTTGGTTTGGCGAGAACTTTTGACCCAGAAGGTGATAAGCGAGAACGTAAGGGGGTAGATTTTTTCACTCAAGTGTATGCTGGATATATGTCTTTATTTTCGTTTGCGCCGCTTCAGGGATTGCTGCATAAGATTGATGCATCTTGAAGTGTACAAGAAGTTCAAAAAACTATTTCAGACCTCATTCTCTAACACACTACTAATTGACATTTGCTTTTAAATATATAGATTATGTGTATTTATATATCATATAGTATATGCGTATTTTTTTATGATGGTATGTGGTTGCCTGTATAGTGTTTCCATTTCTAGGATTTTCTTCCTATAATCCAACTTTTCAGGTAGATCTAAAATGACAAATTACAAATGCTTCTCATGGAGAAGCTTCCACCCGCATTGATATTTCTGTTCGTACGGCTCAGCGTGATCCATATCCATTTGCTACATCGATTGTTGTTGCTTGTTATGACGCCAAACAGTATGATATTAGACAGCGTTTAGTTGCTTGGAGTCATTTGCAGATTCAATGAATTAGTTCTACGAAAGCAGCTTATGTTTCATTAGACATACCAAAAGTAGCGAAGGAACAAACAATTTTATGTCATATAGATGACACAAATATAGTTCCAGAGATTAATGATAGTAATCAGGTAGGCTGGATTCATGTGTGAAAATGATCATGATCGCCATCTCCAACGCCAGCTTTACCAACCCCAATTCCCTTGCCTCAGTTACCGCTGCCTACTCCTGATCCATCTATTATTTGTAGACATTGATACTGTTGAAAACCACTACCTCCTGTTGCTCGCCCACCAGTACATAAACCTAGCCCACCAGTACATAAACCTAGTCCACCAGTACATAAACCTAGTCCACCAGTACGTAAACCCAGTCCACCAGTACGTAAACCCAGTCCACCAGTACGTAAACCCACTCCACCAGTGCATAAAACCACTCCACCAGTATATGTACCTACTTCTCCACCCAAAAGAAACACAACCTATGTATGAGGTAGATTATCTCCATGTTTTTGATCAGACTGTGATGACTATTATTACGATTACGACTATTACAATCAGGATAAACAAGAAAGAAGAAGAATAGTGGATCCTCCTTCTATCAATACATCATTTAAGTGGCTTTCTCGAGTAAGATAAGACAACAGACACTTAGGATTGTAAGTCTTTTTGATTTGTCTAAGGTATATGTAATCTCCTTGAATAATCTTTTTATCCTCGTGGTTAGTATACTTTTGCTATGAAATATTCGATAATAACTATATTTCCAGAAATTTTTTCTACTTTTTTGGATACCTCATTGATAGGAAAAGGTGTTGCGTCATGACGTATTACCGTCGCATGTATTAATCCTAGAGATTTCTGTACTGATACCCACAAGCAGATAGACGATTTGCCTTATTGATGATGAGCAGGTATGCTCTTGAAGGCTCAACCAATCATTGATGCTATTCGTTTTGTTATATCTTGAACTGATAGTGAGTCTCTTACGTGTGTTCGTCTTCTTTGACCTACAAAGGAGATTTTTGATCAAAAAGATGCGCATGATGTAGTTGATGCATATGATCATTGTATATTGATTTGTGGAAGATATGAAGGTATCGATCAACGTGTGCAGACTCGATGCGAAAAACAATTTGCTAATGATTTTTCATTACTTTCATTATGAAAATTTGTTACCTTGGGTGGTGAAGTTCCTGCGATGACATTTATCGAAGCTACAGCCAGGTTGATTCCATGAGTCATCAAGGAGGAAATGAGTCGACAGGATGAGAGCTATAGACCAGAACTTTGAGGAATGAATATTGAATATCCTCAGTATACAAGACCTGAGGTTGTTGAATGAATGCAAGTCCCAGAAATTCTATTTTCTTGACATCATGCACATATTGCTCAACGAAGAGAAGATATGATGTGATAGTAGTGGGTGATTATATCAGAGAGCTCCCAAGCAGAATAGGTAGAAGAGAAATTGCTGTCGTGACAACGCTGCTGATAATTATAAATGGTAGATAGTGTATATTCGACATTCAAGCAGCATAGTTGAGTAAGTCTTCTAAAGGAGCTAAAAATATACGACTCAAAATGTATGTCCTTGTATTTTGAAGATGTCCTACGAGATGAATAACTTCTTCCATGGCTCCTTCTCCTACGAGTCGAGTGACGGCTTTCTTTCATCGTATTCTTCATATATAGAATGCGCAAGTCATGCCAAGTATATTTCCATACAGACTGTATAAGATAGCTAGGCTAGTACCATATAGTCAGCCTGCAATAACGTATACTACTGATCATGCAAATGGTGCAAAAATAACTGAACATGCTTTCCAAAAGATTAAGACTATTGGTCACCATACTCATGCTTGTTGAACTCGAAGTTCTAGTCTTTCCTGACCAATAATATTTCAGGCCACTAAAGAAAGAATAAGAAAAATAACAAGAAAACTTCCTCGTTTTATTGCCATTTTTTTATCAATAGCATGTATGATTTTCTTTAAGTGTATATTTTCCATAGGGTAAAATAAAGTGACTGCACATATAATAAAAATCCTATCTATTGTTGTTTATAGTTATCTTATGTGCTAATATTTTTCAAATGTGATGTCCTGTTTTGCTACTCATAAGTATTCAAGTTTACTGCGGACATCATCTACCATTTCTGGCTTCCCACATAAAAAGCAACTCGTATTTGTTCATAATAACTCTACCGCTTCCTCAAGTCACTCTTGTACATATCATTTACGAAATCATTGTGGTATATTTTTTTCTTGTGATAAATAGAAAAAGTTATGAATATTTTTTTGTCAGTGTTCTGTGAATATTTCGTGTACATGAGGTATAATATGCTCAGCAAACCTTTCCGCAAATATATTGACTATAGTTCAATAGGATTGATTCTCGTATACAAGGTGTTTAAATAATCCAAAATTTGGAGAAAGTCCACTTCAGATGGAGACAAATAAGTAGTTCTGTTGTACATTGTTGTTTGTATAATGACCGACTGGTCATTTGACTTTAACGGAGTCTCATAGAGATATATCATGAGTCATCCAATGAGACATACCATGATCTGAAGTTTTTTTTACTACGATACCAATATGTTTTTCGTCCAGCATTTCTTTGTTTGTGGTTGCGATACTATATGGGTTTTTCATTGTTTTTCATTGTATTTCAGTTTCTATTATCACAAATTGACCTTCATCAAATTCCAAAAGGTCTTCTACCTGAAATATCAGATAGCTTACCCATAAAGACGGGCTATCATATTTATGTACTAAGTGTGCTGTTGTATTTATCATACTTTTGTATTGAAGTAAATATGGATATGGTATAGTTATGCGTTGAGATAAATCAATCTACTTTCTCTTTTGTTTCTTGTTTTTTTCACTACATTTAAAGTATTTACTTGATGTGGAGTTGTTATGGTATTAGTAGAATCGAAAACAAAGGAAGTGAACTGGCAGGCACCAGATTTTGATCTCTTATGAACTGATGAGCAAAGGTATACATTGAAGGATTTTGTTTTTAATCAATGACTATGTATAGTATTTACCTGTAACCACTGTCCTTATGCAAAAGCTAGTTGGGCACCACTGATAGAACTAACATATATGTTCCCGTCGATTGCATTTGTTGCTATAAATAGTAACGATGCTGCTTCATACCCAGATGATAATTTTGCGCAGATGCAAAAAACTCACCGTATGTATGGGCTTCCATTTGTGTATCTTCATGATACAACTCAGCAGGTTGCTAGGGCTTATGATGCTCAGTGTACTCCAGACATTTACTTGTTCAAAAATACTAAATGAATCTTTAATTTATTTTATCATGGACGCTTAAATGATAACTGGCAAGACCCTACACATGTTCAGGATAAAAGTTTAGAAACTCATTGCAAGAAACTCATTGCTTGAGAAAAGCCAGATGAACAACGAATACCTAGTATGTGATGTTCTATAAAACGAAAAGCATAATATTTTTATACACCTTTGTTTCATATGAATAGAGATGCAACTATTGTTCAAGTGGCTATGTTTCTTATTATTATCGCAATTTTGTGAGTAGCAATTTTGAAACAGCAAAGAAAATCAAGTACAACAGATAGTTATGATGGTTCTATAACTCCAGTCAAAGAAGCTGTTGTATGAGATAAAGCTGAAGAAGAGGATGCATCGGGAGTTCCTGAGCTAGTAGATGTGAATGTCGCTGTTCCATCAAGACCTAGTGAATTACTTACTTCTGATAATATCAATATCGTTAAACAATATTTTCGTTTTATAGCAGAGAAAGATTATGGTGGTGCTTGTAGTTTGGTGGCTGGCTCTAAGTGTAATGCTACAAAACCTGTTGCTGTTGCTAACTTTTCCAGAGAGTTCGAAAAGTTAGCAAACGGTTATGAGTATACAAACATCAAAGATTATGGTTTGGTGGCTCCTAGCGGAAAGAATGTGGTATGCGTAAAATACAGCTATAGATATAAAAGTGACGCTCAACCGTGATTGGTTTCTGAAGTAATGAGTTTTTATATTGACGAGGTTGGTGGTGAATTAAAAATAACAGATCGTGTGTGTGAAAAAAAATATAAAGACGGTCGATGAGTCCGTGATTGCCCTATTGAGGCAGCTGCAGATTTTTGTGAAGGTTTGGTGAAATAATGTTAAGTTAATTTATCTATAAACAGAACTCCATCTAAGTGATCTATTTCATGTTGGACGATTCTAGCATTATATCAAGAAATCTTACGGATATGTTGTCTGCCATCTATAGTTTGGTATTTTACTGTGATTTGTGTCGGTCTGGAGACGTTTCCAGTTGTTCCAGGTAGAGATAAACATCATTCTTCTTCAATATCTTTTTTGTTCCCTGTAGCTATAATTTCTGGATTTATCATTATTACTTCTTCTAAGAGTTCTCGTTTTTTCTTACTCATGTCTCGTTGTGTTATT
>Ga0307934_1000779_pt1 | contig 22266 bp, 16 predicted proteins | sample OrgLakmetageno90_FD_201838 | JGI IMG/M metagenome (GOLD analysis project Ga0307934, IMG submission 201838) | Saline water microbial communities from Organic Lake, Antarctica - #90 | ecosystem: Environmental > Aquatic > Non-marine Saline and Alkaline > Saline | place: Antarctica: Organic Lake... | reverse complement strand
CAAAGAATTACAAAACAGTAATTGGGACTTAGTACAAAGCTTGAGCTTACAAACACAGTCAAAACTTATTACTTGGTTACATCAAATTGAAGAAGAACGTGGTGGGAACATAGAAGGTTATGAAAATGAGAAAGTGAGCGCAGCTAACAACGCCTTAGTTAACTTAAAAGGTGGATTAGTAACCAGTGTCGACGCAGCTGGGAATTTAGTTCATAGCGCTATTCCTTTAACCCCTGAAAACTCTGTATTAGGGAGAATAAAAGCCACTTCAAAACAAATTCAAGATTTTGATTTGTCTGGCAGCGCAGCAAATTTAAATACACTAATCAACGATATTGAAACACTTTCAAGCAGTGTTGAAAAGGCTTACCAGCAAGAATTTGTTTCCCCTTGCCAAGACGAAATTGATGACGCTGATTTCAGAGTTTTAAAAGAAGCTTGGGATAAAGCGCGTCAATCAGTCAAAACGCTCAAGGCAAAATCTGAATTGTGGCAACAAGATAAAGAAAAACATAAGCACTGGTCTAAAAATTCAAAGCAAACGGGCACGGCTTCTGAAGTAGTTAAATATGCGGCAGAAATTGGAAAACTTGAAGGTAATTCTACTGGTTCTATTGATGAGGCTATAGCCAATGCTCAGACTTTTCCGTACGACACATTAACCGATAAACAAGCAATAGCGCAGCAAAAAACATTTGAGTCCTCTATTAATCAAATGCAACAAAGGTTGAATGATTTAAGATCTCAGCGTGACGGCCTCCTCGAAAAAGACGAACCGACTCTGACAGGATTAGAAGAGATTAGAAATAATCTCAGCGACATAAATGACGAGTTTATCGTTAAGCATGAAAACAAACTAAAAAAACCAAAAAATCCTGCTGCCCGTGACTTTGAATCTCAATTACTAGAAAAATTAAGCACCGAATTCGCCGATCAAATGGAGAAGACTTTCCTCAGCAAATTAGCCGAAAACGATCAATACGAGTCATTACAAAAACTAGGACGAGGTGGCCGCGTAAAAGTGCACTACAAAAAAATTGGCGCTACTAGCAATATGCGTTTCCCCGACCAGCTTGATACCCCCGACATAGTAGAGTTTAAAGTAAACCGAGTTATTGATGGAAAAATTGAACTCGTTCAAGATGTTGCACCAGCCCATGGCAGTCGTTTAGTGATGGTCGTCACCGGATCCCCTTTCAATGCCAGCGATAGTGATTTAGTCGCTCGAGCAGGTGTGAGTGAACAACCAATTCTTACTACTCATCCGACAGTTACCTACGGGCCAACCGTCAACCCTGAAGCCGCGATTATAACTAACATGAACGTTTTATAACATGAATACTGAAGAACAAGCGATCCTCGATTTAGTAACGCGCGTAACGGAGTGGGAAGAAATCCCACTGCAAACGAGGCGCGACTTTTTAGCGCATCTTATTGAAATAAACACACTTGATGACAAGGCTTTAGAATTTATCGCACAAACGCTTAACCGCTTTGCCGATCAAGAAAACGCTCGACTGCTAGAATTAAAACAAGAATTAGCTAACTACCAAGCATATATCGCCGCACAAGCAAAACCGGAGACCTCGTGGAAACAAAGAATTTACGAATCGGCTAACGCGCAAGTTCAATCAATAAGTGATCGCTTTAAAACTGGCTTTAGAGGCGCTGAGTCTCACTGGATGAAAACTGAGGAATCTAATGAAAGCCAAGCAGAAAAAAGTGAGGTTGAAGCTTTGAAAGCTGGACTTATGGCTTAATTGACTTTTTTTAAAAAAATACTATAAAAATAATATGAAATTTCTGCCACAAAATTTAAATACCAATAACCAAGCTCGACTGGTGTATTTAGATGCGCAAAACCAACCCGAGGGCTTACCAGAGAGTGGAGTGTCTCCTTCTTTGTTAAGTTCTTTAAACTTACAGACAGCCAATGACAACTCCCCTGTTTTGCAAACCACACAAGAATCTGGCAGTGGGATAAGCGCCTCTGAGACCGTAGAAAATTTTCATAATCGAGTCGCAGAAATTACCCAACAAGGCGTCGATGGTGTCACTCAGGCAAATCTGGGGGGGAAATTTTTATCACGTATGTATGTACCACCCGAGTTTGGTGGTCTGGGACTCTATTTATTAAACCCATTGTTTTTAGCCCCTGCTTTAGCGACACCCGCAACGGCTATCGGTAGCCAGTTAAAAGAAGCGTTTTCTGGCAAAGGAAGTCCTTCAGAGCTACTTGGAAATTCTCCTTTATTAAGCGTTAAATCTGCTCGTGCATTGTTGGACGAACCGCAAATGTTAAGAGCTATTAAAGCGGGTGTAAGTGGTAGTCAAAGCAAGGCTGAAGATGTTTCTCTTACTAGCTTACAAATTTTGGAAAACGTAAATGACCAAGCTTTTGAAGCGGTTAATAGTATCAACGACAAACAAGCTGCTGAATTTTTTGAGCGCTCTGGTTATAATTTAAATTCTGGTGAAAGAGACACAGATACGGGAACCGTTTGGTATAAGCGTCTCGCTTGGCGATTAACGCTTCAAGATCGTCTATACCGAGCACGATTTAAAGCGGCTAAAGCCCTTTATAATGAAGGTCATGAACAAATTGTCTCAAATTTAAAAGCCCTAAAACAATTTAAAGAAGTACGCGTTTTTAAAATTCAGCAAAGTGTAGACGAGTACTTTCTACCACGGCAAGATCAAGGGGCGGCCGACACCGTTGGGACTGATGCGGGGCGTAAGGTTATTCAATTAATTTTAAACCGACCAGATCAATTTATCAGTAACCCAGCCGCTTTTAACATTAATGATATTAGTCCTCAAGATATATTTGGCGAAGGCTATAACCCACTCGATGTGATCGAAGCGCTAAGAGCTCCAAATATGGAGTACATCACCAACAAAAAAGAAGCTCCTAATTATTTAGAATCGGCTATTACCGTCAGTAATTGGCAACTGAATCACTATAACTCTTTGCGAACCTTAGAGGGCTTACATACACGGTCTAAAGCCTTACAAAGCTTTGATGGCAAGAATTTAGAACACGTTGAATCTCACTTGTTGCAGTATTACGAACCAGATAAAAATTTTCAATCTGACACGCCTGACCCAGCCAGTTTGAATCAAAAAATCCTCGCGGCTCTAGGTTCCGCCATGCCGGGCGAACTGAATGACCTGCAAAAGCAGCTAAAAAATGGAAACATTTACTTAGCACCGCTTGAATTATTTTGGCATATCATCAGCTTCTTAGGGAAAGACAAAGGTTTAAGCGCTTTAAAAAAATTACCCCCAACCCTTCAAGGGGAACTGGCTCAATTTTTAATTGATAAACGAACCCAACTAGAACAGTCTGCTATTTCTGGCGGGATTGATGAAAAAGGAAGTTTAGTCTTTCGGGCAGAAGCCTTGAAGCAAGGAGAAATAGTTGCTACGAGTCTAGAAAATTTTGCAGGAGGATTATCTGAACTAGGAAGTAAGCTTATTTCCACCGAAAAAGGGGAAGCTCAATCTGCTTTAAGAGAAATTGCTACTGTATTAGATAATTTTAAATTTTTCTTTAAATTTCTTGGACAAGAAGCAGATCAAGATGGAAATTTCAATGTCTCAGATGATCTTTCTGTAATTCTTGCTGAAGTACCAGAATACGAACGCAGCTTACTGAGTAATATAATAAATCTTTATCCTAAAGTTAAATATCTTGGTGACGTATATCCAGATCTGGTAGCGGAAAGAAAAACATTGGAAGAACTTATTGATCAAGATCCAGAGTGGATAAAGGATAGAAAAGAAGAATATGAACAACTTAGAAACCAGTTCAAAGAATCTATAGAGAAAGGAGACAGTGGCTTAAGTGGAATGGGGATGGTAATGAGTGGCTCTGGAATGGGCGCCGCTGGTGCAGCCTCCACCACGTCTGATGGGTCTGGAGAAGATGGTATTGGAACTAGTAGCGCTGGGCTAGAAGCTCGCTGGACTGCTATTAGAAAAGCCCAAGAGCGAATCGCACAAAAACTAGACTCAGGTGCAGATGGAGGCGCCATTGGGAAAATCCAAAAAATTGATAATTATACCTTTTCAAAGCTACCAGGAAACATTGACCAAAATGTCCTCAGGCTTGCTAAGCTTGCAAAGCGCACTATTGAGCGAAGAAGACAAGAACTCGGTATAAACGACGAAACTATTGATGCCTTACTGGACGACAACAAAAAACCTTCGTTTGCCCTACTGGCACAAAATGAAATGTATACCAAAGGTTCAGAGGATATTGTAAAAACGGCTGAGGAGTTAATTGCCAATCAAGCCACCCAACAATTTGCTAACATGGGTAAATCTACGTATGTGGGTTTACAAAATTTGACCTACGCTAGAGCAGACTACCAGTCATTTTTGACGGTACAAACCTTAACGCAACCCGAAGTATTAAGCGATGCCCTTTATGTCAGAAAAGATTCAGAAGGTGGTTTTTGGTATCACACCGCAAATCAAATTATCAGGGTCACTCCTCCTCGTTTTGGGGGGCAGCAAGACCGACGAAATCTAGCTATTTGGAATAAATCACCTGAGGAAAAAGGCTTTAAAACGAGATGGACGGTCCCTTCTACGCAGCCAGATCATCTTGGTATATTTTTAACAGCCAACCCCGAAAATTCAGCTGGTTCTAAAAATACCTTGTATGGTCCTGTACAAGAAAAAATTAAGAACTTGTTAGCGGCAAATGTTAATTTTGCTCCAAAATCTAAGGCGGCTTAAGCTGCCAAAAACAGACTTCAACAAAGTTTAAACGAAATAAAACACAATTTACTCGAGAGTGATTTCATGCTATAATAACCAGATAGTTTTATACCATGAAATTTTTAAAATTAGTGACTCAAGACCCTACAGCTAAATACTGTAATTTTGATGCCCGAAATTTAAACAACGTTAACCGATCTACCGATGAAAGATTAACGGGTGATATGGCCGAAATTTCTGAAAGAAGACTTAATGCCTTAAGAGCCGCCGCCCCAACTGTAGCCTTAAGTTTAGATGTTTTAAGCGAGCAGATTAGACCGGCTTTAACGGTTAAAACGTTTCACGGTTCTAGACTCCGACTTCGAGACGATAGTGGTAAAATTGTGAGCCGCATGCCTAATGGCAGTCGAGTCCGTTTTATGGGAGAAACAAAATTAAGCCGTGATGCCGACGGACAAAGTATTGACACCGATGTTCCACCAGATGGGAGTTTAAACAATCGTCACCTATGGTTTAAGATAAACTGTAACGGGCAAATTGGTTGGGCTTCTGCAGAATATTTAGAAGGTTCGTTAAACGCGATTCCGATCGAACCCGTAACCACAACTCCAGAAGTTGTAATACCACCAGAGGAAGAAAGGCCTCCTGTGCTTGATGAAACGCCTGAAGAGGGTTCTGGTTTTGGGTTTGATATTCCTGAAATTGATTTAGGGGATGATACCCCATTTTACCGAGCCCCTGCGGCCGCGGCTTTGGAAAGAATTACCGATAATAATAGAGCGCAAGCCGCCACCTCAGAGGCCATTAGAAGCAGTGCTGAATACGAACGCACCTCTGCGCAGCGAGCCGTTAGTGGCAGTAATGTCGTGCCAGATCCCATTAATGATGCTGAAAGAGTCATTCCACTACCCGTAGATGAACAAATCGCAAAAATTTCAGTAGACACAGAAGTTCCACCTGATCGAGTGCGAGCCATGTTAATGGATTTAAGTCGTTGGGATGAAAGTAAGATTTTAGCCGATCCAGAAGGTTTTAGAGCGGTAGTAGAAGATATGAATGCCCGTTACGGCGAGGACTTTGCAAAGTTTGCGCCTCGAGCTATGGATGTAGCCCCGGCTCTAGCCTTCTTTAAGTCCCCCGCTATCCGCCCAATTATTGGTAAATGGTTACCCGCCATTGGCGGCGGTTTACTGTGGACCCGAATTGCGAGGTCTGAAGGCAGTGATTGGACTACTTTTCACGCCCCAGACGAACGCTGGAATACCGGTAATATCGCCGTAGATACCGGCGCTTATTTTGTGCCGATCGCCGGTAATTTCAAAGATTACCGAGACGCCCAGCTAGAATGGAGAGAAGGTAGCTACGGTATGGCTGCTATTTCAGTTGCCTCTGGAACTCTGGGGATGGTTTTGGATGGCGTGTCGATTGCCACTGCCTGGACCGGGGTTGGTTTTGCCGCTGGGCAAGGCGCCCGAATGGGAGTTAAAACAGGACTAAGAGGTTTAAAAGCCGGTATTAGATATTTAGGAAGAGACACGGCTAGGAGTGTGTGGGACGTTATGACCTTTAGAGCCTTAAGACCCAGCGCTGCGGCTACTGATGCGGCAACTGCTACGTTAAGAGGACAAAGAGCCGCCGAAGGCCCAGAAACTGGCTCTCGTTCAGAGTACGAAAGTAGCCGAACCGAAACCGAAGTAGTGGCCCGACCAGAAGTTGAAAACTTTAGAGAAGACCCGCGCTTTCATGAAAGTGCGAATGTAATAACCCGTAATTTAAGAGAGAGTGAAGTTGAGGGAAGTTTTATTTACGAAGGGGCGGTTTTCAAACTAGAAAAAAACGCAGACACAAACCTGTGGCAAGCCGTAGACACACATGGAAATCGCTTAGATTTAGCCAAATCGGAAGACATACCTTCTATGCGCGAAAATATATTACAACGATCTTTAGATTTCTACGATAAAAGTATTATGCCTCGCATACAGTCACAAATTGACGCTATGCCAGCATTGCTGAGTCGCTTAAAAGCCAATATTAGATTTCCACAAAGGTTTAAAAGGCAGGCTGAGAACGTCACCGAAAAAATTAAAGGTTTTGAATGGGGACGTTTAAACTTAATGGGAGCCAAAAATCGGCAAATTGTTGAAACGGCTCGCCAAGCAGGAGAAACAGAATTTAAAGCCGTAAGAGTAGATCAAGCGCAACATAATTTAGATCAAGCTCGTCAAAAACTAGCTTCACGCAGTGGCGGTTTACGACGACTCTTTAGTACCGAAAAAGGGCGTGATAAATTAGCGGCAAAGGTTAACGATGCCGAGGCTGAATTAAACCGAGTCCGCTCGGCGGAGCCAGAGACTTTAGTAAGAGAACACGAGAATAATTCGTGGTGGAGAAGTCAGCTTAACGAGCTTGGGCATCGGGTTGGCGATAATCGATTTTTAAACCGAGGCGCACGCAGAGCAGAACTAGTTGAAGTGAATAACTTAAGAACTTTAAATACAGAACTGGGTCGACAAGAGGCCGCCTTAAGGCGTTTAGAAGCTGAACGAGATGCTTTACCAAATGGATCTGACCGGCGCGCTAAAATCACCGATATTGAAAACCTGCAAACCGAAATTAACACTAGTCGAAAAAATATAGAAGACCAAGTGTCGGCTATGTATAACCGTCAAAATACAACTGAAACTCAACAGGTTTTAAACGACCGAATTAATGAACTACGAGGTCAGATGACTCAATCAAATAATCCAAATCGAATTCGAACAATTCGCCAAGAAATTGACGCCCTTGAAAGTTACCGACTAGCCAATCCTAATCCAAAATTAAGCGAACTGAGAAGCAAATTAACGGTGGGTAATAAGGTCCGATTAACCGCTCCTAATGGGCAAAAAACAGAATTCAATCTGGCCGAAGCTAAAAGTGAAATTGATGCAGATGGGAACAGTTTTTTAATTTTAAGAAGTGAAGATGACGGCAGTGGTAATCATTATTTGTTAAAAGTAGAAACCGAAGGTTCTCACTTTAAAGTGACAAACCTACGTAACGCCGACGAAAGCTTCACCATTGATAAAATTGAAGACATACCACAAAATGGGCGTCGAACCACCGAAGAGACCAACAGAATATATGATAGTTTAGAGGCTGGCTCAGTACTAAAAAATCGCGACGACCCAAGCTTTAAAATTGAAATTACAGCCGTCAATAATTCAGCTGAAGGTTTGATGGTTAGTGCTAGTGTTAGAACGTCTGATGGCAGCATCGAAACTATCACTGGCGACATGCTAAAATCTAGGCTTTCGGGCTATTTGGCTAATGAACGAATCTACGTAGAGTAATAAAAAAAGTGGGGGTGAGCATCGTAACGCTCACCCACCGAGTCCCGTTTAGTCGTCGCCTTCGATTTCATTTTCGAGGGCATCATAATCGATGCCTTCAGCAGATTTTTCGAGCGCTTCAAGCACCCGAGCCGTTGCCTCTGTTCCACCTTTGGCTTTGCCTCGCTTGAAACCTTCGGCAAAGGCTGGCTTGCAGATAGCTTTTGCAGCATCTGTGATTTTTTGGTCGAAGTCGTCTGTTGGATCAGGCATAGCCTAACTCCTTTTGAAAAGTTTCCGGGAGAGACACGCAAATGTGAAAGTAAGCCGAAGCCTAAATATACACACCATTACACACCTCATTTAAAATATAATCCATTATTTGACTTTATCAAGTTAATATTTTATAATACATAAATGGTAAATATTCCAAAATTTGTTGGTCGAACGCTTACCAGCCCTGTTGGGGCCGTTGAAGCGCCTTGTCCTGCGCCTCATGATTTATTAAACGTTGGCCCTGGGGACATTGGAGTTAAAGCCAAAGTAGGCCAAGTTTTAAGAGGCGTGTCGGCTCCAGTCCGTGGTGTCGCAGCCGTAGGATCATCATTAAGTGGCGTCGCAGCCTTAACTGCGCTTGATGAAGTGAGTGGCGCTAACATTGTGCCTGAAAGCACTAAAGAGATAGTGCTAGAAGCTTCTAGCCGTGCCATGAGCGCCATTGGTGAGACCGCTAGTAATCTAGCTTCAAAAGCTTATGAAGGCGCCATCGAGGCTATGCCTGAATGGATTCAAACTGGAGTAGAAATGGCTGACTACATTCCAGATTTTTTAAGTGTCTCTGGCCAAGTGGTGCAATATCTTATTAAGCATCTTGGTGAAGACGCTGATAACATTGTTTTGTTAGGGCAATTGACCGCGGCGATGCTTGTCAGCCAAGCTATCGCTGGTGGTTTAGCAACGTTAAATGTACGTCGAACCAAGGTAGACCGCTTTTTAACCGCTGGAGTAAAAGCGAGTGTAGCCGCGGTTCTAGGGGCTGAAGCGGTGCAAGCCTATATGGGGAATTCTGATTTGATTGGAGACATTCCTCTTCTAATAAGCGCAAACGAGTTTGAAGAAATGCAAGATGCTGGGCACTGGCTGACAGACCAGACCCAACGGCAAACAACTTGGGCGAAAACAGCCTTAAGTGGAGCCGGGCTGACCGCCCTTTGGGCCGCCTGGGATGGCGTTAAGGGGCGCAAAGGTGAAATTGGTCTCCTTGAACGCCGCAAAGGTGGGTGGCTTGACCAACACTTAGGGACATCTAAAAAAAGCAGAAGAGATAAAATCTCTTCTGCTCTTGCGTTGGAAAGCAAATAACGCACTAACCAAGAATATCACTCCCAACCGCTCGTTCAACAATTTTTCGCAGTCGATTACCGGCAAAGTTATCATCACCAGATTTTGGTGATGGCACCGGGATAATGGCCGGTAGGGCTTTACGAGAAAATTTTTCAATTAAATCTTCAGGGAAAGTCTTGTAAAAATCTTCTTCTACAAATACCACCGCGTACACCGCACTTTTGTTTTCGTCAGCCTTTGCAGCGGTAAACAATTTTTCTGTTTGTTCACGCGCGTCGTCATTATTTGAGACCGCGTAGGTTTCCGCCCCTAAGGCTTGGTATAATTTTACCGAGCTTACGTTTCCGACAACCGCAAATTTGTAAGTATCGCTCATAATTAAACCGTTTCAATTAGTTTGTAAATTTTGTCAGCACTTAAGCCGTTAAGCTTACCGTACATCACCAGTTTTAAAACACGGGCGTTATGTAAACGCTTGCTAAAGTAATCGAGTAAAATCGCAGGAGAACCTAAGCTGCCCAAAGCGGCATTGTGTAAAAATGATTCCGTCGCTTTATCCAAGGCTTTTTCAAGTACCAGTAACTGTTCAGTCGCACTGGCGTTATCATCTAAACTAACACTCAAAGCACTAAAACGTGTTTTTTCAAGCACCCGTTTAAAGTCGGCGAGTGTTTCTACCTTACCAGCCGTCGCAAAAGAGACGGTACTGCCTGACACAAAGGCCGCCTCTGGCAGTGATTCTTTCATCACCAGCACCGAACGCGCTAAATTTCGCACTTGCACGCTATCGGCCCATAAAGCCAAGTAACTTTCAAGCAAGGTGTCTGGGTAAGCTTGAGACGCTAAATCATCGGCTAAAGCCGCAAACATCGCTGTATCTAAAGCAAACTCGATATCTCGAACACTTGAATCTTTACCGAAGTTAGAAGTAGTTTGCGCAATCGCGTTCATAATGACGGGCGAAATGTCACCAGACGGAACATTATCAAATACAATTTTTTGAATTTCGGTCACTGTTAATTCCCCTAATTTAGAAAAACTAGAGCCGACTTCAAATTGAGATTTGTTATCGACTAAACGTTGTTTTAACGCTTGTTTTAAATTATTCACATCGAAAGGAAGACTCAAGAAAGCTCCGACCGGGTGACCGTCTGTACCCAAGCTAATAAGGGCTTTGGTTTCAAATAAACCTTGGGTAATAATGGCATCAAAGTCCGTAATAGTCGTTTGTTGGTCTATGTAATCTGCGTACTGAAGTTCACATAAAATCCGAAAAGCTTCTTCCGCTTTTTCAGCTCCGACCATACGGTCTATTTGAGAACGCTGCAGCAGTTTAGGCGCTAGACCTTGAACTTGACCACAAATACTCGTTAAATCAGACATAAGTTATTGTTAAATTAAACCAGCTTAAGCTGATCGGCTAAATACATTTCAAGATCAGAACGGTATTCTGAACGCACTAAACTTTCGAAAGAGTTATCAATTTCAGATCCGTTAAGTGTCGCCTTAAAACCACCTTTAAAATCATTGGTCGTTTTAACATCAAAATCAGGCGCCATTTTTTTAGTTAAAGCCTCTCGTTTAGTCGGTACTAACAGAGTCCCTTCTTTAAAGGGAAGGGCTGAAATCAATTTTTCGCATACTTGGGTGTAAAGCTTGTCATCCGCTTCTTGAAGTGAAACTAAGAATTTTTCTAAAGCTTCATCTAGTAGTTCCCGTTTTGAAAGCTGAATGGCTTTTGAATTTTCTCTTCGAGCCATTGAAGCGGTCTTATCTTCTACTGATTTCAAAGCGACCGCTGCTTTAGCGTCAAGCTCTTTCTTATCGGCAGCTTCTTTAGTAGCGTAGAGCGCTTCAAGCTCTTTTTTCTTACCAGCGGACTCGGCTTGAATAGCTTGTAGATCCCCTTGGGTATCAGCGAGAATTTTTTTAATAATATCTTGTAAAGACATGAGTTATATAAGGTTAAGGCCCGTAGGCGGTGGTTTCTATAGAAGAACCAGAAGTACAGCAATAAGTAGACCGAAGATGGCGTAAGTTTCAACCACTACGGCTTGAGTAATAAATTTACCAGAAAGTTCTTCAGCTCGAGGCAGCATAGCGATACCAGCCGCAGCCACTTTACCTTGGAACCAACCAGAGAAAAGACCGGTTAGACCCATCGCAATACCCGCTCCGAAGTATTTCATACCATCTACACCCGTAACGGCAATTTCACCAGTCAAGGCTCCCATGCTGTTCAAGATAAGAATAGCGATCAATAAACCGTAAATCCCTTGTGAACCTGGAAGAAGCATCATAAGAAGTACTTTACCAAATAGGTTAGGATTTTCACCAAATACGCCCGCTCCTTTTGTTCCAGCGGTACCAATACCAATTGAAGAACCCGCTCCTGCGAGACCAATTGAAAGACCCGCTCCGATAACTGACATCAATACTGCAATTTCCATGTTGTGATTTAATAAATGATAAGAAGGAATTTTGTCAGTCGCATTCTGGAAAATCAGCCATAAATGTCAAACCAAAAAAGCTGGTAATTTACTACACCAAAACGGTTCGACTAAAACTAAAAAAAGCGCATTCGCAAAGGCGCTTTCAAGGGTTCTACTTAAAATAAAAAGTCTTATTTATTTTGCAGAGTTAAATATTTAGCCTGCCGAACAAACGGAGCAAAACGATCTGAACCACTTTCGTAAAATTTTCCGAAGAATTCAATAAACTGTAAACGACCAGAATGAATGAAGGCCCCAAGTAATGATAGTCCGAAGTTTAATGAGTGCCCGAAAAGAATAATCACGATAGCGACTAACACCCCCAAAATTGGATGCGGCATCATTTCGCCAAATATGCTCGCCGTTAGATTCATGGCAAAACCAATCACCCCAGTCGCTAAACCTAGGGCCATAATCCGTGAGTAACTCAGTAAATCAGATAAATACGCCGTCACATTATAGAGACCAAGTACTCCAAATAGTGGTTTTAACAACCAATTTTTCTGTTCTCGACCCTGAGTAATTACGAGGCCAATCGCAGCCACAATGATCATATTTACTGCGACACCTTGATTCACTCCAATAGGTTCGCCCAAAGCGAATAAACCGATACTGATAAGCATGAACATCCACATGGCTGTATCTAAAAAGGCACCACCAAAGTCTTTAGATTTAATTTGTTGTACGAACGCCAAAATCATTCCAAAGAATAAATGAATCGCTCCAAGTGCGAGTGAAAGCAGTAAGAATAAAATTGGACCACTGCCTTCGGTTGGCGTTAGTAATTGTCCGTAAAATCGACCTGTATCTGGGTCCACCATCGCAGCGAACTGCCCCGTCGTCAGACCGAAATAGCCTCCAAGCAGCACCCCACCCACAATGGCCGCTAAACCACAGTAAAGCAGTAAACGAAGACTAGAGTTGGCCGCACTGCTTAATTTTCCAAAGATTAAGAAAAAACCAGCCGCTAAAGCGAGAATAGCTCCGTAACCAACGTCGGATAAACTCAAACCAAAGAAAATAAGGAAGAAAGGCGCCAACCAAACCGTTGGATCAAATTCCCCTCTTTGCGGCATACCGTACATTTCGGTAATAGGTTCAAACGATTTAACGATGTAATTATTTGAAAGTAGCGCTGGCGGTAACTCATCAGTCGCTGGTTTCACTTTCTCAACCACCACTTCGCCGACAAAAGCATTTTTAACCCAACCTTCAAAGTCCTCTAGAGCCGAAGCGATAATCCAGCCCTCAAACGAAAATGTTTTTTCAGAAAGGAACATGTGGGCTTGTGCCTCATTCTTAGTTTTTTGCCACGCTTGGTGTTCGGCTAAAATTTTTAAATCTCGAATATGAACGGCTAAACCCTTAGCCTCCGCTTGAGCACCTGCAATTTCGGCGTTCAGCGCTTTTTCTTGTTTGTTTAACTCGGCTTTAATTTCGGTTGGATTACTCCCGACAAAAGCTTCTAGTTCGTTACTCAAGTCAATCGCTTCAAAATCTGCCCCCTGCAGCTTAGTCTGAACCATCTCAACCATATTGTTAAGAGTGGTTACGCGAACATAGGCTTCAAGCTTCGTTTCACCAAGCAGACTCAAATCAATTAAGTTAGATTCAGCGGCTAATTCTCTCATTAAGACTGCTTTTTCCGCTAAGGGCATTTTACCAATCCAGGTAGTAGTAGAGGCCGTATTAAAGTCTGCCTGTACGCCACTGTGAAGTCCTTTAAGATTCGTCACCAACGCTAATTTGTTGGGTAATGAGGCTAACTCATTTTTGGCTCTCACTAGAACCGCTGATAGTTTTTCAGATTCAGTGACTACTCGATCCGCATCATCAGAGAAAGCCTTAAGACGCTCTTTCATTTGAGCGGGCGTTAATACAATTTTCCCACCTGACAAAAAGTTATCAAGTTTTGAAGTTTTAGATTCAAACGGTTGTAAAAAACCAATAGCAAACTCAGTGCGAGCCGTACTAAAAGCTCCATAATGGGCATCAAAACCCTGTCCTACTGACTGTTGGCTCAAATTACTACCCTCAGATAATTGAATAATCCCACTTTGGTGCAGTTCTTGCATCAAAATACGATAGTGGCGTTTGAAGCCCGTTACACGAATTTTTTTTAAATCTACTTTAGACATTAAGCAATAAGTTCGTTAATAAAGTAAGCCTGCGTTGTAGCGAGCTGTTTTTCCATCTTCCCTTCCACTTCTTTTTTTACTTGAGACGCTTCTCGTCCGCCATCAGCAATAGCCGTTTCATACTTTGCTTTGGCTTCTGTTTGCTTAGTTTTTAACTTAGCGCGAAATTTTTCACGTTCAATTTCAAGCGCTGTTTCTCGATTTTTTTCGAGACTATTTTCAAATTGAGTTAAGTCGTTGTGCGCTTTTTTGCGGGCTTTAGCGACCTCGGCCTTGGCCGTTTCTTCCGCCGCTAAAATTTGAGTTACAAAATCGTCTTGTGTCATGTTGAGGTGGATTTAATCGCCGAGATTGTGTACGAGTCACACAAAATGTCAACTATAGAAAGGTGATTTTTAGGAGAGATTAAAAAGCACCGTCTCAAATGAGACGGTGCCTTTATTAAGTCGGTTTTAAATAGAGGTTGCTTAGGCTTGATCTAAAGGATCTGGACCGTATTGATTATCCCCAACTGTTCCTGGCCAGAAAAGAAGCCATAAACCATAGACTAAAAGTAATACATTCAAGGCTATAGCAACCAGGGCCATAATGTCTCCCATGCCAGTAATAGCGCCTGCTACAAAAGAAACCGCCATCGCGCCAACGAGCCACCAACCGGATTTATTTAAATCATGAAGCCTTTTAACGGTTAAACAAATCTGCACCCACACAAGTGCTAGATAAAAAGGAATTATTAATAAAAGAGCGCCCCACATACCCCCTAAATTATTGGCATCAAGAGCACTTAAGCCGCCAAAAGCAAGAAGGAGCACGATTACTAAGCTTATAAGCCAGACAAGACCCGCTAATAAGCCATAGCCGAAATAACGGATTCGATTAAGTCTCCCCCCATCGCCCAGAAAGCGTAAACATATCTTTAAACATTTTTTTGGATTAATTTTTAACAAAGTCTAGCACACAAAGTGTCATAAATAAATATTTTACTAAGCGAGGCCTTCGAGCCACAATAAATCATCATAGCGTTCGGCTAAACGGTACAGTCGTTTTAGATAATGACGCAGGTCATCATGCACTGATTTTAAATCTGCTGGATGTTTACAGTTTTCAGCTAACAATACATCGCCAACTCTGGCAGACACCTCAATTTGAATTTCCCGTTTAACGATTTCTAAAATACCCGGGGCTCGCTTTAACATAAAGAATGTTTTTTGGGCGAGGGCACTATTATCGTTAAACAGTAGATCCATTAAGCTTGGTACACAGTCTTCATTACCAAGTTTGGCTAACGCCATAACCGCGTGCAGATGTACTTCATCATTTGGATGATCGAGTAAAACTTGTGCCTTAATCTGTCGGTCTAAATTTTTGACCTCCCCAACGGTATACAGTCCCGCCACAATTTCTTGTGGTTTTTCAGACTCTAACAGGGCGTCTAAAACGGGTTCTAAACGAGACATTTTATCAAACTTCCACGTCGCTACTAGCGCGTAACCTCTTACTCTTGGATTTGGGTGGTCTAAGTATTCCCGCAGGTAATAAACCAATTCTGGATCAGTAAAAATTTCTCCCGCTGAACGAAGCCCCACCGCCTTAAGCTCCTCGTCATCATGTTCTAACAATTCAAGGAAGAACGGTACGACTTGATCGACCGGTAAATGCTGAAAGATATTCATAATAATCAGCTTTCGCAAATGACGATGCTCAGACTCTTTAAAGTCCTTACGAAGTAATTTTAATAAATGATGCTGGGCAAAGGCGTGTTCACGCCAATATTTTTTGAGCGCTTCAATTTCAAGTAACGCCTCTAAAATATGAATTTTTAATTCTACATCTTCGTTAGGCCTAGCTAAAACTTTTAAATAACTGTGCACAATTGTCGGGTCCCCCATTTCAGCGGTTACCATTACAATTTTTTCGCGAATCACTGGATGAGCCCCTTGATTGTAGGCCAACTCTTCTCCGAGTAATAACGTGGCTTGATGGTGACCACGCTGCGCTAAGACCTCAATAGAGTGCATTTTGGCCGCAATATTTTGCGGAGACTGCAAATTTTGATGCGATAATTTCGTGTAATAATGTCGCATCGGTAGCAGCAGTAACATCAAGAACACGGTCAAAGCACTCATCAACCAAACACCGGCGTCAGGCGTAAATATTTGTAGGCCCATCATCAATCCAACCCCGACAATAACCCCGCCAGGACGTACAAACCCTTCAAAAAAGTGTCTAATAGATTCACGGTGATGCGAGAACACAGAATAAAAAGTCATGTGGTACGCCGATTCAAAAATCGCTTCAAACCCATGTTGGTACCCTCGTACAAACTTCATACTGACGCCACCGGTAAATAACGCGGCGAGCATCGCCAGTAAACCTCCAAAATAAAGTACCATTGAATAAATTAAACCAAAGCCTTTTAAAATTTTACTCGCCAGTGCGAACTGAACCACCAAGGCAATAATACCAAACACTAAGGCCAAAAAACCAAGCTCTGCCGCAATACTTGTTTGAACAAAATATTTGCTCGATACTTCAATCACTTGTTCAGCATAAACCGACGCTGTATCCACCGCTTCACCCACTTTTTCTAAACCAGGAATGTTTTCAAACATATTGGCTTGCAGCTGGTGGGCTTCAAATTCCCATTCTTTGGCCACCGCTTTATCTTTGATGTATTTCAAAAATTCAAAGTCAATAACGGCATATAAAGCCGATTGCACACAAACCAATATGGATACATATCTTAAAAATGGAATTTTTTTAACGGCTGCCATCGCCTCTTCTAAACTATTTTTATCACCTTCTACTTCTAAATCACTGACGCTCGGCATTTCGTACAGCCATTTTTTTGACCTTGAAACTAAAAATAGCATCACAAAAAGCGGCACTAACCAAAAAGCGAGTAAGGTTTTGGTAGGAAAGAAATCGATCAACACTAAAAATAAACCAGCAGCTAAAACGGTTCCAATGGTGACCGCTGAATCTAAAATTGGCATTAAACGCTGCGCCTCACTCGGTGACAATGATTCTTCTGTTTTACGAAACAAGGCAATATTGAGCTGCCCAAAAAACAAGCCTTTTCCTAAAATAGCAAAAAACAAGAACCAAAAAACCTGATTATAAAAGTATAAACTAGCTAGTAAACATACAACCGTACCAATAATACACCCAACCATGAACTGATTGGGCTTAATACGCAGAAATAGCAAGTGGGCCACAAAGCTCCCGATTAATAAAATCCAAGCCTCTGCTAAAAATAAAAACAAAAGATTCACAATCCCGAAAACCTCTAAAAAAATAGCGGTTACGACGGTCCATACAAACACAAACCCCATTTGGTACAAACAACGCAATGTCCATAAATACGTCACCTTTGGGGCTTCGTATTCACTCACATGAAATTTTTTCCATAAAACGTTTAGCATGGCTTTATTTGATTTATTATAAATAAGTAATATTTTAACATAAAAAAATGATTGATACAACTGTCAAATGTCCTCGAATTTAGAAGGCAAATCTAGTGAAGAGGTGCTTTCCCTGTTAGATAAAGCACTCTTTGAAGAAGAACTTAAAGCAGTCTGTCAGGCTATTGTTAAGGGTGAAGGTAATGTTACCGCTCATGAAATACTCGCTGTATTAGAGGCAAACATAACAGACGACACTGAAAAAAAAGAGAATTCAGCGCAGTTAAGATTGGATAAAGCCAGACGTCAGCACCGAGTTTTAAAAGAGGAAATAGATTTTCAGGAAATGATGTCTTCTGGTTCCAGTAACATATCTACTTTACCAAGAAGAGAATTACCACCAGAACCAGTTATTGATAGAAAAGCTCAGTTAGAATTTTTCTCAGCCTTAACTTTTAATGAAAGATTAAGCTCAATTGATTTCTTGAAATTTTTAATAGAATCTCCAGACAATCTAAATATATACAGCGGATCAGGTAATATGAATCAATGGCTAGACCCAATTAGCTTTAAAAGAATAACCCTACCCGCTATTGCTAGAGCGCTAAATATGAACCGCAAAGGTCAGGGATATTTAACCGCTGTTGAAAAAAAGCGGCTATCACAAATTATTTTTGGAATCGAGGCTACCAATGCCGTCAAATTGCCTTTAAAAGAGAGACTTGATAAAGAACTCTGCAAATCATTGATAGGAGATATCCAGGCTATTGCCATTGAAAATCCTTCAAGCAAATATTCTTATAAAGACCCCACAAGTGGAGAGTCAGTGTCGTTAATTTTGATAGGCAAAGCGCTTGGAATAAAATGTCACAGCTTTCCATCAAGAAAACAACGAATTGCAATAGCACGTGCTCTCTTTGGTGATGAAGACACCGATGCCTATTTAGCTAAACTTTAAAACTAGCGCTCCTTTAATTTTTTCACCTTCGCTTTTTTCTTCTTTTTCTCTGGAATTAACCACTCAACGGTGGTTAGTAAATCTTTATACCACGTTACCGGCATACTCGCTAAATCAAGCTTCATACCGGTTGAAGTTACAATCCAGTTTTCTTTGGTGTTCTTAAGCAGTCCAAAAATTTGCTCTGGATTAAAGCCCTTGCCCATCCGTAGCGTAATTTGGTGAGACTTATGAGAAATTTTAGTCACTCGAATCCCCGCTAATTTAGCCGCTTTTAAAGCCATTTTCAAACGAATAACCTTACATAAATTCTCTACTTGGGTTGGCAAATCACCATAATCATCGCGTAAATCTTTCTTCACCTCATTAAGCTGTACCGCGTTTTCGGCCGAAGCGAGTTCTTGATATACTTGAATTTTTTCATCGGCATTAGGTATATAACTTGGCGGAATATAAGCGGCTAACGGTATTTCAACCGTTACGTTTTCCTCTACTTCTTCTTCCACCCCAAGTTCACCCGACTTAATTTGCGCCATGGTTTTATTAAGCATACGCACAAAGTGGCTTACCCCTGCATCTTTCATCGCGCCCGCTTGATTAGCCCCTAAAATTTCTCCTGCACCACGAATTTCTAAATCTTTCATGGCAATTTGGAAACCTGCGCCTAGTTCAGAGGCTTCTACAATCGCACGCAGACGTTTTCTGGCATCGACTTCTAATTTTTGACCATGGTACAAAAAGTAAGCGTAAGCTTGCGTGCGTCCTCGCCCCACTCGCCCCCGCAATTGATATAACTGGGAAAGACCAAATTTTTCGGCTTTATTTACAAACAACGTATTAGCATTTGGAAGATCAATTCCGTTTTCAATAATCGTTGAAGCAATTAACACATCCGCTTCACCGTCTTTAAACTTTTTAATCCGCGCTTCTAACTCGTGCGGATTTAGCTGTCCGTGAGCCACAATAAAGTTAGCTTCTGGAATTAATCGACGTAGTTGTTCGGCTTGGGTTTCAATGGTTCGCACTTCGTTATGCAGAAAATACACCTGCCCACCGCGCTCAAGTTCTTTTTGAATACTTTCACGAATAAGGTTTAAATTATATTTCCGGACTTCGGTTACTACCGGTAACCGCCCTGGGGGCGGTGTGGTGATAGTCGAAACGTCTTTCAGTTTGTTCATTCCCATGTGCAGCGTTCGTGGGATTGGGGTGGCGGTCATAGTTAAAATATCTACATCAGTTCTAAAGCCTTTCAACTTCTCTTTCTGCTTAACTCCAAACCGTTGTTCTTCATCGACTACTAATAAACCCAAGTTTTTAAACTTAACGTCTTCTGACAATAATCGATGCGTTCCGATCACAATATCAACCAGGCCAAATTCTAAGTCTTTAAGAATTTTTTTCTGTTCGGCGGCGGTTTGAAACCGAGACATAAGCTCAATTCTAACCCCGTATTTTTTACCCGCCACTCGCTTTAAAAAACCTTGGTAGTGCTGTTCGGCTAAAATGGTAATCGGGGCCAAAATAGCACACTGCATCCCACTTCTAAAAGCTTTGAAAGCCGCCCGCATGGCAATCTCCGTTTTTCCAAATCCTACGTCTCCACAGACCAAGCGGTCCATTGGTTTCTGGCGCTCCATATCAATTCGCACCGCCTCCCATGAATCTCTTTGACCCGGGGTAAGCTCGTACGGAAAAGAGGCACAAAAGTCACTCATCATATCGTCATCCGCGCTAAACTGTTTTCCTTTAGCGAGTTCGCGCTGGGCGTAAATTTTAAGCAGCTCTCCGGCTATTTTTTCGGTTTCAGCCTTAATTTTTGTCTGCAGTGTTTGCCATTCGGCGCCTCCCAATTTAGTTAATTTTGGATCTTCGTCCCCCACATATTTAGAGACTTTCTCCGCTGATTCAACTGGCACGAACAGTCTATCGCTGCCGGCGTATTTTAATTTTAAGTATTCACGAGCACTCTCGTTAATTTCACGGTGTACAATGCCTTCAAAGTAAGCAATACCGTGATCAAGATGGACCACATAATCCCCGCCTTTAAGCGAGTTAATCATATCAAAGTTCATACCCGAAATGGCTTTTTTAGAGCGTGAATTTCGTTTAAACTGAAAGATTTCACGATCCGTCAGCATAATCATCTTGCGCTCATTGTTTTGAAACGAATGCGGCACAAAGCCGTGCTTATCAAGATTTACAATATTTACCGTTGATTGGGCTACCTCCGTGATATCTTCAGTAAACATAATTTCATGCTCCTTACAAATACCAACGACTTCATCAAATTTCTTAGTGACAATCACAATATTGAAATCTCGTCGCAAACGTTCTTTAACATCTACCACAAAATCTGGCACGGTATAAAACGGCAACACCGAGAAAAAATTAAGATGAAAAAACACCTCATCGTTTTCTGGGAACGTCGTGAATCTAATTTTAGAGAAATTCCCCACTGGGCAAATCTTTTTATCAAGATCATCCGACACAAACAACGTGTCATCCGTCTTATTTAGCCAATCAACCAGTGTTCCATTCAAGTCTTTCGTTTCAAAAACTACGGGCGAAATAGCCAGTGTTTTTACCGGCTTTCCAATTGGTTTGGCGGTCAAGGCATCCCACCCTTCAATATTTTCAATTTCGTCACCAAATAGTTCTACTCGAAACGCTTTGTTTTCATTGAGTGGATAAATGAACAAGTTTTCACCCGTCCGTAAAAATTGACCTGGCACCAGCTGTTTATCTTCTGCCGGGCTATAGCCCATACGTTCTAACTTTTCAAAAACCTCATAGATTTTAATACTTTTCCCGCTGTGCAAATGAACGGTATTGCCGGCCAAGTCTTTTTCCGTGGGGAGCTTTTGTTCTAAAAATTCATTTAAGTCTTCAAATAAAAACAACGTCGGGATTTGGGTATTTAAATGATTTTTAAGTTCGTAAAAATGCTTAAAATCAAATTTTGCCGGAATCGTAAATACATGATGCGGCTCAAACCAAAGCTCTGCACAAGGTCTTAACTGATCCGCTTTTTCGTCTTCGGTTCCCCAAAACACATTTTTATATGGCGTTGCCTTTAATACTTCCGCTAGAATATAAGTCTTAGCCGCTGTATTTCCGACGTTTACTAAGGTTAAATTTTTATGGTCCTCTAAATGCTTCAGCTCAGAAGCTAAAGAGAATTTAAACGGCAACTGGTTCATCGTCTGCGCAATCTTCATGCAAAAATTTCAAGGCCTAAAGCCTCATACGTAATAAAAAACCCAAGGGGCCTAACGCGACATAAAAAACTAAACGTAGTTTTTCGCTGAAAACTTTATAAGGAAGTTTAAGGCGTTTGCAAGAGAAAGGGTTTTGCTTGTGATGCAAAAGCTAACTAACTCTGACATTTATTTCTTCGCCACTCCGCTCTTTAAATTTCAAATCATGAGATTGTTTTTTTAAAATCTCTTTCTGGTCCTCTATGTATTTTTTAACTTCATTAACACATTTTAAACAGTTCCAAGTAATCTCTCGAGTCTTAAAGCGAAAAACCTTTATACCTTTTGACGCCAAAGTACTATCTCGCATAGCATCCTGTTTTACTCGCAATCGATGAGTGCTGTCATCACACTCAATCACAACTTTTATTGCTCCGGTTTCATCTTCATAATAAAAATCAGCACAGATGGACTTAACTGTGCCGTCGTAATGATAGTATTTAAACTCTTTTTGAGATTCAAGAATCAACTGATTACCATTCGCAGTGAAGGCAAACACCCATTGTATTTTTTGTAATCCATTAAGTACACAAGCATCGTTGGTTTTTTGCATTACGATATCTTAACACAATTAATGAATTAAGTAAATCTTTGGATTCTAAACATCAATAATAAATTAATATTCAATTAA
>Ga0307934_1000772_pt1 | contig 22386 bp, 25 predicted proteins | sample OrgLakmetageno90_FD_201838 | JGI IMG/M metagenome (GOLD analysis project Ga0307934, IMG submission 201838) | Saline water microbial communities from Organic Lake, Antarctica - #90 | ecosystem: Environmental > Aquatic > Non-marine Saline and Alkaline > Saline | place: Antarctica: Organic Lake... | reverse complement strand
AGCGCCTAGTTTCGTTAATATCTATGATATCGTTTCCGACCATTATTTTTCAGCAATCTTAGTATTAACTGCTTCCAAAGCGGCTTTTATATTCAGCATTTTATCCATCGATTCATTATCTAAAACAATGTCGTATTTTTCTTCAGTGTCTAAAATTACATCGATCAGATTTGCTGAGTTTATCTTCAAATCGTTAATAAAATCAGTATCCTCATGTAAATTATTAAAAGCCTCCTCATCTTGAATATAAGGTTTGACTATCGCTTTTAATTCCTCGATCATTTTTTGTTTATCACTCATTATAGTTTGAATTTTTTATATATTATACAACCGTTGACATCACCAAAACCAAAACTAGCTTTGGCTACAATATTAACTTCTTTCTCAATTAATTTTTGAGGTATTTTGTGTTCTGAAATTAAAGATTTTATTTCTTCATTTACATCTTCGCAATTAATATTTGGGGTGATAAAGTTGTGGTGAATTTGTAAAACACTTGCAACACTTTCAATTGCCCCAGAAGCAGATAAGCAATGTCCAATCATTGATTTTAAAGAATTAATATAAGGAAAATCTTTTCCTTTTAGATTTAAGGCTTTCGACCAATTGTCTATTTCAGTAAAATCATTACCAGTAGCCGTTAAATGTCCGTTAATTGCATCAATTTCTGTAGCTTTTATATTGGAATTTGCCAGTGCATTTTTAATGCAGCGTTGAACAGCTTCAGAGTTAGGGGCAGTCATGCTACCCTTATTTCTTTGTCCTCCAGAATTAACTTCACCACCCAATATTTCAGCATATATAGTTGCTTTTCGTTCTACTGCACTTTCGAGCGTTTCTAATACCAGAGCACCTGCACCACTTGCAGGTACAAAGCCAGAAGCCGAAGCACTCATTGGCCTAGACCCTGTTTCTGGAGATTCGTTGTGTTTATATGTTAAAACGCGAAGAGCATCAAATCCTCCCCATACATAGGGACCATTATCGCTTGTGCTACCAACAATCATTCGTTTTGCTTGTCCAGCTTTTATACGGTCAAATCCCATCAATACTGCCTCTGTGCCAGTAGTGCAAGCCGATGAATTGGTGGTTACTTGATTTCCCAAACCTATAATTCCTCCAAGATAGGCACTTACGCCACTTGCCATGGTTTGAGCGACAACAGTACTTCCCAAGCGTCTTACATTTTTATCGTCTAATTTGTAAATTGCTTCTCTAAATTTCTCAACGCCAGAAGTTCCCGCACCAAAGATTGTTCCGCTTTCATAATCTGTTTCGTTTGTTATTGAAAGACCTGCATCTTTCCATGCATCTATTCCAGCCATACAGCCATACAAGATGCCTGAGCTCTTAAAGTCTTTGAGTTGAAGTTCTGTAAAATAGTTGCGTTTTAGTTCTTCTGAAATTTTTGGAATCCCTCCAATGCAACAAGAGAAGCTCAATTCTTTTAATACTTCGTGGAATTCAATTCCAGAGATTCCATTTTTTATGGCATGTGTAAAATTGGCTAATCCAACTCCATTCGGAGAAACTATACCAAGACCAGTTATTACAACTCTATTTTCCATATTATTCACTTTTCATAATTGCTATCATTCCCGCTATTTTACCTCTACACACCAACTCTCCGTTTAAATTAAACATTTCTACTTTACACTTTAATTTATTAAATCGAAAATACTCTTTTTCACTTTTTACAATCACCTTCTCACCAGGAAAAACAGGTTTAAAAAAATCTATTTCCGAAGAAGTTAAAGCGATTTGTATTTCATCTGATAGATTCCCTGATTCGCTCAATAGATAAATTCCGAAGGAAACCAACCCAATCTGAGCCATGGTTTCAGTTAGAATAACTCCTGGCGTAACGGGATTATTTTTAAAATGTCCTTTATAAAAATCATGATCAGCATCGAAAGTATAAGTTCCACGAATACCGTTTTCATTCACTTCTAGAATTTTATCCACAAAAAGAAATGGATGTTCGTAAGGGAGTTTTGCTATTATTTTTTCGACAGTCATAATGATACGAATTAACTTAAATGTTCGCCTCCGTTAACTTGAAGTGTTACGCCTGTAATCCATTTAGACTCTTCTTTCGTCAATAAATAAACAACATTTGCGACATCTTCGGGAGTGGTGAGTCTGCTGAAAGGATTGCGTTTTATAGCGTATTCACGTAGTTTTTCATGTCCTGGTATCATTCTTAAAGAAGCAGTATCTGTAATTCCAGCTTCTATGCAATTGGATTTAATGCCGTGCGGTGCAAATTCTAATGCTATGTTTCTTGAAATGGCTTCTAATGCAACTTTTGCTGCAGAAACGGCAGCATAATTTTTCCATGCTTTTTTGTTTCCTTCACTGGTAAAACTAATGATTCGAGTATCTTTTGCGAAAATATTTTTACTAAAAACGTGCTTTGTCCAATCGTATAAACTAAAAGCCATGTTCTCCAGCGTAATGTGAAAATCATCGTTTTGCAGCTCTCTATCTTCATCAGAAACCATGGGTTTCAAATTCCCTTTAGCAATACTGTGAACTAAACATTTTACCTTACCTGTTTCTTGCAATTTTTCTTCTAATTCAGTAAGTATTGCTTCTCTGTTTTCCGGTTTTACGACATCCATATTAAAATGAATTAGCTTCACTTTACTGTCGGAAACTATCGATTCAAATTGGGATTCAATCTCCGGAACATCACTTTTTCGAGCACGGTAAACCAAGCATAAATTCAATCCTTCTTTTGCGAGTTTTTTAGCAGTAGCCAAACCTAAGCCACTAGAAGCACCAAGTATGATTGCCCACTCGTTTTTATTTTCAAATTCTCTTACCATTTTAGTAATAATCTTTGTGCTGTAAAACCTGGACCGAAGCTCAACATTAATCCAATATCTCCTTTTTTAGGTTCTTGAGCTATACATCTTTCTAATACGTAAATAACAGTGGCACTTGACATGTTTCCGTATTCTTTTAATACTGCTTTTGTGTTGTCGATATTCTTTCCTAAAGCTCCAAATAATTCTTCTATAGTTTGCACGATTTTCTTTCCTCCTGGATGGAAAATAAGGTGATCCACATCTTCAATAATTAAATTATTTCTTTCTAAAAATGGATGCACAATTTGAGGGAAATGAGAAGCTATTTTTTCAGGAACTTCTTTATCCAAAACCATTTGAAGTCCCGTATTTTTAAGTTCAAATCCCATCATGTGTTCCGCATTGTAAAAATGATACATCGCTTCATCAATTATTTCAGGACCTTTTTCCTCCTCGTAAGAAGAAAGTATTGTACACGCACATCCATCTCCAAAAATAGCAGCACTTACAATGTTTACCATAGAAAAATCCTCAATTTGAAAAGTCGAAGTTGGAGATTCTACAGCGATAACAACCGCTCGTTTATTTGGATTCGCTTTCAGGAAGTTTTTGGCGTATATCATTCCGGAAACTCCGGCTACACAGCCCATTTCTGTAACAGGAAGTCTTACTATGTCCTGTTTCATCTCCAATTTATTAATCAAATAAGCATCTACAGATGGAATCATGATTCCGGTACAACTTACGGTAATGATGTAATCAATATCAGTAGGGTTAAGGTTAGCTTTATTTAGTGCTTTGGTCAATGCACCTTCTGCCAATTTTATAGTTTCACGCTTATAAATATCATTCTTTTCTTCAAACGAAGTTTTTAGAAAGACTTCTTCAGCATCCATTATGGAATACCTTCTGTCCACTCCGGCATTTTCGAATAATTTAATCACTTTTCGCTGATACCGATCTTCTTGACCGGTCAACCAAATCTTAAGAAATGGAATTATCTCTTCAGTAGACCTTGTATATGGTGGTAGCTGCGTAGCTACAGATGTTATTTTTACGCTCATATTTTTTTAATTATCCATTGGTAACGAAATGCCCAACGCCAAGTTATGGTGCTTTTATATTTTATTTCTTTTGAAAATCGTTCTAGATCCTCGCGTTTAAATGCTTTTAAAATGGATGTTAAACCATCTTCTTTTGTCATATGGTTACTAATAACCGATGTCAATAATTTGAAAAGATAGTAAGCCAACTTGTGACGATGTAAATCATTAACTACAACACCTATTCTAGCATTATTAAGCAGAGTTTGAATAAAGTCTAGCGCAACACTGTCTTCAAAATGATGAAGAAACAAGGTGCACATTGCAATATCGTAAGTATGAGTTTCAAATTCTTTGGATAAAACGTCTTCTTTTCTGTAACTTATTTCTGGGAAATTAGCCGAGAGCTCAATGGCATAGTCAATAGTGGTTTGATTTGCATCTATACCTAGCAACTGGAATTTATACCCGCTTTTCTTGCCGAAGTCTGCAACTTTTCTCAGCATGTCACCATTTCCACAACCCAAGTCTACAATGCTTATTCTCTTGTCCTGATACCTATCGGGCTTGGCTTGGTTTTTCAATAGTGTTTTAAGCCCGTCAATAGTAATTTTGTTACCGCCTAACCATTTATTTATCCTTTCAAGTTGATCTAGTGAGCTGATAAGTAATTCACCGCTCATATCAAGATCATCCATAATCTCGATTTTGGTGCTTCTATGTGTTGTATTGATTAACATTACAGTTCTGCTTTCATGGGTTTACCGTGTGTTTTCTTAATGATGCTTGGCAATAAAAAAGGGAAGGCCTTCAAAAATAACATAATGAATTCAGAAAATAATCCCAGACTGAATAATCGTGCTATGATATGCCCTGATTTTAGCCTAGAGCTAAACTCCTTGTTCCAGATTTCGGTGTATTGGGTTTCTAAATCTGCTCTAGATGTTATTTCTCCAGATTTGAATTTCAGAATTTGTAGAGAAGCCATTTGAGCAGCTCTGATGGCCATGCTCATGCCGTTTCCAGCTAGGGGGTGAATCATTCCTGCACTGTCGCCACACATTAAAATATGGTTCTCTACAGGTTGTTTTGCCGAAAATGAAACCTGGCTGATAGTTAATGGCTTTTCAAAAGCTAGTTCGTAAGTATCAAACACTTCTTTTAAATACGTGTTTTGGCTAAGTACTTTCGTTTGAAAATCATCTATGTTTTTGTATCGCTTAAATGATTTGTAATTAGCTATATAGCATATGTTTATTAGGTCATTTTCTACTTTGGAAACACCGCAGTAACCGCCTTTAAAATTATGAAGTCCAACAGCATCATCAGGGAAATTACCTATGTAATGTGCTTTTACACCTAAAAATGGAGAGGATTTTTGAATGAAATCTCTATTCATTTTCACGTCTAAATTAGACCGCTTTCCAAAGGAGCCAATCACTAACTCCGCTCTGTACTGCTTGTCTTGATTGGTAAACACCTCAAATTGATCGTTATCGAATTGAATATCTGTAACGATTTCATGTAGTATTTTAGCCCCGTACTGTTTCGCTTTTTTAGACAATTCCCAATCGATGCAATAGCGGCTAATACCGAAACCTCCACCAGGCAGTTTAGTGCTCACATAACTGCTTTTGGGAGTGCTTAACGTAAAGTCAACTATGTTTTTAGCACCATAATCGAAGGGGTTAAAACCTAAAGCTTTTAAATAGGGTAATACCTCATTAGAAATATACTCACCACAAACTTTATGCTTTGGGTATTCATTTTTTTCAATCAATAAAACGGTTAATCCCTTTTTTGACAAATGCACAGCACTTGTCAATCCTGCCAATCCTCCACCTACTATTATAACGTTATATGTCACTATTAGCTGTTGTGTGTTGCTTTTACCCAATTCATTTTACTTTTTAGTTTGTGAATTTCCTCATTCGTAAAGCTTTTCGGCTAAATTTTTCTTTGATTTCGGTGTTACTTAATGAAAGTACCCAAAATAATTCTAAGCCAGAAGAAGTCGGAGCTAATCTGGCAGCCTCTACAATTTTGTCAACCTTTTCCTGACTGACTTTTTTGCTGGGGGGTTTTTAGCATAACGCTACTTAATATTTTCTAATAATGCTATGATTTTATTTTAAAAAGTCAGGGTCTTTGAAAGAAGGATTCGGATAGGTATAAAACCCTTCACCTGAAGCCACGCCGAATTTTCCTTGGTCAATGAAGTTTTCTTTTAAGTAATCAACTACCTTTTGTTTCGCTGAATCTCCTGTTTCTTCGGCCTCCATTTTATTGATGTTGTAGGCAGTGGTAATTCCCACTACATCTAAAATTGCGAAAGGTCCTGTTGGAGCGCCTGTTGCCACCATCCATGTTTTATCGATAGTTTGAACATCTGCAACACCTCTAACCAACAAGTCCAATCCTGCACCTAATAAAGGAACAAGCAATGAATTAACGATATAGCCGGGTTGTTCTTTATGTAAAGGCAAAGCGACCATTCCTATCGATTTTGCAAACCCAACAAGCGTATCAAATACCTCCGTATCTGTTCCGGGATGACCCATAATTTCAGCCGTATTGTGTTTCCATATTTCGTTGGCAAAATGCAAGGCTGCGAATTGGGCTGGCCTGCCTGTAGATTCGGCAAACTGGCTAGGCAACATGGTAGATGAATTGCTGGCAAAAATCGTTTTTTGCGGAGCTACACCTGCTAGCTTTTTATAAAAATCTATTTTAATGGATGGATTTTCAGGAACTGATTCAATTAACAAATCAGCATCGGCTGTAGCTTTTGCTAAATCTGAAGAAAAACTTAATCTATCAATTGTTTCATTGATTTGCTTCTGTGAAGCTTTCAAATCAGTTTTATAAGCTTCTCCCAATTTCTGAAAAGTAGCTTTAGATTTTTCTAAAATTTCATCACTAATGTCGTAAACCATTACAGCATATCCGTGAAAAGCAGTTTGGAATGCAATCTGTGATCCTAAAACACCACTACCTGCTATAGTTACATTTTTGATATTCATAAGTTTGTTTTTTAATTATTCGTTACAGTTAATTTTACTTCAATGTTGCCGCGAGTAGCGTTGGAGTAAGGACACACTTGATGTGCTTGTTCTGCCAATTCCTGTGCTTCTTCTAAGCTTACCTCTGGTATATTTATTGCCAATTCTGCTGCTAAACCAAAACCACCGTTTTCGATTTGCCCGATACTTATTTTTACATTAACACTTGTTTCTCCTGTCTTTACTTAGCGGAACCCAGTATGGAACTTGTGCCTGAAAGTCAATCCTGTTAAAAGTGAGGTGACTGGAACCTGTATAGATTATAAATAGCGCCGGTAAAATGCGGAATATGTTCTGAGTTGTTGTTGCTTTTATATTTTCTTTCATATATTTTTGAAAATTTTTCCCGAGCAAATCTTTTAAAGATTCTTAACTAAAAAGTTCATGTTACTTCATTCAAATGATTATTTTATTTTTCATAATAATCATTGAGTGCATGCTCATATGAATCATTTATCGGTTGCGTAGAATCATATTCGGGGCTATTTTTTACTTCGTCCTTTGAGTGATTTATAGTAACTTTCTGTTCCTCCCATTTTACATTTTTAATCCACTGTGGAGAAATAAGTACTTTTTTTCCCGAAAACCAGTTACCGGTTTCCACAACCAGAAAATTGATCTTCCATGTTGTATCTTCAATTATAAAATCTTCCACTTCGCCTATGTCACCATCCGTTGCATGAATAGTATAACCCGTTACTTCGTTAGTGCTTCTCAGATGCGAATTGTCGCCTGCATGTTCTTTCACTTTCAACTTTTGAATTTCCTTTTCTTGTTCACTAACTGCTGTATATCCCCAAATGCCTAGCCCCCAATATCCGTTAATCCCGTAACCGTAATAGCCCGGCCAGGAGTAGTATAATCGCATCAACTCTTCCCGTTGTTGTGAAACAGGTTTTTCTGTGTCGATATTGGGACTATTTTGTATTTTTTTCTGCGTAAGATTTACATATAATGTTTTTGATTCCCAATCAGCTTTTTGAAATGCTTCGGGTGAAATCAAAACTTTTTTTTCCGAAAACCATCCCCCTGTTTTTACAACCATATATCGAATGGTAGAGGTACGGTCATCAAAATAGAATTCTTCGACTTTTCCAATTTCCCCATCAGTTCCTTTAATGGTATAGCCTAATAAACTGTTTAGTCTGCGTTTCATATTATTACTTTTTACAGCTTAAATTATTTTATTTACTACTCCAATTGAGCAGGTTTATTTTCCCAATGCACTAATTCTAAGTCAAGTATTATTTCTGCAATACCAAACAAAATAACTACTAGATCTTTGCTAAGCGACACCCAGCCTGAAACTTGCGCCTGAAAGTCAACTCTGTTAAAAGTAAGGTGACTAAAACCTTGTAGATCACAAATAGTGCAAGTGAAATGCGGAATATGTTTTGAGTTGTTGTTGTTTTTATATTTTCCTACTTCCATTCTATCGAAATTTTAATCGTTGCATCGATGTCCGAGTTGCGAAAAAATAAAAATTAAATCATTCTGGCTTCCACTTTATCCCAGTTAATTATTTTGAAGATTTTTTTAAGGTACTCCGCTCTTTTATTTTGATATTTGAGATAATAAGCATGTTCCCAAACATCAATACCTAAAATTGGTGTTCCGCTCATTTCTGACACTTTCATCAATGGATTATCCTGATTAGGTGTAGAAAAAATATGTAATTTTTTGTCGTCATCTTGAACAAGCCAAGCCCAGCCAGATCCAAAACGTTTTGCACCTGCCTCTGACAATTCATTCATAAAAACTTCCTCTGATCCAAAATCTTCAATAACTTTAGCTTTAAAGCCATTGCTCATCGCACCGCCAGGAGTTAAGATGTCCCAATATAGACTGTGATTGTAGTAACCACCACCATTTTTACGTACAGCGTCAGGGAGATTTTCCATGCTTAAAATTTCTTCTATCGTTTTCCCTGAAATAGTAGCTTCTTTCAAAGCTGCGTTAAGTTTGTCGGTATATCCTTGATGATGTTTCGTGTAATGGATTTCCATAGTTAAAGGATCAATGGTTTCTGGAAAGGCATCGTATCCGTAAGGAAGTTCGGGTAATTTGAAATTATTCGTAGTAGCTGAAGTTGTTTTCATATTTTTTCTTTTTTAGATTTTGATTGACAAGCCATTAACGGAACAGATGGAGCTATATAAGCACCTGCAGAAAGCAACATGGCTTGCCTTAAAAATTCCCGCTTATTCATTCCTTCGTTTTTATGTATTCAATGAATCCTTACTTTAAGGATTTGCAGTTGTTACTTCCTGTGCTAGTCTTGCTTCATCCGCAGTATTTTCTAAATCTTTATCGAATAAATACAGTGCATCTATTGTAGCCTTTTCACCACCTGCAATCTTGATTTTATCCAATAAACTAATAGCAAGATTTTCTTCTTCTGTTTGCTCTTTAACAAACCATTGCAAGAAATTCCATGTAGCCCAATCTTCTTCAATGTGGGATAACTTTACTAGTTTATAAATGGCTTGAGTATTGCTCACTTCATGCTCAAATACTTTTTCAAAACAATTGTTTACGCTTAAAGGGTCAGAAGTAGGAGCGGGGATGGCAGTCACTTTTACTTTTGCTCCTCTTTTTAAAATGTATTCAAGCAACTTCATCATGTGGTTTCGCTCTTCCGCTGCATGCCGAAAAAGAAAATTTGCAATGCCGCTATATCCATTATTGTCGGCCCATGCAGCATACGATAAGTAAATTTGGGCAGCATGCGCTTCTTTTGTCATTTGTTCGTTCAATGCAGTTGTTAGCATTTCTGAAAGTCGATTTATTTTCATAGTAAATAAATTTATTTTTACTAATTTGATTTTCTAAAAAAATAGTTAGGTAAATTTTTTGATAAACCTAAATCTATATATTTCAGGTATTTATACAATTCACTATCTGTTGAAATGAAAATTTTTTCCATCAAAATTTTCTCAAATACTTCGATTAATCGTCTTGTTTAAAATTTTATAAATCAATGGCTTAAATCTTAATCGACATAACAGTAGCAAAGATAATGCTCCTATGAAGCTAGTGTGTTACACATCTACTTAGAAAGCTTACATAAAACGCACATCGTATAGTGTGGATTAAAATGACTATTCCCAATTACTATACTATGAAAATCTTAATATGGTCTGTTGGAGTGGCTTTTAAGAAAAAAGCAGGGTAAATTTTTTGAGTGCTTTTATTTTCTTATTCTTTGAGAATCAAGGCAAAAAAGTTCAAATCAGTTACAACTGTGAAAAAAGAGTTAAATACAAAGACTTATCTGTGATCCCTAGCTGAGAAGATCAAAGAAATTTCTGCCATACTTAAAGTAGTTGGTGCTTGATCTTTTTTTGATAGACCATGAACAACCCGTGAAGCCATAATTATTTGAACTAATGCTCCATTTACCCCTGTTAACAAACTAACAACTCCGAGCATTTTCATAGAAAAAACTCCATGGCCTTGCAAAATCTCAGCAACTGAAGTATTGCTGCCTGCCAGCATCTCTGGCGAAACTGTTAAAACCGCGATAGTAGATACAAAAATGTACATGATAGTAGTTAAGATAATGCTTACTAAGATGGCGATAGGAAGATTTTTTCTTACATTTTTTACCTCTTCGTCCATATTGACCATATCTTCAAAGCCTACAAAAGCGTAAAAGCCTAAAAATGCTCCAGAAAATACTCTAAGCCAAACCGTGTTACTTTTAGGAACAATTAGTTCTTGCCATCTGCTTGGTAGCTCCATTAAACTATCTCCTGCAACAAAGACGATATAAACTAATGCTCCTATTTCTATAATACTAATAACTGCAACAAAAGCAACTGATTTACCAATACCCCACCCTGCAACTCCCCCCATTACTAGCACTATAAAGAGTATAGCAAGTATTGGTGGTACGCTAATAAAGTCTTGCAAAAAACCTGCCGTAGCAACTGCTAAAGCAGCAGAAGAAACAATACCAGTTAGTATAACTAACCAATCCACAAGAGTAGAAAAATTTTTATTCGAATACCCTTCCTTTGTATAACGTGCCTCTCCAGCGCTAAATGGAAATCGTGAAGATAATTCTGCAAAAGAAGTTGCACTTATAAATACTAACAAACCTGAAAGAAGGAAAGCAAGCGGCGTGAAAAGAGCAGCTTCTCCTGCAATCTCTCCAAGTAAGGCAAAAATCCTCCACCAATCATGGTTCCTAGGCCATAAAGAATAAGTAAGGGGAGTGATATTAAGCGATTGATTTTTTTTGACATTTAGATGTCTTTGAGAGTATAAATAAACATAACGGCAATCGAAGAGACAGCCACCCAGAGTGAAGCCTTGCTAAAAGTAACCACAAGCAATGATTTAATTTTGCTTTGTTATTTCCAAACAAACCTCATTTAGCACAGAGTGAAATTCTTAACTTTTTTCACAACCTTCAATCCATCTTTTTCAGGTATTTATACAATTCGCTTCTTGTTGTGCTTTCGTGCTTTTTAATCTTTGTCTGCCGAACCACTTACTATCCTTGAAATAATTCCTTTTTGGTCTGTAAATTCTGCTATAAGTATCCCAGCCACATGGAGTACGACAAATCCAATTAAGTAATAAATACCAAGCACATGGATTTCTTCCATCGGCTTTTTCAATTCTTTTGGTCCAAATTCTATTATGAGGCCAGTAGCTAACGAAATAACAACACAGACATAAAAAGTGATATACGTCCATTTCTGAAATTTCTCCTTTGTGGATAGGTTTTTACCAAAAGGATTTTGAAAATTCATTTTTCCAAAAAGAGGAAGAATAAAACGCAGACTGAATAATCCTGTCAAGACATAACCAATGTAAATATGCCAGTTCCACATGGGCTGTCTTATTTCTTTTGCTAAAACAATAAGTTGTTCTTGAGATAAATTCTGGCCAGTATCACTCAGGTAATCTTGTATGATAGCTGCGACATTAAACTTATTCATCCATGTTAATCTCAAAAAGATTGTAATTAACAATAGCAGAAATGAAACTGCTATTGCCCAATGAATAATTCGATATAGTTTAGAATACTTTGTCATTTACATAATTTTAAGTTTTAGTATGTAGCAAGATTGAGTTGTTACTTTTAAGCTCTTTGACAAGCCTTTGGAAACGTGTTTGCCTAGTGTAGGCTTATCAAAGTGCTTATAAATAGTGGATGCAATCTATTCAGATTCAACTTTATTGCAAATCAAAGCGATCTAGCATCATCACTTTATTCCAAGCTGCCACGAAATCTTTTACGAAGCGCTCTTGCCCGTCATCAGCTCCGTAAACTTCAGCGATGTTGCGTAGTTGAGCATTGGAACCAAATATTAAATCGCAGCGGGTAGCTGTGTATTTTGTGGTTCCGCTTTTACGATCATTAATGTTGAACAGCATTTCGTTTTCACTTTGGGGAACCCACTCATAGTCCATACTGGTTAGCACCTGAAAGAAGTCATTGGACAGTTGCCCGGGGCGGTCAGTAAATACACCATGTTTAGCGTAATCGTAATTTTGGTCCAATACGCGAAGTCCACCTACTAATACCGTCCATTCTGGTGCATTCAATGTCAATAATTGGGCACGGTCAAGGAAGATTCGTTCTGATGGTACACGGTATCCTACTTTATCATTATGGTAGTTTTTGAACCCGTCAGAAACAGGCTGCAAATAATTAAAACTTTCTACATCAGTATGTTCCTGAGTAGTGTCCATACGTCCTGGTATAAAAGGCACTGTAATGTGCGTACCAGCATCTTTAGCAGCCTTTTCAATAGCAGTACAACCACCTAAAACCACTAAATCAGCAAGAGAAACTTGCTTATTACCTAATTGATTAGAATTGAAATCGCTTTGAATTTTTTTGAGCGTATCAAGAACCTTATTAAGCTCGGAAGGTCGATTCATTATCCAGTTATTCTGTGGTTCCAGCGCTATACGCGCTCCATTGGCACCACCTCTTTTGTCGGAATCGCGGTACACAGCCGCTGAGGACCAAGCTGCAGAAACTAGAGCGGATCCGCTTAAATCACTGCCGATGATCTGATTTTTCAAATCAGCTATGTCACTATCGTTGACCAATTCATGATTACAGGCCGGAATTGGATCTTGCCACAACAAATCATCTTTGGCTACTTCAGGACCTAAATAGCGATCTTTTGGTCCCATATCCCGATGCGTTAATTTGTACCAAGCTTTTGAAAAGGCTTCTGTGAAATAATCAAAGTCATTTAAGAATTTCTCACATACTTTACGATATTCGGGATCTACCTTTAAAGCAATATCAGACGTCATCATCATCAAATCGTTCATCGTTCCATCTAGATGTGCATCTGGAGTCTTTGGAGCACTTGGGTCTACCGGAGTCCATTGGATGGCTCCCGCTGGACTTTCTTTCTTTTTCCATTCAAATTTGAACAGGTTAATCAAGTAGTTATTGTCCCATTGTGTAGGGTCTGGCGTCCATGAACCCTCAATCCCATTGGTCATTGTGTATTGGGCAAATCCCGTGCCCTCTGGGTTCTGCCAGCCCATGCCCATGGCCTGTATAGGTGCCGCTTCTGGTGCTGCACCTATCTTATCGGTAGTTACCATACCGTGACTCTTCCCGAATGCATGTCCGCCTGCAATTAAAGCTACCGTTTCTTCATCATCCATCGCCATGCGCTTAAATGATTCTCGAATTGCTCTTGCAGAATCCATCGGTTCCCCATTACCACCGGGTCCTTCAGGATTTACATAAATTAATGCCTGATGGGTAGCGGCGAGAGGGTTTTCAAGGTCCCGATTCTCGTCCGACGGTTCTCCCTCCCAGCGGAGCGTTTGGGTTACCATTTTATCAGGATGACCGTCGTAGTATTCACCAACTTTTGATTCCTTAAAGGGCTTGCCATTCCAGAATTCTGGCCCCCAGTAGGTACTACGGTCTGGTTCCCACGCGTCAAGTCTTCCACCTCCAAAACCGTAGGTAGGAAAATTCATTATTTCCAAGGCGCAATTACCGGTCAATACCATAAGATCTGCCCATGATAGTGCTGCCCCATATTTCTTTTTAATAGGCCAAATCAGGCGGCGTGATTTGTCAGTATTTCCATTGTCCCACCAGGAATTGATAGGGGCAAAGCGCTGCATGGCTTGTCCTGCTCCACCTCGGCCGTCCGCTATGCGATAGGTACCCGCTGCGTGCCACGCCATACGAACCATTTGCGGGCCATAATTGTTGTAATCTGCCGGCCACCATTCTTTTGAATCAACAAGTAAAGCTTTGATATCTTTCTTCAATTGCTGGAAATCAATTTTATTAAAAGCTTTTTTATAATTTTCTTCACTTATTGGATTAGCTGCAGGCTGATCCTGATGCAGCAACTCAACTTGTAAGCGGTTGGGCCACCAATCATCAATCTGGGGAGGAGTTCCAATTGCTCCACCTATTCGGGTACCTCGGAATGGACATTTAGCGGGACTTTCTGGATTTTCGATGTTTTTCATATTACTTTGTTTTATTGATTTGTGAAATAAATTAACTTATCATTATTTTTATTTGCCATTCTCATTTGTTTTTAAGGTATCATCGGTCACGTACTTAAATACAAATGCGGCGGCTACCCCAGCGAGCAACTGACCTAGGAGAAAAGCTAGAATATTGGCCCAAGTAGTCATGCCAATGGCACTAATACCTAATGCTACGGCAGGATTGAAAGCCCCTCCGGTTATTCCTCCCAAACCATAGGCACATGCCATAATCGTAAATCCTATGGCGAGCCCGTAAAATGAGTTGCCTTTTATATCAGTGGCTGTAGCGGTATGCAATACCACCCAAACAAGAGCAAAGGTGCCAAGAAATTCGGCCAGAGCACCTCCCACAAAATCAAATGTCCCACCTGTGCTAATTGGTGTGGCTCCAGGTATAAAACCCAAAAGATATGTAGCTGTGAATGCCCCCAAAAGTGACCCTAGTAACTGACCTATCATATATCCTGGGACATCCGTGGCATTGACTTTACCACGTATCCAAACACCTAAGGTAACTGCAGGGTTAAAATGGCCTCCAGATATATGTCCACCCGCAAAAACCATTACCATAAGAATACTCCCTATGGCTAAAGGCGCCATATCCCCAGCAGTACCATTAACGGAAACGACAATTATAAGAACAAGAAAGAATGTACCTATGAACTCTACTACATATTTTTTCATAATTTTTTGATTTTAGTTCGATTTTATTGAAATTTTAAGCAGTACTTCATCGTAATTTATTTACTTAAGTTCAATAAAGATTTATCTAAAGTCTCAATTCTGTATATGCTATAATAATCTTAAAGTAATGTTGTTTTAATTGGCAGTTTAATCGCTATATCTATATTCGAATTGCGAAAAAATAAAAATTAAATCATTCTGGCTTCCACTTTTTTCCAGTTAATTATTTTGAAGACCTTTTTAAGGTACTCTGTTCTTTTGTTTCTGTTGTTTCCATTTTTATTTGTTTTAGAAATAAGTTTATAATAACTACTATGCCTACCAAATTACTTTAGATAATCATAGTTTGGTATTCCATAAGTCAGTGTTTGTGTTTTTTTTTAATAAGGTACTTTGCATTCAATTTAAATTGGACAGTTACTCTTTACCATCGGTCCGCAAAAAATTGAAATACAATGTTGTTTTTTCATATTTATTAGGGGTTTTCTGTTGTTACTTCCTGCGCTAATCTTGCATCATCCGGAGTATTTTCTAAATCTTTATCGAATAAATACAGTGCTTCTATTGTAGCCTTTTCACCACCTGCAATCTTGATTTTATCCAATAAACTAATAGCGAGATTTTCTTCTTCTGTTTGCTCTTTCACAAACCATTGCAAGAAATCCCATGTAGCCCAATCTTCTTCATTGTGCGACAACTTTACTAAGTTATAAATGGCTTTTGTATTGCTTACTTCATGCTCAAATACTTTTTCAAAACAATTGTTTACGCTTTCAGGGTCAGAAGTAGGAGCGGGAATGGCAGTCACTTTTACTTTTGCACCTCTTTTTAAAATGTATTCAAACAATTTCATCATGTGGTTGCGTTCTTCGGCTGCATGACGGAAAAGAAAATTTGCAATGCCACTATATCCATTGTTATCAGCCCACGCCGCACACGATAAGTAAATTTGCGAAGCATGTGCTTCTTTTGTCATTTGTTCGTTCAATGCTGTTGTTAGCATTTCTGAAAGTCTGTTAGTTTTCATATTAAATTTGTTTATTTCGCAATCCTATCTTTCTAAGAAATGGTTAGTCCATTCTAAATATTCCAATAAAATTTAATTTTAGTACTTTTAAAACGGATCATTAAGTTTGCTTACTCGAATGAGTTTTTTATTAATAAACTCCTGTATCCCCAACGCTGATAGTTCACGACCGAAGCCTGAACGCTTTGTTCCACCAAAAGGAAGATCAGCTTGTGTCCAGGTAGGATGATTAATAAAGACCATACCCGAATCGATTTGATCAGCTACTCTTTTTCCGCGCTCGATATCCTGCGTAAATATTGAACCTCCCAAACCAAAATCAGAATCATTGGCCAGATTTATTGCAGCTTGCTCGTCTTTCACCACATAGAAGGAGGCAACTGGGCCAAATAATTCTTCATGGTAGGCAGCAATGCCAGGTTTCAAATCGGTAAGTATAGTCGGTTCCATAAAAGCACCTTCACGATTGGCACGTTTACCGCCTAATAAAACTTTTGCACCTTCGGTAACGGAACGCTTCACCTGATCGGCCAAATGAACTGCTGCTTCTTCACTACTTAAAGGGCCTAATTCAGTTGTGGCGTCCATCGGATCACCCACTTTCATTTTTGATAACTTGTCCTTGAACTTTTGAATAAATTCATCTGCTATTGCTTCCACGGCGATAAATCGTTTGGATGCTATGCAAGATTGACCGTTGTTATTCATCCTTCCCATAACTGCCCACTCCACCGTTTTTTCAATATCGGCATCTTCGAGTATAATGAATGCATCATTACCTCCTAGCTCCAGCACAACCTTTTTCAAATGTTTTCCGGCTTCTATCGCAATACTGGCGCCAGCCTTTTCTCCTCCTGTCAAGGAAACACCTTTTATTCTTTTATCAGAAACCAATGCTGATGCATGTTTGCCAGTGATGAATAAATTGTTATACAATCCTTCAGGCGCTTCTGCTTCTCTAAACAGTTCTTCTATAGCAGCAGCACATTGAGGAACTATGGAGGCATGTTTAAGCAATATCGTATTGCCCACCATAATATTGGGAGCTGCAAAGCGAGCTACTTGATAATAAGGGAAATTCCAAGGCATCACACCAAGCAATACACCAATAGGGCTATTTCGAATTATGGCTTCTCCAAATTCTGGGTCAAGCACTTTATCTTCTAGAAAATTTTCTGCGTGATCGGCATAGTAATCAAAGATATCTGCACTCAAGTCGATTTCGCCTTCCGCCTGGCCAAGGAGTTTACCCATTTCTAAGGTGATGGTTTTTGCAAGTTCAGATTTCTTGATTCGCATGAGTGTAGCTACTTTATGTAGTAGATCAGCCCGTTGATGGTAGCTTGTTTCTTTCCAATTGGTAAAAGCATGATGGGCTTTCGACACTTTAGCATCTACTTCTTTCTCTGTCATTTCTTCGAATGACTTTACTGTTTTATTTGTATTAGGATTAATTGTTTGGATGGACATTTCGTTAAAAGTTTAAATACATTTTAGTAAAGGATAATTATTTGCTATTTTATGAAACTTACCAATATACAATTGGATTTCACAGATCAGGGTGACTGTGCCAAAATTCATGGAATGACTTTCAGATCTTAAAGTTGGGGATATTATAAGTTAGTACTATTACACAAGTATTGCTAAGAGTTACATAATTAACGCATGTCTCTTACTAAAAAGGTCTGATACCGTTTCTTTTTTCGCTCTTTGTGCCGGAATATCATAGGGAATTGCAAAAACCCAGAAAATTAGAATAAACCATATAAACCACCACCACAGGTGCATTCCCCAGAAGTGAAATCCTTCATACATTTCCATATTTTCTTTATTTAAGTGAAAACTCCATCATGTGGTTGCGTTCTTCTGCTGCATGCCGAAAAAGAAAATTTGCAATGCCACTATAGCCATCGTTGTCAGCCCACGATGCATATGCTAAATAAATTTGCGAGGCATGTGCTTCTTTTGTCATTTGTTCGTTTAATGCTATTGTTAGTGTTTCTGAAAGTCGATTTGTTTTCATAATCAATTTATTTTTTAAGAAATAGTTAGTTGATTTTTTCATAAGCCATCAATCCATACTTTTTAGGTATTTATACAATTCGCTGTCTGTTGAAATGAAAATGGAAGTTTTCCCATCAAAAGTTTTCTCAAATGTTTCCATTGATTTCAGAAAGCCATAAAGGCTTCTTGATTGATTTGACTTATCGTAAGCTTTTGCATATATCGAGGCTGCGCCGGCATCTGCTTTACCTCTTATCATCTCAGCATCTCTGAATGCAATGGATTGTATGTTTTTAAGCTTTCGTTCCTTTTCCCCATTAATACGAGAGGCTTCTCCTTGGCCTTCTGAGCGAAATTTATCAGCGATACGGAAACGCTCACTTTTCATTCTTTCATACACCTGATCCTGTACTTCCTGTACATAATTGATGCGTTTAAATCGAAAATCCAATATTTTAAGTCCCAGATCAGCCGTCTGTTTATTAGCCGATTCCAATATCATATTCTGGATGCTATCCCTACCCACGTTAATCTTTTCCAGCGAATCACCAATAATTCTAGTATCAGATGATTCAGGAATCCTGTTACTGGTACGCACGGCTTCTTCGATGTCATTATTTGCTATAAAATTTCTTGTATCTCCATCTAAAATATCGTCGATACGTGACTGCGCGCCTCGTTCGTTCGTTAGCCGTTTAAAAAATTGAAGCGGATCTGTGATTTGCCACCTGGCATAAGTATCGACAAAAATGAACTTTTTGTCCTTTGTCGGAACTTGGTTCGGATCACCATTCCATTCCATGTAACGTTTTTCGAAATAATTAGCGTCCTGTATAAAGGGCAGCTTGAAGTGCATCCCAGGATCAACGATGGCTTCCCCGACTGGTCTTCCGAACTGAGTGATTACCACCTGATCTTTTTCCTGTACAATAAAAGCGCTACTGTTTAAAGCTACCACGATAATAAAGAAGGATATTGCAATTATGATTGATTTAGTTTTCATTGTGTTGTGTTTTTTTTGTTCATCTGCATTTGTAATAGCGGTAAAACGTTGTTGCCTTTTTCATCTGTTATAACTACGTTCCCGATTTTGGGTATCACATTTGACATGGTTTCCAGGTAAATCCTTTTTTTTGTTACCCCTGGTGCCTTGATAAATTCATTGTATAGGGCAGTAAATCTAGCAGCTTCCCCATCTGCGTTATTTACACGCTCGGCAGCATATCCTTTGGCCTGTTGAATGGTCTCTTCCGCTTGACCTCTCGCTTTGGGTATTACTTTATTGTATTCTGATTTTGCCTGGTTAATCAAGGTTTCCTTTTCCTGCTGAGCTTCATTCACAGCATTGAACGCTGCTTTTACCGGCTCCGGCGGATTGACATCTTGAAGAACTACTTGTTCTATTTTGATACCCATTGAATAATCCCTGCATATTTGCTGGATGAGTTCCTCTAGCTTAGTTGCTATTTCCGAACGACCAACAGTCAGTACTTCATTTACGGTGCGGTCACCCACAATTTGTCTCATTGCTGCCTCAGAGATAATTCGGAGAGTGCTCTGAGGATTTCTGACTTTAAACAAATTTTTGTAGGCATCATCCACCCTGTATTGTACAACCCACTGCACCTCTGCAAGATTAAGATCGCCGGTAAGCATCAGTGATTCATCTTTTGAACTTGATGATTTGCTGTATTTAGTGTTTATTCCAGCTCTGTCAGTTCGGAAACCAAATTCTTGTTTTTGTTGTCTTTCTACTGGAACTTTATAAACATCCTCAGCGAAGGGTATTTTGATATTCAATCCCGGTTCTACTTGTCTTACATATTTACCAAATCGGGTAATTACACCCACTTCTTCGGTGCTTACTTGGAAGATGGATGACCATAAAACGGACAACAATAAAAGCGTTACCGCGATAGGCCGCCAATACTCAAGTATTTTTACTAATTCCGGGGGTAGGTTAAATTTTTCTTTACTCATCTGTTTAAGTTTATCCGCAGCAGCGGCATGAAAGTTTAGAGATTTGTCTTCATCTCAAATTAAAGTTGAACAAGCTGTTTGACATTGATACTATCGAACAGGTATTCCGCTAATAGAAGTGCTTCTTATTTAAAGCGCTTCTTATTCAAAGAGCTTCTTTTTTGTCAGGTATTCTTCATCGTCGATTTGCCCTGAGGCAAAACGCTTCTTCAAAACTTCAAGTGGCGTATCTTTTTTCGTTCTTTGCCCGGGTATGTTATAAGGTGTGGCAAAAATCCAAAAGAGTAAAATCACCCATAGAATCCACCAGATTAAGCTCATTCCCCAGTAGGGATAATTTAAGTAGTGTATCATAATTTGATTAGTTTAAATGTGAACGTAAGGACCAAGCTATTTTGTCATGCTTTTCCGTAGGATCTATAATAAAGTCACTTTTGCCTAGATCGTTGGGCTCATCTTCAAAAAGTTTTACTAGGGTATTCGCTCCTTCTTTTCGGTTAGCTCCTGTTATTCCTATTTGTGTTTTCATGTGGTCTATTTTAATGTGATTGAATTCGGCCAAGAATAGTTTTGAGAGAAGCTTTCAATTTGTCCAGCGCACCAAACAGTGCCAACTCAACAGAGTCTGACTGACAGCTAACGGCTATGGGTTCCCTGCCTTCAATTCTGGCTTCCAATAAACAGCGCATGTCACCTACTCCATTTTTACTCCCATTTTCATCTGAGATATGGACCTCTATTCTTGTAACATGAGATTGAAATCGCTTAAGCTCTTCTGTTATGAGGGACGTGAAGTGCTCGTCGTGCCTTTCATCACCATTAATCGTTTTATCTGTATTAAGTTGTATTTTCATTGTATTTGTCTTCTTAATTTCTTCTATCTTCGTTAAAGTTGTTATCACCACCAAGACTGTAGTAATTGCTTACTTCACCCTCACTGCCAACACGTTATTTTTATTCATCTAATTCAGAGCCTGGAACATCTAAGTCATCTCCAGACATGTCTTCTTCAAAATCCTTTTCATTTCTAGTACCCTCTTTTTCGTTGGGTGCTTTGGACTTGGTAATATCTTCAGGGTTGATATCTGTTTCCTCTTCCGCTTGGTTGTAGATATCCTCTTTAGGAGGAAATTCCGGATATCCCTCTACAGTACTTCCCGATTTCTTTTTGGACTCTTTTCCATAGAGTTTCCCTTTCTCTTCGTTATGTTTCATAGTCATTGAATTAGTTGTTTCAGACTCATGCTCTTTTGCATAGGTTTCTACTATATCGTTTAAAGAGTCGAGGTAATCTTTTAGTCCCTTGTTACTTACTCCTTCATTTGTTTGCCATAAAAGAAGTTCTGGTATTTCGTCTAAATACTTGATGAGTTCCGGAAATTCATTCTGAATTTTTTGGGTCACTGCATTGATTTCTACGTTAAGATTTTTTTGAGATTCCATTAGCTCTTATTTTTTTGAATTAATTAAGCATTCTTCACATGCTGTATCGAAACAGCATTTTGAACATTAATAGAGAGGTCGAAATGATCATAAGCGCAGAGGGTAATTTTGATGCTAGTTTATGGTTTCACGCCTCACGATGCTTCGCTGCATCTAAGTGATTATTTGCGGCAACTTTTAAATGTTTAGCTGCTTTCTTATGGCTTTTAGTTCTACTTAATAGTAGTATTAGATTTCTCTTTTTTAAATATTGCTCCCATTTTTATGCTATTTTAGCATAGTAACTGATTCGTTACTATAGGATAAAGGTAGATATAGCTATGGTCAACACTCTTACACTATTCAAACAATATTTTACATCATTGCCACTATCAGGAACCAGAAATAATAGAGCATTGCGAAAGTCTTTTCTAGTTCACGTACTCATAAAAATCAAAAAAACAGCTATTTATAGAGCAGCAAGAAAATCATGAAACCCAATTACTAACACCATTTAGTTCAGTTTTTTTCATAATGGGAACGTAAAGCAATATATTTACGCCAACTACTATAAAAAGAAATCCAAAACCTTCTAAATCTATTTCCTTATTTAAGTGCGGATAATACCTAATAATCACAACTCCAATCCCTATTAGTAATCCAAGAATGAAGCGGACAAAAACTGTCTTATACAATACTTTCCTTCCTAAATTGAAAAGCCAGTGGCAGAAAATAATTTCTGACAAAGCATAAAAAAGAAACAAAAATGAACTAAAAAACATTAGTGTTTCTAACGAATTACAGAACGCTAAAACAGAGACTCCGTAAACTACCATTGCCAAAGC